>Ga0213830_1000041_pt1 | contig 312126 bp, 283 predicted proteins | sample SWATP11_FD_161661 | JGI IMG/M metagenome (GOLD analysis project Ga0213830, IMG submission 161661) | Coastal seawater microbial communities from Marineland, Florida, United States - SWA TP1 #1 | ecosystem: Environmental > Aquatic > Marine > Coastal | place: USA: Florida | collected 2016-08-06 | reverse complement strand
TATATTTGACCGCTACGGGAAACTGCTCAAGCAGATCAGCCCGACAGGTCAGGGATGGGACGGAACGTTCAACGGTAACAATATGCCATCGAGCGACTACTGGTTTACAGTAGAATACGAAGAACCCTTTACCAACCAAATTAAAGAGTTCAAAGCTCACTTCACACTTCGACGATAAGTATGAGATAATTATAGAGAAAAGCCTGAACATTAAGTTCAGGCTTTTTTATATGCATCAGTTTTTGTTGTAATAATTTGTTTATAGATGTTTAGTTATTACTAATGCTTGTTATTGTGGTTTTTAATATTTTGTGGTTGTATTGATTCATTTTAGATATGATTTAGGGGTTTAAATGGATTGGATGCAGATTAAAGTCTAGCTTGGAGTTATCAGATAGATTAAAACTGAATACACTTTGTTTTGTATTCAGTCAAATAGATTTAATAAAGAATATTGTTATAAACAAAAACACTCAATAGCTAACAGCTATTGAGTGTTTTCCTATTCTATAAGAGTGTTAGTCTTTTATGAAGTACGACTAAATTTTAAATCCTAGAGTTAAAATAACATCTGTAAATTTTGATTGAAACTCTACTGAATCAGTAAGCCCAACATTGTAAAGTTGGTAATTTGTGTCTCTTTCAGCTTGGCTAAAAGCCATATCTAGATTAAAACTCCCAAAGTTATAACCAAGCCCTAACGAGTAGCCAGTTAAATCTCCATAGAATGAATCATTTTTATAAGGACTTTCTTCAAAGCGATAACCACCTCTAAAACTCAATTGTTTGTATCTATATTCTCCACCAACTCTATACGAATTTGCTGTGTCTAAAGCATTGCTAATACTATTGTTTATTTCAGAAAAAACAATATCGGAAGTTGGTCTGAATTTAGCTCCACTATAATCTTTAATAGAATAATCAAAACTTAGTAAACCTTGCTTTCCAAAGACATAAGCTAGGCTTCCTGTAACTTTAGAAGGTGTTTGTAATCTATATTCAGGAAAAATATTTATGACATTAGGATTTACAATAGCACTACCTTCAGGACTATCTGTTGCTAAATATTGAGATGTTTCTTCAGATATTCTATACCAAGTAGGTGAGTTGTATGATAAGCCAACTCTAAATTCTTCGGTAACCTTAGCAATTCCTCCTAATTGGAAAGAAAAACCACTTCCGGTAGTTAAAAGATTGTTTTCGAAATCAACACTAGTTATAGTTGAGTTTTCGTTAGAATTAATTTCACTCAAAAATGTGCTTCTTTCATAATTAATGAAATGCGTATTAAGATTTATGCCTAAAAATATTTTGTCTTCATAACTAGTGGCGAAGTTGAAAGCTAGTTTGCCATTGTAGCCTCTACTAGCATAATAATATTCTTGGTCAAAATCAGTCCCATTAATGTTAGAAGTGTAGGCTGTGTTTTCATCTGTATCTTCAACCGGATCAATAATATAACTCTCATACCCTAAAAAAGCTTGCTGATTTTCATACCCATAGAAAGAACCAATTTCAGAATATGCTTGAGATATTGTTTCTCCTGGAAGTGCAGAAATTTCGTCTAACCTTAAGCCTTGTCCGTTGACTCCATTAGCATATCCCAAAAAGTAACTTCCAATAGAGTTATTGGGATTTATACCTCTAGCCATCCAATCATCATCAAAGTCAGCTGATCTATCATAAGCAGCACTTAATGTGAATTTTTTCCAAGGTGAACTTTCATTTCTATTAATAAAAACTAATGTTGCACCAAGTTGATTTAAATCAAAATTTGAATTAGACGATGTTGTAAATCCATTAAAATAATTGATATCATCATTTTTACTGAAAACACCAATAGAAACTGAAGCATGACTATTATTAAATATTGCAGATCCAGCCGGATTTATATTTACGGCAGACATGTCTCCGCCTAGTGCGCCAAAAGCACCACTCATGGATCTAAAACGAGCTGTTCCTTGAATTTCATCCATAGAGTATCTAACTGCATCGGTAACGTCTTGGGCTAAAATATAAGTTGAGCTTGCTAAGCCTATGCAAAGCATAAGTAATTTTTTCATAAGTAATTTTTTAAAAGAATTTTGCTATAAGAGAGTATTGCTAATTAACCTCTACCTCGTCTGCTACTACTACCTCCCGACCTTGATCCACTTGAAGAAGATCTAGAACTACCAGAAGAGCGTACACTACCTGAAGATCTTGAAGAAGAGCTTCTAGATGATCTAACTGAACCCGAAGAAGATCTCGAACTTCTACTAGACCTAATCGTACCCGAAGAGGATCTTGAACTCCTGCTTGATCTAATCGTGCCAGAAGAAGATCTTGAACTTCTTGTTGATCTTATAGCTCTTGATGATCTATTAGTATTTGGTCTTGATATTCTACTGCTAGAAGAGTTTCTTACAGTACCGTTTCTCGATGTTCGTATTGCTGAGTTAGATCTGCTTGCGCTTGATCGTGTTGCGCTGCGAGATAATCTGCTTGTAGAATAATTTCTTCTTGACAATGCCGATGAGCTTCTGCTGGCTCTGTTTAAATAGCTATTATTAATTACTGAACCTCTTCTTCCTGCATTGTAAGCATATCGATTACCTCTGTAGTAACCATTCCAGCCCCAATTGTTCCAGCCATAACCCCATCCAGGTCCCCAGCCCCAATTATTCCAGCCATAACCCCAACCAGCGTTCCAGCCCCAGTTGTTCCAACCATAGCCATAATTCCAACCGTAATTCCATCTCCAAGGTCGTCCCCAACCCCAGTTATTCCAACCATAACCCCAACCAACGTTCCAAAGCCATGGATCATTCCATCCATACCAACCATTGTCTATAATGTTAATAGTTATACTTTCATTATTTTGTCCCCAACCACCATAAACAGGTCTTTCTTCTATAGTATCTTGAGCTTTTTCTAAGTAATTCCCTTCATAAGAATCTATATCAGTAAAAATCTCATTATCTTCGATAACCGCTTCTAATTGAGCGGAAGTGTCAGCAAAATAATTTTTATAGTATTCAGAATCATTTGAGGAGGTTGTAGCTACAGGTTGTTCAACATCTGTTGTGTTATAGTCTTCAGAGGAGTAAATTCCGTCGTTATCATAGCCTACATATTGAAAAGAACCACATGAAGTTAACACGGTCATTAAACCGAGTGCAACAAAAAATGGCAATTTGTGCTTAGTAATGATTTTAAATTGCATATCTGTTATATTTTATTGTTGAACATAGCAAAAATAGTTAGTTTTGCCCAACTATTTTTTTATTTAACATAGTCACAATATTTGTGCCAAAACACAGAAAATGAGTAAAAATCTTACTACTAGAGCTGAAGATTATTCAAAATGGTATAATGAATTGGTTGTAAAAGCCGATTTAGCTGAAAATTCTGCCGTACGTGGATGTATGGTTATCAAACCTTATGGTTATGCAATTTGGGAAAGGATGCAGGCAGAATTAGATAGAATGTTTAAAGAAACTGGACATCAAAATGCTTATTTTCCTTTATTTGTTCCAAAAAGTTTATTTGAAGCTGAAGAGAAAAATGCAGAGGGTTTTGCAAAAGAATGTGCTGTAGTAACTCATTATAGACTTCAGAACGATCCTGATAATCCGGGTAAGCTTAGAGTAGATCCTAATGCCAAACTAGAGGAGGAGCTTGTTGTAAGGCCTACAAGTGAAGCGATAATTTGGAATACCTATAAAGGATGGATTCAAAGTTATAGAGATTTACCAATTTTAGTAAACCAATGGGCAAATGTTGTGCGATGGGAGATGAGAACAAGGTTATTCCTTAGAACAGCTGAGTTTTTATGGCAAGAAGGGCACACAGCACATGCAACAAAAGAAGAAGCAATAGCAGAGACTGTACAAATGAATAATGTCTATGCTCAATTTGCTGAGAATTTTATGGCTATTCCAGTTATTCAAGGTGTAAAAACAGAGAGTGAACGTTTTGCAGGTGCTGAAGATACTTATTGTATAGAAGCATTAATGCAAGACGGAAAAGCTTTACAAGCTGGTACATCACATTTTTTAGGACAAAATTTCGCTGAAGCATTTGATGTAAAGTTTACAAATAAAGAAGGTAAGCAAGATTATGTGTGGGCAACATCGTGGGGAGTTTCTACAAGATTAATGGGAGCTTTAATTATGACACATAGTGATGATAAAGGATTGGTGTTACCTCCAAATCTAGCACCTTACCAAGTAGTAATTGTTCCTATTTATAAGAATGATGAACAATTTGAGGCTATAAAGAAAGTTGCTGATCAAATTACTAGTGATTTAAGAGAGTTAAATATTAGAGTTAAATTTGATGGTAGAGATACGTTGCGTCCTGGTGCTAAATTTGCGCAACATGAATTACAAGGCGTTCCACTTAGAATTGCTATTGGACCTAAAGATTTGGAAAATGAAACTGTAGAATTAGCTCGAAGAGATACTTTTACTAAAGAGACAGTAATTTTGGATAGAATTAATGTGGTTGTTGAAGATTTACTTGAGGAAATACAAGAGAGCTTATTCAATAGAGCTTTAATTTTTAGAGATTCTCATATTACAGAGGTTAATGATTTTGAAGAGTTTAAAAAGGTATTAGAAACCAAAACAGGGTTTATTTCTGCACATTGGGATGGTACAGCAGATACAGAACAAAAAATAAAGGAGTTAACAAAAGCCACTATTAGATGTATACCTTTAGATAATAAAAAAGAAGCTGGAAAGTGCGTTTTTACTGGTAATCCTAGCACGCAACGAGTGCTTTTTGCAAAGGCTTATTAAAATTTTTTCAAAAAAAATTAATTTGTTGTTGCAACATTTAAAAATAGTTGTATTTTTGCATCCGCAATGGAAACATTGTAGGTTCATTAAAGAATGATAATAACCAAATGGCCCGTTCGTCTATCGGCTAGGACGCCAGGTTTTCATCCTGGTAAGAGGGGTTCGATTCCCCTACGGGCTACAATTTTTAATAAGAAAAAATAAAATGGCAAATCATAAGTCAGCTTTAAAAAGAATTAGAAGTAACGAAAAGAAAAGAGTGCTTAACAGATATCAGCACAAGACTACTCGTAATGCTATTAAAAAGTTACGTGAAGTTAGTGATGCTAAAGAAGCACAAACAATGTTGCCATCTGTTATTAGCATGATTGATAAACTAGCTAAAAAGAATATTATTCATACTAACAAAGCTGGTAATTTAAAATCACAATTGACTAAACATGTTGCTGCGTTATAATTGCGGAAACTACTAAGAATATTTAAAAGGCTTTCGGTTTCGAAAGCCTTTTTTTTATTTTCTATATTATTCATTTGATGCTTAAACATAAAAAAGCCCTGAAGTTTTATTTCAAGGCTTTTTACATCATTATAATTCTTTGATTTTTTCCTTACCCATTCATAGAGATTAGGAATTCTTCATTGTTTCTAGTTTGTTTAAAACGATCATTTATAAACTCCATTGCTTCCACAGGATTCATGTCTGCAAGATATTTGCGCATTACCCACATTCTTTGAATCGTATTATCGTCTAATAATAAATCATCTCGTCTTGTACTAGAAGAAGTAAGATCTATAGCAGGGAAAATACGACGGTTAGAAATCTTACGATCTAACTGTAATTCCATATTACCAGTACCTTTGAATTCTTCAAAGATAACTTCATCCATTTTAGATCCTGTTTCTGTTAATGCTGTAGCTATGATTGTTAAAGAACCTCCATTTTCAATATTACGAGCAGCTCCAAAGAAACGCTTAGGTCTATGTAATGCATTAGCATCAACACCACCAGATAAGATTTTACCTGAAGCAGGTTGAACAGTATTATAAGCTCTTGCTAAACGTGTAATTGAATCTAATAAGATGACAACATCATGTCCACACTCTACTAATCGTTTTGCCTTTTCTAAAACAATATCTGCAATTTTTACGTGCTCGTGAGCTTCCTTATCAAAAGTAGAAGCAATAACTTCACCACGTACATTACGTTGCATGTCTGTTACTTCCTCAGGTCTTTCATCAATAAGTAATATCATTTGATATACTTCAGGATGATTAGCAGCTATTGCATTAGCCACATCCTTGAGTAACATAGTTTTACCAGTTTTAGGTTGTGATACAATCATACCACGTTGCCCTTTTCCTATTGGAGAAAATAAATCCATTATTCTCGTAGAAATAGTGCTTTGTTTTTCTGCAATATTAAATTTCTCTTTAGGGAAAAGAGGAGTTAAGTGTTCAAAAGCAACACGATCTCTTACTACATTAGGATCCTGACCATTGATTTTACTTACCTTAATAAGAGGGAAATACTTTTCACCTTCTTTAGGTGGTCTTACATGACCAAGAACAGTATCACCTTTTTTAAGTCCGAATAAACGTATTTGAGATTGCGATACATAAATATCGTCAGGTGAGGTTAAGTAGTTATAGTCAGATGATCTTAAGAATCCATAACCATCTTGCATTATATCTAAGACTCCTTCACTTTCAATAATAGCATCAAACTCAAAATCTGGCTCACGATAACGGTTTCTGTTATCCTTATTACCATTGTTTTTCTGATTGTTATTATTGTTATTTCGGTTTTGTCTATTATCGTTTTTCTGATTGTTGTTGTTAGAACGTCTATTGTCTTCTTTACGATCGTTAGACTTATTGTCTTGACGTTGCTGATTTTGCTTTTCGTTGTTAGACTTATTCGATTTTTGTTCTTTTGGCTTAGCGTCCTCTTTTTTATCTGAAAACTCCAAAGATTTTTGATCGTTAGTTTCTTTTGGTTTTCTCTGTACTCTAGCTCTTTTTTGTTGAGGCTTATTTTGTTTTTGCTCTGGTTTTTGGTTAGAGTCTGTTTCAACCTTTGCTTTTACTGCTTCTGGGTTTGCAGCTTGATAATCTAAGATTTGATATACCAAGTCTAGCTTTTTTAGTGAGCGATACTTAGGTACATTTAGTTGTTTAGCTATATCCTGTAATTCAGGAAGCTTTTTAGCTTTTAACTGTGAAATTTCAAACATTCGTATGTTATATAATGTATTACAATTTGATATTATTAATTCAATATTTTCTAAATGAAATAAAAAGAAAAAAAGTGAAATTAATTTGGAAGATAGAATGATGCAACTCAGTACGTTGCCACATTCTATTGCAATAATACAATTTTATTTTAAAACAATTTCTATCTTTTTAAAAAATAAACTACTAATTTTGCCGAGCAATTTTTAATTGAAGATATGATTCAGCGCATACAAACACTTTATTTATTTTTATCTGTAGTTATTTCTGCTGGACTAATATTTGTGTTTCAATTGTGGACTAACACTGAAGATGTGAAAGTTTTTGCAACAGATAATTATTTGTATTTGGGCTTGTTTTTAGCATCTGCTTTATTATCTTTAATTTCGATTTTTAGTTTTAAAAATAGAAAGTCTCAATTTGTAATGGGACGAGTTAATATAATATTAAACTTTATTTTACTAGGAATCTTTGTATATCAATCTCTAAATATATCTGGAGAAACGAATGTTTCTGAGAAAGGTATTGGGATTCTTCTTCCTATTTTTTCTATTGTGTGTTTAGTCTTGGCAAACAAGGCTATTAAAAAGGATGAAGATCTTGTAAAATCTGTAGATAGATTACGATAGAACCTAAAATCTTAGTAGTATTAGTGCGAAAAACCCAGACGCTGCCGTCTGGGTTTTTCATTTTTACCTTTCAAATTCTATAACTTCGAGATCTTTTATTTGTTTACCATCAATATTAAATCGCAACATTGTTCTTTTATGGTGAAATCCATGCTTGCCAATAGCACCTGGATTCATGTGTAGTAGGTTTAATTTTTTATCTGGAATTACTTTTAAAATATGAGAGTGGCCACAAATAAATAAATCTGGAGGATTATTCTGAAGTGTTTCTCTAACCCGACCGTTATATTTTGAAGGATAACCACCAATATGTGTTATCCAAACATCAATTTCTTCACATTTAAAACGTAGATTTAAAGGAAATTCGGCTCTTGCTTTTGTGTCATCAATATTACCGTAAACGGCTTTTAAAGGCTTATGTTTTTTTATTTCATCGGTTACTTTTAAATCTCCGATATCACCAGCATGCCAAACTTCATCGGCTTGCTTCACATATTTAATAATAGTGTCATCAATGTAACTATGTGTGTCTGATAAGAGCAGTATCTTTTGCATTAAGATAATATTGTGATTTTAACTACCGATTCTATGTATCTTTGTGACTTTAAAAAGCAAAAATAGCCAATCTTTTGAGATATTTTTTAGAGTTATCATATAATGGTAAAGCCTATCATGGTTGGCAAAATCAGCCAAACGCCATTTCGGTACAAGAAGTTATAGAAAAAGCGTTAAGTACTATTTTAAAAGAAACTATCAATATCGTTGGTGCAGGAAGAACTGATGCAGGTGTGCACGCATCGCAAATGTATGCTCATTTCAATTTTGATGGAGATTTTAAAGAAAAAGATCTTACTTATAAGTTGAATTCTTTTTTACCCAAAGATATAGCTATTCATGATATTTTTAGAGTTACACCTAATGCACATGCAAGATTTGATGCTTTGAGTAGAACATATCATTACAAGGTTTCAACAATAAAAAATGTATTTGATTACGATTATTCATATCAAATGCATTTACCTTTAGATGTTGATGCAATGAACCAAGCTTGTAAAATTTTATTTGAGTATAAAGACTTTCAATGCTTTTCTAAGAGTAATACAGATGTAAAAACTTATAATTGTAATATTATGGAAGCGTTTTGGACTCAAAATGATGATGAACTTTTGTTCACCATAAAAGCCAATCGGTTTTTACGAAATATGGTTAGAGCTGTTGTTGGTACTATGATAAACATTGGTTTAGGAAAATTAAAACCTGAAGATTTACACCAAATAATTGTATCAAAGGATAGAGGCAAGGCAGGATTTTCAGTTCCTGCACATGGATTATATTTGGTAAATATTGAATATCCAGAAACGATTAAAATTTAATAAGCATTTATAGAGCTAATTTTGGCTTACGATGGCAGAAAAAAATAAAAAGAAAATATTCGATACATCGCTTTTTAAGCGATTACTACATTATATAAAACCTTACAAAACAGTATTTGTAATCTCCTTAATTTGCGTTATTGGTTTGGCTGTTTTTGGTGCGTTAAGACCAAGGATTTTAAAGGATGCCATAGACATAAAAATAGCTAATAAAGAGTATGGAGGTTTTGTGTTTTACATGGGCATTATGCTTGTGCTTCTTGTTTTGGAGGTTGTGTCTCAGCTACTATTTATATATTATGCAAGCTGGTTGGGTCAATCAGTGGTGAAAGATATTCGTGTTAAACTTTTTAAGCATATTCTAAAGTTTAAAATGACGTATTTTGATAAGTCGTCTGTAGGTGTCCTTATTACCAGAGCTGTAACAGACATGGAGCGTATTGCAGATATTTTTGGGCAAGGTTTGTTCATGATTTTTAGTGATATTCTAAAAATGTTGGTTGTGGCGATTTTTATGGCATTTATCAACTTAAAATTGAGTTTGATCGTTTTTGCAACGATGCCAATTATTATAGTTGCTACTAAGATTTTTCAGAAGTATATGAAGAGAGCTTTTGAAGATGTGCGAACAGAAGTCTCTAACCTTAATTCTTTTGTGCAAGAGCGCGTTACAGGAATGAAAATTTTGCAATTGTTCACAAGAGAAGCAACCGAATATAAAAAATTTAAAGAAATAAACGAACGTCATAAAAAAGGCTGGTTAAAAACTGTTTGGTATAATTCTATTTTCTTTCCAGTAGCAGAGTTTGTGTCTTCGCTTACTATGGCCTTGGTGATTTTAGTTGGTGGGTTTACAGCTATAAACCAAGGGGCAACTACAACCTTGGGTGATTTGATTTCATTTACAATGTTTATACCAATGCTTTTTAGACCATTGTATCAAATTGCCAACAAATTTAATACGCTACAAATGGGAATGGTAGCTGCTGATCGTGTGTTTAGAGTATTAGATACAACCTCTAATATAGATGATTTTGGTACAATTGAAGCCAATCATTTTAAAGGTGAGATAGAGTTTGATAATGTAAGATTCTCATATGTAAAAGATGAAGAAGTTTTAAAAGGCATTTCTTTTAATGTAGAGGCTGGAGAAACTGTCGCTATAGTGGGTGCTACAGGAGCTGGGAAATCTACAATCATCAACTTATTGAATCGTTTTTATGAAATAAATTCGGGTCATATTAGAATTGATGGTACAGACATAAAGGATATGACTTTAAGTTCGTTACGTAATCAGATTGCAATCGTATTGCAAGACGTATTTTTATTTGCGGATACCATTCTCAATAACATCACGCTTAATAATGAATATATTACAGAAGACGATGTTGTCACTGCGGCAAAAGCTATTGGTATACACGATTTTATAACAAGTCTTCCTGGTGGATATCACTATAATGTAAAAGAACGTGGTGTAATGCTCTCTTCTGGTCAGCGTCAACTGATTTCGTTTTTAAGAGCTTATGTTACAAATCCGAGTATTTTAATTTTGGACGAAGCGACTTCCTCTGTAGATTCTTACTCTGAGCAATTAATACAAGATGCTACAGATACAATTACCAAAGGAAGAACTTCAATTGTTATTGCGCACAGATTAGCGACTATTCAACAAGCAGATAAAATTATTGTTATGGATGCAGGACAGATTGTAGAAATGGGAACACACAAATCTTTACTTAAGAAGAAAGATGGTTATTACAAAAACCTTTATGAAGTACAGTTTTTAAAAGCTGAAGCTATATAAATTATGTTTTTGGCTTAAAGCTATTTATGTCATATGAGCCTAAAAGTAAGCCGACAACAAAAGAAATTACACCAATAATTATATAGCTAAGCAAGAAAATAACTAAGAACAAAAACGTCTTTAGAAGTAATTCAGAAAACGATAATTTAAAGATTCGTTTTAATACATAACAATGATAAATAAGTATTACGGGATAGCTTAAAAATATAAATGATATATAGTATGTAGGTGCTATAATCAGAATTGCTTGCCCAATAAGTATACTTATTATAGAATACAAAGACATCGTGTATATGTAAATAACAATATGCTCTGTAAGATTATATTTTTTGTTGTAGAAAACAATACGAGAAATAATACCAAAAACAGGAATTATAGCAGAAAATATAAAGGAACTATATTCCATGCTATCACTTGTAGAGTAGCTTTCAAGTGCACGCTGTGAGTATTCATTAGAAAAAATTTCGAGACTCATCATCCAGGCTTTTAAGTCAAAATATTCTAGATAAAATTTTTTGATTAAAAAAACTGAAAGTCCAGCAAGTGTTAAGGATAAACCCAAAAAACTAATCGGATTAATATAGCGTTTTCTAACTCCATCTACATAATTACAAATTACGGCTTCTGGTTTTGTGAAAAGAGAGATAATGGTTCTTAATAACTTATTGTCGTAATTAAAAAATGTTTCGCTTAGATGTTCAAAAAGATGCTTTAAGGTTAAACGTTTTCTAATTACTTTGCCACCGCAGCTGTTGCAATAGTTGTATGTTTCTTTAAGTTGGGTATGGCAATTTTTACATTTCATTTTTGTGCTATTGTAATTACAGCTAATACAAGTGCAATTAGTATCATCAAAATTAGTAATGAAGACATATAAATAAACATAGTGAGAATGAACTTAGCTAAAGTATTTAAAAAGTTTTCCTTAAAAACGCGCTTTAGTACATAAAATAAATAAATGAAGATAGGCAGTGTAAGTATTGTTGAAACAATTAAATAGTTTAAACCGAATAATAAAAATAAAATACTGAAAACGGCAGTGATAATGATTATCTGAGCAGAATAATAGAGGTTCAAAATAAGATGTTCAGTATAGTTGTATTTTCGCTCTCCATTTATAAAATAAGCCAACCATGAACCCACGGCAGAAAGTGGTACAGTTAAAATATAAACTAATCCTTGATATTTGGTAAGCATATCATAAACAACACCTCCAAAAGGATTACTTTCTTGATTGGCTATATTTTGCGCATTTCCTGATACTTCAGAGCTAAATTCAAAAGCATCTTTAAAAAATGTTGTCATTAGAAATACCTGTATACCAGCTAGAGTTAAAGAAACAGCAAAGTATTGTAAGACATCAATATATCTTTTTCGTGTACCATTTATATAACCTGTAATTACATCTTCAGGTTTTTTAAAAAGATCAATAAATGTTTTTAAAAACTTGTTATCAATAGATAAAAACTGTTCGTTTACCTGTGCAGCTATTACTCGAGGTGTTAAGCGATTCTGTATAATCTTTGCACCGCATTCATCGCAATACTTCTGAGTATCCTTAAGGGCGTTATTACAATTTTTACAGTTCATTTAGTTTAAGTCTTCTTTAATCTTTTTTACAAGATCATCTGTGTCTTTAAACATCACAAATTCACCATTTTTAATATAGGATATTTGCCCTGTTTCTTCGCTCACAGCAATGGCAAGTGCATCTGTTTTTTCGGTGATACCAATGGCAGCTCTATGTCTTAACCCAAAACGCTCAGGTATGTTTTTTTCGTTGTTAACTGGTAATATAACACGTGTGGCTTTTACCACATTTTTATCAATAATAATAGCACCATCGTGCAACGGACTGTTTTTAAAAAAGATACTTTCAATAATAGGTTGAGATACTAAAATATTCATCTCATCACCAGTATTAGTTAAAAAGTCGAGGTTGTTGTTACGTTCAATAACGATTAATGCTCCAGTGTTTGTAGCTCCCATTTTGTTGCAAGCCGTTATAATTGCATCGACATCTGTAGAGGTTTGGTCGTCGTTTTTTAAGAATTTAAAATTTTTGAAAATTCCCTTTTTACCACCAATATTTGTTGATCCAACGAGCAATAAAAACTTTCGGATTTCGGGCTGAAAAACTACAATAAGTGCAATAATACCAACCTTCATAAAACCATCAAAAATGCTGTAAAGCATCTGCATTTGCAGGTAGTCTGTAAGTCGCCAGGCAAAATAAATAATAAGAATACCAATAAAAATATTGATAGCCACAGTACCTTTTACAAGCTTGTAGATGTAATAGAGTAGAATAGCCACAAGGAAAACATCTACAAAGTCTATAAATCTAAATTCCCAAAGTTGAAGGTTTTCCAAGGTTAGTGCTTTTTGCTAATTTAATAATTTATGTTAATAAATGAATTCTTCATTCACAATTACATTTTTTCGGTTTATGAAGTAATTCATTTTTTCTCTAATCGATATATATTTCTGAAAACTCATTTTCTTATCAAATGATAATATGACTGAAATTTTTTCATTTGTTCTACTATATGGAAAGAAATACTTAAAGTTAAAATGCTGCTTAAGATTAACTTTATCGCTCTTTACTTGTTCGTCGCCCATAAACTCATTTAATGTAAAATTGTCATCATTAAAAAAATGAATTAGAAGTGTCCGATGATTGCCTGTATTCTGATTTTCATCTAATTCTACATCAGTTGTATAATTCACATCTGTAAATTCAAAAAATCCTAAACTCCTAATACTTTTATCATTACAAGTAAAGTAATTCTTTGCGGCTTCATTCTTGTGCATAGAAGCTTTTTTACGTTTATCTTGTAGATATTGAATATGAGGAATAGCTTGTTTTAACGTTAAGCGCTTATCTACATTAACCAACCAATTTGTAGTGCCTATAAGATTTTTTCTATTAAAGAGCGTTGAGTCAGGTTGTGTTTCATCATAAAAAATGTAGGCCGGTGAAACGTCTAAAACTTCAATAATTTCTGCACTTTCAATTTCTGGTAATTGTAGTACACGTTCGTTGTTGCAGCTTAAAAATGCAGTTGCCAATAAGAGGTATAAAAGCTTTTTCATTTATTTCTGCTTTAATTGATTAAATAAAGTTACACACTCCACGGCTTCTTTTACATCATGCACTCGTAAGATTTTTGCTCCTTTTTGCAATGCAACCATGTGCAAAGCGGTTGTGCCATTAAGTGCGTTTTCAGAAGTTGTATTTAGTGTTTTGTAAATCATAGACTTTCTAGATACGCCTGCTAAAATAGGTTTGTCAACTATTTGCAATAACTCCATATTGTTAAGTAGCTCGTAATTTTGTTCTGTTGTTTTAGCAAAACCAAAGCCAGGATCTATAATTATATCGTTGATTTTTGCAGCATGCGCCTTTGCAATACGTTCTGCAAAATAGCTGTTAATGTCTTTAATTAAATCGTCATAATCAGTTTGCTGTTGCATGGTTTTAGGATTGCCTTTCATGTGCATCATTATGTAAGGCACACCAAGTTGTCCAACGGTTGTAATCATGTTTTTATCTAAATGACTAGCCGAAATATCATTAATAATTGCCGAGCCAGCTTCAATACTTTTTTTAGCAACTTCACTTCTAAACGTGTCAATAGAAATTAGGGTTTCAGGATAATGCTTCAGAATAAGTTGTACAACAGGCACCACACGATTTAATTCTTCAGCTTCATTTACGTAATCTGCACCAGGACGCGAACTATAACCACCAATATCTATAAAAGTAGCACCTTCCTTCAGCATGGTTTCAACCTGTTTTAAAATGGAAGATTCATCTTTGTATTGTCCACCATCATAGAAGGAATCTGGTGTTACGTTAAGGATTCCCATTACTTTGGGAGTAGAGATGTCAATGAGTTTGCCTTTGCAGTTTATGGTCATGCTAGAGTTGTAAAATTTCATTTTAAAAAAGGCAAAGTTAACATATTCATAAACTTTTAAGTCCGAAATAAATGAATGGATACAGAACTTTGAACTTTAAACTAAATAAGCGAAATTTACAGAAATTTTTACGGAATTATATGCAAGATACATCAAAACAATACGATGCTGTTATAGAAAAGTGCAGAACACTTTTTGTAAATAAAATGAGCGATTACGGAAGTGCATGGAGAATATTAAGATTGCCATCGCTTACCGATCAGATTTTTATAAAAGCGCAGCGTATTAGAGGGTTACAAGAAAACGATGTAAGAAAGGTTGATGAAGGAGAAGTAAGTGAGTTTATAGGTATCATTAACTACTGTGTTATGGCATTAATTCAGTTAGAAAAAGGTGTTGTAGAGCAGCCAGATATGGGCACGGAAGAAGCAACAAAATTCTATGATGAAAAAGTGGCACTAACCAAAGAATTAATGATGAACAAAAATCACGATTATGGTGAAGCTTGGAGAGATATGCGTGTAAGCTCGTTAACCGATTTAATTTTACAAAAACTATTACGCGTAAAGCAGATTGAAGACAACGCAGGCAAAACCATTGTAAGCGAAGGTATAGATGCTAATTATCAAGACATGATAAATTATGCTGTTTTTGCCATGATTCATTTGGGAGAGGGAGAATAAATAAATAAATGAGTGTCTGGCAGAGCGCAATCGAAGCCTTAATAATTTAAAATAAATTCCTACTAACATAGGAATGAAAAAAACATGAAATACATCACACACATTAGCAGAATATTTGTTGGAGTTTTATTTATAATCTCTGGGTTTATTAAACTGAACGACCCTTTAGGGTTCTCCTATAAACTGCAAGAGTATTTTGGAGCAGATGTACTAAACATGGAATTCATGATTCCTTACGCCTTATTGCTTTCTGTTTTTGTTGTAGTTTTTGAGGTTGTTTTAGGTGTGTTTTTACTCATTGGTTACAAACCGAAATTTACAGTTTACAGTTTGTTGGCCATGATAGTTTTCTTCACATTTTTAACTTTTTATTCAGCATATTTTGATAAGGTAAAAGACTGTGGTTGTTTTGGTGATGCGTTAAAATTAACACCTTGGGAAAGCTTTACTAAAGATGTCATTTTATTAGTGTTAATATTGATTTTGGTAGCAGGTTTAAGACATATAAAACCATTATTTACTAAATTACCGACTACAGTTATTGCACTACTCAGTTTTATTGTGTCTTTATGGTTTGGTTACCATGTGTTAATGCATTTACCAGCTATCGATTTTAGAGCTTATGCAATTGGAAAGAACTTACCAAAGCAAATGGAAATTCCAGAAAATGCAGCAAAACCAGTTTTAGAATATACATGGACATTTAACGTTAATGGTGAAGAAAAAGAGTTTGTGACCAACGGAAGCTATCCAACTGTAGAAGGCGAATATGTTGGTGTTGAAACAAAGACAATAGATGAAGGTTATGTGCCACCAATCCAAGATTTTTCTATTGAGTCTGAAGATGAAAATCTAACGACTTATTTTATGGAAAAAGATAAGCTGGTAATGGTTGCAATGTACAATATAACAACTGCCGAGTCAGATGGAGTTGCTAAATTAAAAGCCTTTACAGACCAAGCTATTAAAAAAGGATATACTGTAATTGGTTTAACCTCTTCTGGCGAAGCTGAAAAACAAAAAGTGAAACAAGATTATAATCTTAATTTTGATTTCTACTTATGTGATGAAAAGGTGGTTAAAACAATTGTCCGCGCAAATCCAGGTATCGTTATTTTGGAAAAAGGAACAGTTGTAAATAAAGCACATTGGAATGATATTGAAGATATAGAGCTTTAATTTGATAAGATACTTCGTAAATAAACTATTCTACGCATTCATCACCTTATTAGGTGTAGTTACTGTTATTTTCTTTTTATTTACCATTCTTCCAGGTGATCCAGCAAAGATGATGTTGGGTCAAAATCAATCCGATGATCAAGTAAAGGCTGTTAAGAAAAAATATGGTTTTGATAAACCAATCGGAACACAGTTTTTGTACTATTTAAATGACTTATCTCCAGTGTCATTTCACTCTAATAACACAGAAGATTATACGTTTTTAAGCACTAATAAGTATAATGCAGCAAGGTTATTTACAATCGGAAATACTACAACGGTTGTAAAAACCCCTTACTTAAGAGAATCCTTCACTAAGCAAGGCAAAAAAGTAACAGATGTTATTGGTGAAACTATTCCCAATACCTTTGTTTTGGCCGTTTCAGCTATTGCAATAGCCATAATTCTTGGTATTATCTTAGGAATAATTTCAGCATTATATAGAGATACATGGATAGATAAAACCATACAAGTGCTAAGTACGTTTGGTATGAGTGTACCATCTTTTTTTAGCGCAATTCTGTTTGCATGGTTGTTTGGTTTTGTTTTGCACAAATACACCAATTTAGAAATGACAGGAAGCCTTTACGAATTAGATGATTTTGGTGAAAAAATGACCATAAAATGGAAAAATTTAATACTTCCTGCCATTGTTTTGGGTATTCGTCCGTTGGCTGTCGTTATTCAACTCATGCGTAACTCGCTATTAGATGTAATGAGTCAAGATTACATAAGAACCGCAAGAGCAAAAGGATTAAGCGAGTTTAAGGTGATAAAAAATCATGCTGTAAAAAATGCATTAAATCCAGTGGTTACAGCAATTTCAGGATGGTTTGCTTCTATGCTTGCAGGAGCTGTTTTTGTAGAGTATATTTTTGGTTGGAATGGTTTAGGAAAAGAAATAGTTAATGCATTAAATACTCTAGATTTACCAGTAATAATGGGATCGGTTTTAATTATTGCAATTGTCTTTATAACCATCAATATACTTGTTGATATTATTTATGCTTGGCTAGATCCAAGAGTAAAGTTATCTTAACAATTAACTGACAATTATCAATCGGCTTTCTTCTTTAAAGTCTTATTTTTGTATACTTCAAATTAAGTTGAATCAATTTTAAAAAAATCATGAGAAAACATATTGTTGCTGGTAACTGGAAAATGAATAATGATTTATCGCAAACTGAAGTTTTAATTAATGCTATGAAAAAGCAAGTAAAAACTTCAGATGCAGAGGTGATGATAGCGCCAACATTCACCAACCTATGGCAGGCCTTTCAATCCACTAAAGATTACGATGTAGAAGTTATAGCACAAAATATGCACTTCGCAGAAAGTGGAGCTTATACAGGTGAGGTGAGTGCTTCAATGTTAAAAAGTATAGGTGTAAATACTGTTATATTAGGCCATAGTGAACGCAGAGCCTACTTTAATGAAACCGATGAAACCTTAGCGAAAAAGGTTGATGCAGCATTAGAAAACGAAATGCGAGTTATTTTTTGTTTTGGCGAAGAATTAGCAGATCGTAAGTCAGGAAAAGAAGAAACTGTTGTAGAAAATCAAATTAAAAACGCATTATTCCATTTAGAAGCAGATGCTTTTAAGCATATTGTTTTAGCATACGAGCCAGTTTGGGCAATTGGTACAGGTGAGACAGCAACACCAGAACAGGCACAAGATATGCATGCGTTTATTAGAAAAACATTAGCAGCAAAATATGGTACTGAAGTTGCAGATTCTGTGTCTATCTTATATGGAGGAAGTGTAAAGCCAAATAATGCTCAAGAAATTTTTTCTAAACCAGATGTAGATGGTGGACTTATTGGTGGTGCTTCGCTTAAGGCTGAAGACTTCTTTGCAATTGTGAATGCATTTTAAATGACAAACCCAATTTACATAGGCTACGAGTTTAAGGTAGAACCACTTCAACCTGCTACAGAAATTTTAATTGCTGAGCTAGGTTATGCTGGTTTTGAAAGTTTTGTAGAAGATTCTGAAGGTGTTACTGCATACATTCAAAAAGACGATTGGAATGCATTTATTTTAGATGAAATTGAGATTCTTAATTCTGATGAATTTAAGATTACCTATGAGTTTGATGAAATAGAACAAACCAATTGGAATGCTGAATGGGAAAAGAATTTCAATCCAATAGTTGTAGACGATTTGGTAACTGTACGTGCTCCATTTCATGATAAACCAGATACAAAATTTGACCTCATTATAGAGCCAAAAATGAGTTTTGGTACAGGTCATCATGAAACCACACACATGATGATTCAGCATATTTTAAAAAATGATTTTAAAAATAAATCAGTTTTAGATATGGGTTGTGGTACTGGTGTTTTGGCCATTTTAGCAGAGAAAGTAGGTGCTACAAAACTAGATGCTATAGATATAGATAATTGGTGTTACCTCAATAGTTTAGAGAATGTAGAGCGAAATGATTGCGAACATATTTCGGTATACGAAGGAGATGTAAAGCTTTTAGAGAATAAACACTACGACACAATTATAGCTAATATTAACAGAAATATTCTATTAGCAGATATACCAAGTTATGCTAAGTGTTTGAATGCTAATGGAGAGTTGTATCTGAGTGGTTTTTACGAAGAAGACATTACAATGCTTGAAGATCTATGTAATAAACACATGTTAAAATTGAAAGAAACCCTAAAAAGAGGTGATTGGGTATCGTTAAAATTCATAAATTAGTGTAATTAAAACGAGAAATCCTCAAATCCGTTTGTAGTTATGACGAAAGAAAAATTATCTGAAGAATTACTCCTCGAAGAAGAAGTACTGAAACAAAATGAGATTGTTTTATTTAATGACGATGTGAATACCTTTGATCATGTAATAGATACACTAATCTACGCATGCGATCACACACCAGAACAAGCAGAACAATGTTCTATTATTGTACATTATAAAGGAAAGTGTACTGTAAAAACAGGTGCTTACGAAGATTTAAAGCCACGATGTTCCAAGCTTTTACAAGCAGGACTTAGTGCAGAAATAGTATAAAAAAGAAATCCCTCAATCGAGGGATTTTTTTATTTTGTAATTCTTCCAACCGCGCAACTCACAAAAGATTTAGCCTTTTTAGGAAGTGAGTTTTGCTCGCCAACAATTGGGTAACCAAGGTCTGAAAGTTTTGTTTTTACAGTTTCAAATTCTTTTTCTGAATTGTAATTAAAACTTACTTCGTCTGTGTCATTGTTAACTGAAACATCAGTTATGCCGTCTAGTTTAGATAATTGCGTTAGTATAGTATTAGCACAACCTCCACATTTTAGATTTTGTACTTGTACAGTCGTATTCTTCATTTTGTAATTATTTGCGTTTACAGGTATTCCATCCAAAAGGTAAATAAAGCGGACAGAAACTAATAAAACTTGTCAGTAAGAAAACAATAGCCAATGCCATTAAAACATAAGCCAGTGTACCTTCAATTACATTAAAATAATACAATAAGGCTATGCCAATTGCAATTACAATTCTAATGCCTTTGTCTAAACTTCCCATGTTCTTTTTCATAATAAAAGAGTTTTAAAGTGTTGATGGACAAACAAAATCGGTAGTAGGTAAGTTTGTTTTCTTAATAGCACCAAATCCGCCAGCAATGTCTACCAAATTATGATAACCTCTTGCTTTTAGGATAGAAGCTGCGATAACAGAACGATAACCACCTGCACAATGTACATAATAGGTTTTGTCCTTGTCTATTTGATCCATTTGATTGTTAATATAATCTAGTGCAAAATGCTGAGCATTTTCTAAATGCATGCTTTTATATTCACCATCTTTACGTACATCTAAAACATTTAATTCTGATGAGTTTGCTCTCTTTTCAAATTCTTCAGCAGAGATAGATTCTAAGGAGTCTATTTCTTTTCCTGAAGCCTTCCATGCGTCTATACCACCTTCAAGATAACCTAAGGTATTGTCGTAACCAACTCGAGATAATCTGGTAACAGCTTCTTCAGATTTTCCTTCTGGGACAACTAATAAGATAGGCTGTTTTATATCTGTGATTAAAGCACCAACCCAAGGGGCAAATTGTCCGTTTAATCCAATAAAAATAGAGTTAGGTATATGTCCTTTGATAAATTCAGACTGTGGTCTTACATCTAAAACAAGAGCAGATTCATGATTAGCCAATGCTTCAAACTCTTCAGGAGATAATGGATTGTTTCCAGTTTTAAGAATGTCATCAAAAGCATTATAGCCCATTTTATTCATCATGGCATTCTTAGCAAAATATTGTGGAGGTGGTGCAATACCATCAAGCACTTCTTCAACAAACTCTTCTTTGGTCATATCTGCACGCAAAGCATAGTTTGTTTTCTTTTGATCGCCTAAAACACCAACGGTTTCTTTGCTTAGATTTTTACCACAAGCAGAACCAGCTCCATGAGCAGGATATACGATAACATCATCAGCCAAAGGCATAATTTTTGTTCTTAATGAATCATATAACATGCCAGCTAAATCTCGTTCTGTAAGATCTGATTTTATGGCCAAATCAGGTCGGCCAACATCACCTAGAAAAAGGGTGTCTCCAGAAAAAATAGCATGGTCTTTTCCGTTTTTATCTTTAAGCAAATACGTTACAGACTCAAGTGTGTGACCTGGTGTGTGTAATACTTTTATAGTAAGCTCACCAAGTTTAAGTTCTTCGCCATCAGTAGCAGAATGAATATTGTATTCTGTTTGTGCACCTGGTCCAAAAACGATAGTAGCACCTGTTTTTTCAGCCAAATCTACATGACCTGAAACAAAATCTGCATGAAAATGCGTTTCTAAAACATACTTAATTTTGGCATTATTAGACTTTGCTTTATCTATATATTGTTGGGTTTCTCTTAATGGATCTATGATTGCAACTTCTCCTTTAGATTCAATATAATAGGCACCTTGAGCCAAACATCCTGTATATAATTGTTCAATTTTCATTAGTTGTAATTTTTTATTTAAACAGAAGTGAAGTCTGTGTAAAACCTTCTTACTCTTATAAATTTACGCTAAATTATAAAAGCAAAAAAATCTTAATGTACTATTTGTTACATAGGTCGCAGACTAATGCGGAAGCTTACGCTTTAAAAGTCCGTATACAAATGTGCCCACTAGTGTGGCAGCTATTACAATTAGTATAGAAAAAACACCTGTTCCTACCAAAATATACATTGGTCCTGGGCAAGCTCCGCAAAGTGCCCAACCTAGTCCAAAAATACTTCCACCAGCTATGTATCTAATAAGTCCTTTGTCTTTTAAAGGAACTCGCAAATAGGTGCCCTGGGTAGTTTTAAGGTGTTTCTTTTTTGCAATTAACAATAAAATAATACCTGTAAAAACAGCAGTGCCAATAATACCGTACATGTGGAAGGATTGAAACTTAAACATTTCATAAATACGATACCAGGAAACGGCTTCAGACTTAACTAATACAATTCCGAAGAATATTCCAACTAAAAAAAACTTTAAAAAATTCTTCATCTTAAAATAGTATTGGGAATATTAAATGAATCATTATTAAACCACCAATAAAAAAACCAATAACGGCAACTAAGGATGGTAGTTGTAGGCTGCTTAAACCTGTAATGGCATGTCCTGAGGTGCAACCGCCAGCGTAGCGTGTACCAAAGCCAACTAAGAAGCCTCCAACAATTAGTATGGTAATACCTTTAAGAGTTAACACATTTTCCCAAGCAAACAATTCCGGTGGTAAAAGACTGTTTCCTGCATTTTTAAAACCAAGCTCATTTAGATCTTTAACAGTCTCAGCACTGAGATTCATATCTATAGGGTTTGAAAGAAAAAAATGCGCAATAAATCCACCTGTAACAGCACCTAAAACAACAATGAGATTCCATCTATGGCTTTTCCAATCAAACCTAAAAAATTCAGAATATTTTCCAGCTCCACCAATAGCACACATGGTTCTTAAATTAGAAGACATGCCAAAAGTTCTGCCAAAATAAAGCAGTAAAAACATTGTAATAGCTATACATGGACCAGAGACATACCATGGCCAAGGTTCTTTAATTAGTTCCATTTAATTTTAAAATTTAAATTATTAAGGGATTTTTTTGAATAGATTAAAAATCTATAACATGAATTTTATTTCTTCCAAGAGTTATCCGTTCTTGTTTTTCAAGCTGTTTCAATAATCTTGAAACTACAACTCTAGAGGTATGCAAATCTTCTGCTATTTCCTGATGAGTAATTTCTAAATCTGTAGAAGCAGAAAGTTTTACCTTGTCTGTAAGATATTTAAATAGTCTTTCATCCATTTTCATAAATGCCAATGTGTCTATAGTTTCTAGCATTTCATCAAAACGTATTTGATAACTCTGTAAAATAAAACTTCTCCAGCTATCGTTGGTGTCAAACCAACTTCTCATCGTATCTATTGGTATCATAATAACAGTAGTATCCTCATCTGCAATAGCTCTTATCTTACTCACAGATTTAGCCATACAGCATGTTAGAGACATTGCACAAGTATCGCCAGATTCTAGAACATAAAGTAATAATTCACTACCTTCATTGTCTTCCCTTAATACTTTAATATTACCTCTTATTAAAAGTGGGACATATTTCAGTTCTTGACCAATATCAATAATGATATCGTTCTTTTTGAAGGTTTTGATATCTGCGACTTGAGATATGTTCTTGAGAATTTCTTCATCAAACAAATATGAAAACGGTTCTAAAATGTCTTTTGAAATCATGTTTCAAAAATAATCATTTAGATTTTCAAATAAATAGTTTGGTGATTTTTTAATAAAAGTTATATATTTGCAGCCCTTAAATAGGCCACGTGGCGCAACTGAATAGCGCATCTGATTACGGCTCAGAAGGTTGCAGGTTTGAATCCTGCCGTGGTCACTACAGCGGAGAATTAATCGTAAAAGATAGGTTCTCCGCTTTTTACATTTAGGCAATTAGTTTAGTGTTGTGGAGGTTGCTGTAAAATGATCTGCTTTTACGTAAAGATTAGTTAGTTTAATCAGTTTTTCATCTTCGTTTATATTTTCTTTTTCTGAGAAGTACTCTACAGATCATTTATGGAATTTGTCATTTTTTTTGATGTTTTAAGAAATCCAAAATTAGAAAATTCACTAAGTCGGGCTATTTCATATTAGAATTAAGTATTATCTTTCTCTCAAATTAAAATTTTAGCTTAAATATTTAAAAACACTCTTCGACAGAATCAAACCCATTTAACGTGTGCTTGATTAAAATAAGAACATTTTAGCTTTGTGAGTAATATTTATTTACATTTGTAAGTGTGTGAATAACACTTATAAGTGTAGTTTAAATGTTTTCATCGTTACTTTAATTATAAATAAAAAAACTCATTTGATATGAACAAAAAAATAGACCAGTTAGCAGTAAATAATATAAGGGCTTTATGTATCTCAATGGTAGAAAAAGCAAATTCTGGACATCCGGGAGGACCAATGGGTGGTGCAGACTTTATGCATATTCTTTACTCTGAGTTTTTAAATTTTGATCCATCGGATATGTCATGGGAATTTAGAGATCGTTTCTTTATGGATGCAGGTCACCTTTCTACGTTGCTTTATGCTCAATATTATTTGTTCAATAATTATTCAAAAGATGATATCAAAAATTTCAGACAATGGAATTCGGTAACTCCAGGACATCCAGAAGTTGATGTAAAACGAGGTGTAGAAAACACATCTGGACCCTTAGGTCAAGGTCATGTAATGGGTGTTGGAGCTGCAATTGCGGCAAAGTTTCTAAGTGCTCGTTTTGGAGATTGGATGAATCATAAAATATATGGATTTATTTCGGACGGAGGTATTCAAGAAGAAATTTCGCAAGGTGCCGGAAGAATTGCAGGTCATTTAGGTTTAAACAATTTTATAATGTTCTACGATGCTAACGATGTGCAATTATCTACGATGACAGATGAGGTAACTAGTGAAGATACAGCTATGAAGTATGAGGCTTGGGGATGGAATGTTATTACAATAGATGCTCATAACCATGATGAAATTAGAAGTGCTTTAAAACAAGCCAATGAAGAAGAAAAGAGACCGACTTTAATCATAGGTAAAACGATAATGGGGAAAGGTTGTGTTACTGCGGATGGTGAAAGTTATGAAGGACACTGTGAATTGCACGGAAAACCAATTGGAGATACTGGAGCTGATTATGAAGCTACTTTAAAAAATTTAGGAGCAAATGTTGAAGATTCTTTTGCCAAGTATGAGGATGTAGAGAAATTCTATTTAGAACTCATAGAAGATAAGAAAGAGAAGGCTGCAGCAAAAAAGAAGGAAATTGAAGATTGGAAAAATTCTTACCCAGACTTAGCTAAGAAATTAGATAGTTTCTTTTCAGAAGATTTACCAGAATTAGATTTTGAATCTATTGAATACAAAGAAGGTTTAGCAACACGTGCAGCATCTTCTGCAGTATTAGGTTATTTAGCACAACATGTTGAAAACATGATTGTCTCTTCTGCAGATTTATCTAATAGTGATAAAACGGATGGATTCCTAAAGCATACTAAATCTTTACAAAAAGGAGATTTTTCTGGTGCATTTTTACAATCAGGTGTAGCAGAATTAACTATGGCCGCAATGGCAAACGGAATGGCTTTGCATGGAGGTGTAATTCCTGTGGTGGCAACATTCTTCGTGTTTTCGGATTATATGAAACCAGCTATACGTCTGAGTGCTATTCAGGAATTACCTGTTAAATACGTTTGGACTCATGACGCATTTAGAGTTGGTGAAGATGGGCCAACACACCAACCTGTAGAACAAGAAGCTCAGATAAGGTTGTTAGAAAAGCTTAAAAATCATAGCGGACACTCAAGCTTCTTAGCTTTAAGACCAGCTGATTCTGCTGAAACCGTAGCATCATGGAAATTAGCTTTAGAAAACAAAAACACACCAACAGGTTTAATACTTTCTAGACAAGGAATAAAAGATTTACCAACAAACGGCGAATCTAGATATAAAGATGCATCACATACATCAAAAGGTGGTTATGTGGTTAAAGATGTTGAGAATCCGGATGTGGTTTTAATAGCAAATGGCTCTGAAGTTTCGACGCTGATGGAAGGTGCTAAACTTTTAGAAGAAAAACTAAGTATAAAATCAAAAGTAGTCTCTGTACCGTCTGAAGGATTGTTTAGGCAACAATCAAAATCTTATCAAGAAGAAGTCATTCCATCTGATGTAATTTCTTTTGGTTTAACAGCCGGATTACCTGTTAATCTAGAAGGTTTAGTAGGAAGAAACGGTAAAATATTTGGGTTAGATCACTTTGGGTATTCAGCACCTGCGAGTGTATTAGATAATAAGTTTGGGTTCACGGGAGAAAATGTTTTCAATCAAGTAAAAGAACTATTAAATAAATAAAAGAATGAAGTTTTTTATAGATACAGCAAATTTAGGGCAGATAAGAGAAGCTCAGGATATGGGAATTTTAGATGGTGTAACAACAAACCCGTCTTTAATGGCAAAGGAAGGTATTACTGGCCATGATAATATAATGAAACACTATGTGGATATCTGTAATATTGTAGATGGTGATGTTAGTGCAGAGGTCATTTCAACAGATTTTGAGGGTATGGTAAAAGAAGGTGAAGCATTAGCCGAGTTACATGAGCAGATTGTGGTAAAATTGCCAATGATAAAAGATGGTGTTAAAGCATGTAAATATTTTAGCGATAAAGGCATAAGAACCAATGTGACTTTGGTGTTTTCTCCAGGTCAAGCATTATTAGCTGCTAAGGCTGGTGCAACCTATGTAAGTCCTTTTATTGGTAGGTTAGATGATATTTCTACAGATGGGTTAAATCTTATTGCAGAAATAAGACATATTTATGATAATTATAGTTTTGGTACAGAAATATTAGCAGCGTCAGTACGTCATACAATGCATGTTATTGATTGTGCAAAACTTGGAGCGGATGTTATGACGGGACCTTTAAGTTCTATCGAAGGGCTACTAAAACACCCTTTAACCGATAATGGTCTGGCTAAGTTTTTAGAAGATTACAAAAAAGGAAATCAATAAAGGTGTTAATTAATGGACTATAATTTCAGATAGAAATCATTAGTCTGTTTTGCATCATACTTTTCCTGATCGAAAATATAGAGATATGATCCCTTGGTAGAAGAGGTCATATCTTTTTCATTTAACTTTATTAATATATCCATTGACTTTATTTTATTAACAAAGTTTCTTTTATCCAATTTCTTGTCTAAAATAGATTCATATAGCTTTTGAAGCTGACGCATCGTGAACTTTTCAGGCAATAGTCCAAAACCAATTGGGCTGATTGATGTTCTTCGGCGTAAACGTCTAGTAGCCTTGGCCAACATTTCATTATGATCAAAAATCAAGTGTGGTGCTTCAGTTAAGCTAAACCACTTTGCATTATGGTGTTCAGTGAGTTTTTCATTGTACTCCTGAATGTTTATAATGGCATAGTATGATGTTGAGATTGTTCTTTCTACTGGGTCACGGTCAATATTACTCCATGTATAAAATTGTTCCATATAGATATCATTTACTCCAGTTAAATTATGGAGAATACGATTAGCGGCATCATTTAAAGTCTCCTCCTTTTTTAGAAAACCACCAATTAAGGACCAATTACCCTTTTCCGGTTCAAAATCTCTTTTTACAAAAAGTACTTTTAAATCTTCGTTGTCAAAACCAAAAATAATGCAGTCTACAGCTAGTAGAACTTTGTCTTGTGGATTATAGGCGTTCAATAGTTTAAATTTTTATAAAGATATTCATTTTTTGTTTATATTTACTAAATGTAAAAAATACACTTGTAAAATGAAAAGTACATTCTCAATACTGTTTTCTTTGATTTTGGCATCTGCTTTTAGTCAAAATATCATTGTAGAAATTGACTCGGAACAACCCACAGATACAATTAGTAAACATATTTATGGCCACTTTGCCGAACATCTCGGTAGATGTATTTATGGAGGTCTTTACGTTGGCGATGATAGCAAGATACCAAACACAAGTGGCGTTAGAAACGATATTATTGAAGCGCTAAAAGAACTTCAAATCCCAAACCTGAGATGGCCAGGTGGTTGCTTCGCAGACACCTACCATTGGAAGGATGCTATTGGGCCCAAAGACCAACGTAAGCACATAGAAAATTATTCTTGGGGCAATGTAAGAGAAGATAATGGTTTTGGTACTCATGAATTCTTGAATTTATGTGAGCAAATCGGAGCCGAGCCCTATTTAGCTGTTAACATGAATTCTGGTACAATAGAAGAAGCTGTGGAATGGGAGCAGTATGTTAACAATGCAAACGGTTCTAGCAACTTAACGGATTTAAGGGCTGAAAATGGTAGAGCCAAACCTTGGAACGTAAAATATTGGGGCATTGGAAACGAGTCTTGGGATTGTGGTGGAGATATGACTGCAGATTACTATTCCAATCTTTACAAGCGGTACGCCAGGGCGATGACTAGCTATTCCAATACAGAAGGGTTATACCGAATTGCGGTAGGTCCAGGCTGGGACGATTATGACTGGACGGAAACAGTTATGAAGAACATTCCGCTGAAATCAATTGAAGGTTTATCCGTTCATCATTATTCTGTTTTTAATTGGGAAAATAAAGGCTCTTCATTTGATTTCACAGAAGAGGAATACTTTAAAACTATGCAGCGTGCTTGGTTTATGGAAGAATTCATAACAAAGAACAGTGAGGTTATGGATAAATACGATCCTGAAAAAAAAGTAGGCCTTATAGTTGATGAATGGGGAGGTTGGTACAATGTAATGCCAAACACAAATAATGCGTTTTTATATCAGCAAAACACCATGCGCGATGCTATGATTGCAGGTTTAACACTTAATATTTTCAATAATCATGCAGACCGCGTTCATATGGCTAACTTGGCTCAAACGGTAAATGTTCTTCAGGCAGTAATTTTAACCGAAGGCGAAAAAATGATATTGACTCCAACGTATCATGTAATGAATATGTATAAGGTACATCAAGATGCACTTTTATTGCCAACTAAGATTGAAAACAATCCAGATTATGGAAACGTTCCTGCTATTTCTGTCTCAGCATCAAAAGACAACAATGGTAGAACATATATTTCCTTGGTAAATATTGATATTAAAAAGGATTATGAAGTTACCATAAATGTGGACAACTTAAAGCCAAGATCCGCTACAATACTGTCTTCAGAAAAGATTCAAGATTATAATACATTTGAGAATCCCAATAAAATTTCACCAAAAGAATTCAAAGATTATAAATCTAAAAAGAATCAAATAACGTTAGATATTCCTGCATTTTCTGTGGTTGTTTTTGAGGCTAATTAGTAAATGGAATGATGATTTTCAAAAAACTCAAAATAAGCATCTTTTTCAGTCTTGTCTTTATTTGTTTCAATTGTAAACAAGAACCAAAAGTTGACGGTCAAAAAGAAAAATATAAAACTGAAAAAGGTTATACAATAGAACCCGTGGATATACAACACGTAAAATTATCCGACGAGTTTTGGTTGCCGATTATAAAGCGGGTACAGGAAAAAACCATAGAATACGCTATTGCTAAATGTGAAGAAGAAGGTAGGCTAGATAATTTCTTAGTTGCGGGAGGAGATAGAGAAGGCGAAGTAAAAGGCGAAATGCCCTTTGACGACACAGATGTATATAAGATTATAGAAGGTGCATCAAATTCTTTGATTAGCGCAAAAAATGCTACGTTAGAAAAAGTTCTAGATTCATTAATAGATATTATAAAGGTTGGTCAAGAAAAAGACGGCTATTTAACAACTTGGAGAACCATCAATCCTGCTAAACCACCAGCACCATGGGTTGAGGTCAAAGAAGGCAAACGATGGGAGTCCTTGGCAGCAAGTCACGAGCTGTATAATGCTGGCCATCTTTATGAAGCAGCTGCTATTCATTTTAAGGCAACTGGTAAAAAGAATTTTTTAAATATTGCTTTAAAGAACGCAGATTTAATGGTTGAGACATTTGGGAGTGAAGAAGGAAAAATACATACTGTACCTGGACATCAGATCATAGAGACAGGCTTAATAAAACTTTATCAAATAACAGGAAAAGAAGACTATATTAAACTTGCTAAGTATTTTTTGGATAATAGAGGTAATTCTGAAAACCACGAATTATTTGGTTCTTATTCCCAAGACCATATACCTGTTGTACAGCAAGATGAGGTTGTTGGTCATGCTGTAAGGGCAGTTTATATGTATGCGGCTATGACAGATATTGCTGCACTTCAGGACGACAGTTCGTATGAGGCTGCTGTTAATGACCTTTGGGATAATATGGTATCAAAAAAAATGTACATTACGGGAGGGCTGGGAGCAAGACACGATGGAGAAAGCTTCGGAGAAAACTATGAGTTACCAAATCTTACTGCTTATAGTGAAACGTGTGCGGCTATTGGTAGTGTGTACTGGAATCATAAGTTGCATAACCTGTATGGAGACACAAAATATTTTGATGTAATTGAGCGTACGCTCTACAATGGATTAATTTCTGGTTTATCCTTAGATGGCATTAACTTCTTCTATCCAAATGCGCTGGAATCGGATGGAGAATATAAGTTTAATCGTGGCTCTTGTACGCGTCAAGCTTGGTTTGATTGCTCTTGTTGTCCTACAAATGTTATTCGATTTGTTCCGTCTATTCCAGGACTTATGTATTCAAAAGGAAACAATACGGTTTACGTTAATTTATATGCATCAAACACAGCCACTATCAATCTAAATGATGATAAAGAAATAAAAGTGACGCAACAAACATCTTATCCTTGGGACGGAACGGTTAAAATGACAGTTGATGCAAAATCGGAAACCACGATAAAATTTAGAATTCCAGGATGGAGTAGAAATAAAGTAACACCTAGCGACTTATATGCCTACGTAAACAAAATGGACAACCAACCAGAATTGATTATTAACGGCAACAAAGTAGATGCCAAAATAAACAATGGTTATTTTGAAGTAACAAGAGAATGGAGCAACAGTGATAGTGTGGAAATCTACTTTCCTATGGAAGTAAGAATAGTAAAAGCTAATGATAAAGTAGAAGAAGACAAAGGGAAACGGTCTCTGGAATATGGACCACTGGTGTACGCAGTAGAAGAAATTGATAATCTAAGTTTTAATGAGATTTCCATCTCAGAAAATGAAGAATTCAAGGTTCAAAATGAAGATATTTTAAAAGGTATCAATACCATTTCAAACCAAAAATTTAAAGCTATTCCCTATTATGCATGGTCAAACCGTGGTGTAGGAAAAATGAAAGTTTGGTTGCCTATTACAAAAGATTAATATTTATGAAAACATACGTTATAGGTCTAGACTATGGTTCAGATTCTGTTAGAGCGGTTTTAATAGATACACACAACGGAGCCGAATTGGCTTCCGAGGTATTTTGGTATCCAAGATGGAAAGAGCAAAAGTATTGCAATGCCGGGACTAACCAATTCAGACAGCATCCATTAGATCATATTGAAGGTTTAGAATACACCATAACTTCTGTAATTTCTCAAAGTGGAGTATCGCCAGAATCTGTTGTGAGTATTTGTATAGATACTACAGGTTCTTCGCCTTTGCCTTTAAATAAAGATGGTGTGCCTTTGGCCTTGGTAGATGGTTTTAAAGACAATCCAAATGCTTTAATGGTGCTTTGGAAAGACCATACTTCGGTAAAGGAAGCCAATGAAATTAATGAATTAGCCAAAAGTTGGGGAGGAGAAGATTTTACCAGGTTTGAAGGTGGTATTTATTCTTCGGAATGGTTTTGGGCAAAGATTTTACATATCGCAAGACAAGATAGCGCAGTAAGAGAAGCTGCCTATACCTGGATGGAGCATTGCGATTATATGACGTATTTGTTGGCTGATGATAAAGATTTAAAAACCTTTAAACGAAGTCGTTGTGCAGCAGGTCATAAAGCAATGTGGCACAAAAGCTGGAATGGTTTACCTTCAGAAGAATTCTTATCACAACTACATCCTTATTTAGCTGAATTAAGAGGAAATTTATACGAAGACACTTATACTTCAGATGAAGTTGCAGGTCATCTCAATGAAGAATGGGCAAATAAATTAGGCTTAACTACAAAGACTGTTATTGCAGTCGGTACTTTTGATGCGCATTCAGGTGCTGTTGGTGCAAAGGTTGATAAAAATGCATTAGTTCGTGTAATGGGAACTTCAACGTGCGACATTATGGTCGCTGATGAAGAAGTTATTGGTGCTAATTGTGTAAATGGCATTTGCGGACAGGTAGACGGTTCTGTAATTCCTGGAATGATTGGTCTAGAAGCTGGTCAGTCGGCTTTTGGCGATGTGTTGGCTTGGTTTAAAAGTGTATTGGATTGGCCAATTGATAATTTGGTAATGACTTCCAATTTACTTTCAGACGATATTAAAAAGCAACTTAAGGAAGAAGTTGAAGCAAAATTTATAAGAACATTAGCAGCGCAAGCTGAAAAAATTCCAGTAACTGAAGCTGTTCCAATCGCTTTAGATTGGGTTAATGGCAGACGTACACCAGATGCTAATCAAGAATTGAAAGCAGCAATTTCAGGTATTTCATTGGGCACAAAAGCACCACATATTTTTAAGGCTTTGGTCAATGCCATTTGCTTTGGAGCAAAAATGATTGTGGACCGTTTTCAAGATGAAGGTGTTGAGATTGATACTGTTATTGGCATTGGTGGTGTAGCTCGTAAGTCGCCTTTTATAATGCAAACCTTGGCAAACACCTTAAATATGCCAATTAAAGTGGCAGAATCTGACCAAGCGCCTGCATTAGGTGCTGCAATTTATGCTGCAGTTGCTGCTGGTATTTACGAAAATGTTATTGAGGCAAGCAAAGTAATGGGTAGCGATTTTGAAGCAGAATATTTCCCGCAAGCGGATTATGTAGAAACCTACGAAAAGCTAATGGATGCCTACAAAGTATTAGGAGAATTTGTTGAAAATTCCATCAAAACAAAAAAGTATGAGTTCCAAGTATAAGTCACTTAAAGAAGAATGTTACGAGGCCAATATGCAGTTAAATGCATTGGATTTGGTAGTGTACACCTTTGGCAATGTTAGTGCTGTAGATAGAGCCAATGGCGTGTTTGCTATTAAGCCAAGTGGAGTGCCTTACGAGACCTTAAAGCCTGAAGATATTGTGATTTTAGATTACGATAATAACGTGGTTGAAGGTACAATGCGTCCATCGTCAGACACTAAAACACATTCATATTTATACAAAAACTGGGATGATATTGGAGGTGTAGCACATACACACGCCAAATTTTCTTGCGCTTGGGCTCAAGCACAAAAAGACGTTCCAATTTTTGGAACAACACACGCAGACCATTTAACAGCTGATATTCCTTGTGCACCGCCAATGAGCGACGAGCTTATTGAAGGCAATTATGAGCACAATACTGGAATTCAAATTTTAGACTGTTTCAAAAATAAAAACCTATCACATCAAGAAGTGGAGATGGTTTTAATAGGAAATCACGGTCCATTTACTTGGGGAAAAAATGCTGCAAAAGCAGTTTACAATAGCAAGGTGCTAGAAGTGGTGGCTGAAATGGCTTACTTAACACTTCAGATTAATCCTGATGCACCACGATTAAAAGATTCATTAATAAAAAAGCATTATGAGCGTAAGCACGGAAAAAACGCGTATTACGGTCAATAAATACATAGATTAAAATGATAGATATTTCAAATAAAGAAGTTTGGTTTGTAACAGGAAGCCAGCATTTGTACGGTCCGGAAACTTTGGAACAAGTTGCCAAAAATTCGGCTGAAATTGTAAAGGCTTTAGATGCTTCAGAAGGTATTCCTGTAAAAGTAGTTTACAAGCCAACAGTTAAATCTACAGAAGAAATATACGACACGTTAACTGCGGCAAATCAAGAAGAAAATTGCATTGGTGTCATCACGTGGATGCATACGTTTTCGCCAGCAAAAATGTGGATAAGAGGTTTAACTGCACTTCAAAAACCATTGTGTCATTTGCATACGCAATTCAACAGAGATATTCCTTGGAATTCTATTGATATGGATTTTATGAACTTAAATCAAGCAGCCCACGGAGACAGAGAGTTTGGTTTTATGGTTAGTAGACTGCGTAAAAACAGAAAAGTAGTTGTTGGGCATTGGTCTGAAAATTCAGTACAAAAAAGTATAGGAGATTGGACACGTGTTGCTGCAGCTTGGGATGATTGGCAAGGAGCAAAATTCGCGCGTTTTGGAGATAATATGCGTTTTGTGGCAGTGACTGATGGAGATAAGGTTGAAGCTGAAACTAAATTCGGATTTTCAGTAAATACCTATGCTGTTGGAGATTTGGTTGAAGTGATTAATTCTATAACAGATGCTGAAATTGATGCTTTGGTTAAAGAATATGAAAAGTCTTACAATATGGCAGATAATCTGCTAGAAGGTGGCGACAAACGTTCATCATTAATTGAATCTGCTCGTATTGAATTAGGCTTGGAGAAATTCTTGGTAGATGGTGGTTTTAAAGGATTTTCAGATACGTTTGAAGATTTACACGGAATGAAACAATTGCCAGGAATTGCAGTACAACGCTTAATGCAAAAAGGTTACGGTTTTGCGGGCGAAGGCGATTGGAAAACTGCTGCCTTGGTAAGAGCAATGAAAGTTATGGGTTCTGGTTTAGATGGTGGTAATGCCTTTATGGAAGATTATACTTATCATCTAGACCCAGAAAAACCAAGAATTTTGGGCTCACATATGTTAGAGGTTGACCCAGTTTTGGCAGCAAACAAACCATCGTGTGAAGTTCATCCTTTAGGTATTGGTGGTAAAGAAGACCCAGTACGTTTGGTGTTTAATGGTAAAGCAGGCGATTCTTTAGTAGCAGCCTTAATGGATTTTGGTAGCCGTTTTAGATTATTGGTTAACAAAACCGTTGGAGAAGAAGTTAAAGAGGAACTACCAAAATTACCTGTAGCGAGAATTATGTGGAAACCTTTGCCAGATTTTAAAACCGCCTGTACAGCTTGGATTTTAGGTGGTGGAGCACATCATACTTGTTATAGTGAAAATCTGTCCGTAGAGCAATTAGAAGATTTTGCAGAGATGGCAGGTATTGAATCTTTGGTCATAGATGAAGACACCACAATTAGAAACTTCAAGGAATCTATTAGAGCTAACGAAGCTTACTATATGTTTCAATAAACTGACTGAAATGAAAACGCTAAAACAAATTTTATTGTCTATTTTAATGCTTGCTTTTGCAAGTACATTAATGCAATGTAAAGACGAGAAAAAAGACAAATCAACAGAAGAAAAAACAGAAACTGTGATAGATAATACATTGAAGATAGAAAAATCAGAATTTGGTAAAACCGAAGATGGTACAGCAATAGAACAGTACAGTTTAAAAAACGCCAATGGTGTAGAGTTAAGCGTTATTACTTATGGCGGAAGAATTACATCCTTAAAAGTGCCTAACAAAGATGGCAAGCTAGAAAATGTGGTGCTTAATTTTGATAACATTAAAGATTATGAAAAAGACAACCCATTTTTTGGTGCATTAATAGGTCGTTATGGCAACCGAATTGCTAATGGAAAATTCACTTTAGAAGGAAATGAATATAGCTTGGCAACAAACGATGGTAAAAACCATTTACACGGTGGTGTTAATGGATTTGATAGAGTTGTTTGGACTGCAGAACCTATGGAAAGCGACAATGGTTCCGCTTTAAAATTATCCTACAAAAGTAAAGATGGCGAAGAAGGTTATCCAGGGAATTTAGGTGTTGAAGTGGTTTATACCTTAACAAATGATAATGAAGTTGAAGTGTCTTACAAGGCTACAACAGATAAAGCCACAGTTGTTAATTTAACCCAACACGCTTATTTTAATTTAACAGGAGATTTTTCAAAAGATATATTAAATCACGATGTAGTAATTGCAGCAGATGCTTATTTGCCTGTGGATGAAACGTTGATTCCGACAGGAGAAATAAGAAAAGTTGAAGGCACACCTTTCAACTTTAATACTTCTAAAAAAATAGGGCAAGAGATTAATGTTGATAACGAACAATTAAAACGTGGTAAGGGTTACGACCATTGTTGGGTTTTAAATGGAGAAAAAGGAGATATGCGCTTGGTAGCTTCGGCTTATGATGAAACTAGTGGACGTTTAATGGAGATTTTTTCTGAAGAACCTGCTATTCAATTTTATACAGGAAACTTTTTAGATGGTACGTTACCAATGCCAAATGGTGGCACTTATGCGCACCGAACAGGATTTTGTTTAGAAACGCAACACTATCCAGATTCGCCAAATCAGGCTGAATTTCCATCAACAGTATTACAACCAGGAGAAACCTATTCAACTAAAACAACATTCAAGTTTTCGGTAAAATAACTAACTAAACTAACTAACTATGCAAACGCTGGATTTATACGACTGGATTGCTATTGTCTTTTACTTTCTGATTTTAGCAGGTATTGCTGTTTGGGTCATTAGAAAGAAAAACGACAATACTGAAGATTACTTTCTCGCAGGTAAAAATGTAGGTTGGTTTGTAGTTGGTGCTTCCATATTTGCTTCTAATATTGGGTCTGAACACGTTGTTGGTTTAGCAGGTGCAGGAGCAGGAGACAAGTTACCAATGTTGATTTACGAAATCCAGGCTTGGGTGGTATTAATGTTAGGCTGGATTTTCCTTCCGTTTTACGCCAGAAGTGGTGTGTTTACAATGCCAGAATTCTTGGAAAAACGTTTTGATGCACGTTCGCGCTGGATACTTTCCATCTTCTCAATTGTAGCTTATGTATTGACAAAAATTTCGGTAACTATTTATGCAGGTGGAATAGTAGTCTCTGCTTTATTAGGTATCGATTTTTGGACAGGTGCCTTGGCAACTGTTATTCTAACAGGTATTTATACGGTTTTAGGTGGAATGCGAGCTGTGGTTTATACCGAAACTTTACAAGCTGTTTTATTAGTTGTTGGAGCAGCAGCATTGACAATTATAGGTTTAGATAAAGTTGGTGGTTGGGAAAGTATGACACAAACCGTAACACCAGAATATCTTAATATGTGGCGTTCTATGGACGATCCAAATTTTCCTTGGTTGCCATTGTTGATCGCTAGTACTATAACAGGTATTTGGTATTGGTGTACAGATCAATATATTGTACAACGTGTGTTAACAGCAAAGAACATAAAAGAGGGAAGACGAGGAACTATTTTTGGCGCCTTTTTAAAATTATTGCCAGTATTCTTATTCTTGGTGCCTGGAATCATTGCCTTGGCTTTAAAAATGCGTGGAGAATTACAATGGGAAACGGCTGATCAAGCATTTCCTGTGTTGATGAGTAATTTACTGCCATCAGGCTTACGTGGTTTGGTTGCAGCAGGTTTATTGGCTGCTTTAATGAGCTCTCTGGCTTCTGTGTTTAACTCGTGTTCGACACTGTTCACTATTGATATATACAAGAAATTACGACCAAACACACCTGAGAAGAAGTTGGTAAGAACAGGTCAAATCGCTACTGCAATAATTGTTGTTATCGGTATGGCTTGGATTCCTGTTATGGCTAATATTTCTGGTGTATTGTATGAATATCTACAAAGCGTACAATCGTATATTGCACCACCAATCACAGCTGTATTCTTATTGGGTATTTTCTCAAAACGTATCAACGGAACTGGTGCTTACGTCACTTTAGTAGTTGGCCTCATAGTTGGTGCAATAAGAATTATTTTAGAATTAGTTAAAGATTCATTTAGCACAGATAGCATCTTGTATAAGTTTGGCGATATGAACTTTTTATCATTTGCATCGTGGTTCTTCTTATTCTGTATGATACTAATTGTAGTTGTGAGTTTAGTAACAGGAAAACCAGCTAAAGAGAAAACAGATAATTTAACCTTTGGAACTATTTCTGAAGAGGAAAAATCTAAGAATAAGAGCAGTTACAATTGGGTAGACGTTGCAGTTTCTCTTTTAATTGTTGCCGTAGTTGTAGCTGTAATGATATTTTTTAATGGTGAGTAACTAACTTTTAAAATTGATTGATGAAAAAATCGGGACTATAATTTATCCCGATTTTTTTTAGACTAAAACTTAACAACAAAGCCATCATTTCGTTTTAACTGAATCTTTGTTAAGCTATCGCTATTAATCGTTTCTCTGTAGAACTCATTGTCCTTTTCAGTATATAAAATTCCTTTACTGTTTTTAATGAAAGAAAGGTCTAAATCAAGCGTTTTAGATTGATCTTCGCCATTAATACCTACAACAAACCAGTTGTCACCTTTTCGTCTTGCCATAACCACATCCTTACCAGGAAAACCTGATATAAATTTAGACTCGTCCCAATTTGTTGGAATGTCTTTTAAAAATTCAATAATAAAATCAGGTTGCTTTTCCATACCAGCTGGTGTTTCAGCAATATGTTGAATGCCTGATAAGAACAAAATCGGAAGTGCCAGCTCAAAACTTTTGGTTGTTTTTCGTTGTATACCAGGAATACTATCAAGCACCATTGGTGTAAAATCCATTGGATCAAAAATGTTTCTGGTAAATGGAAGCATAGCACAATGACTAGCTTGTAGATCTGCATTTTCTTGATCAAAAGTAATGAATTCTTCGCCTTTAATGGCTTCAACAGTCATTAAATGAGGATAGGTGCGTTGCCATCCACGAGGTAATGTGGCACCGTGAAAATTGACCAATAATTTATTTTTGGCTGCATCTTTTAAAATATCGTGATAGTAAGCAATCATTGATTGTCCGTCGCCACCAAAGAAGTCTATTTTAACACCAGAAATGCCCAAATCGTTCATTCGTTTAAACTCTGTTTCTCTTCCCTCTTGCGTTAAAAGTTTACTTTTTGGATGATAAGGTGTCGTGTTCCAAGAACCTGATGAATTATACCAAACAATCAATTTTACATTTTTAGAGTTGGCATAATCGGCTAGTGCTTTCATTTTTTCATCGCCAATAGTCGTATCCCAATTCACATCGATTAAGCAATATTTCCAATGCATATCTGATGCATAATCAATGAATTCTTTTGTAGTTTCATAATTTACAGAATCGTCTTTAAGTAGTGCCCAACTCCAAGAGGCTAAGCCACTTTCAATAAAAGAGGTGCCCATTTCTATGGCTTTATTGGCTAAATCTGTTCCCAGAGTGCTTTCGGTAACGGTTTTAAGGTCACCAATGGTAATTATCCGCCAAGGTGTTTCCCAAGGTGTTTTGGACTCAGGCTTTAGTTCGCCATTAGGAAAAATTTCTTCTTTTTGAGGGAATGTTACCTTTAATGCTTCATCTTCTTCATTGTACATTAAACGTGTGCCACAATAGTTGGCTTTGAGTCCGGTTTCTGAAACAACTAACCAAGTATCATTTGCCTTGAATAGCGCAGGATATACCCAACCCTCACCAATAGGTGATTTTTCATCAACCGAAATATTTGAAATATAATGCTCTTCATAAGATGGATGTACCTGTTCCCAACCAGTTTTAGCTCTAGACATTGGCTGTAACCAAGCTTTGGTGTTTGATGTAAAGTTGTAAGTGGTTTTTTCGTCTTCTATTTTAAATATAGAATCGGAAGCTTCAGGAAATTTGTATTTAAAAGCTACACCATCATCAGAGATATTGAATATAATATTGATGCGTTTTTCATTTTCATTTTGCAATTCAACGATATACTGATTGGCTTCATATTCAATGTTTTTCTGCTTGCCTTGATGCATTGTGTAATGGTCCTTAACTAGTTTAGGTTCAGAAATAGTAATGATTTCAAGGTTGTTGTAAAAACTTTCGTCCTTTCTTTCTATTCCTAATATCGACGAGTCTAAGACAATTTTGTTATTGTATGAGACTTTGTAAAAAGGCGCTTTATTGTTATTTAATCCAAAATTGACTTTTATGGTTTCGCTAGGATTAGTAAATAATCCAATATTTGATTTTTCATTGCAAGATTGAAGAAGGGAAGTACAAATTAGGATAAGAGCAAAGACATGATTTTTCATAAATAAGTGTTTTTTATACACTTATAAAAGTAATAATTTTTATCTTTAAAAAAAATACGCAAAAATGCCGTCTAGTAGAACCACGTTGTCAACGATGTCTAAAGCGCTGAATCTTTCAATTTCAACAGTTTCAAAAGCGCTTTCTGGCAGTCATGAAATTGGTGATAAAACCAAAAAAAGAGTTTTAGAGTATGCAAAGCAGAGCAACTATGTACCAAATTCATTAGCATCAAGTTTTAGAAGGGGAACGACAAACACTATAGGTTTAATTTTACCGAATGTTTTAAATCCGTTCTATGCTAAAGTTCTTGTAGGTGTGGAAGCTTATTTATCTGAAAAAGGCTATAAGTTAATCACCGCAATATCCAATGATTTTATTGAGAAGGAAACCAAGAACCTTTCTGTTATGTCTAGTGGATTTGTTGATGGACTAATTTTATGTGTATCGAGAGAGGCCGTACAGAAGAAAGATTTTGAACATATTAAAACTCTTATTGATAATGGGACACCAATAGTAACATTTGATAGGATTTGTGAAGAAATTGATTGTGATAAGGTCATCACCGACGATTATAAGGCAGCTTTTGATGCGACACAATACTTAATAACCCAAAGACATTGTAAACATATAGTTATCACCTCAAAGACAAAAACACTATCACATTTAACGCTTAGGAAGAAGGGGTTTATAAAAGCGGCAAATATGTATAAGTCTAAGGTGAAATATACGCTTATTACAGACGAGAGATCTATCGGATTAAAAGATAAACTCAGTAATCTACTAAAGGAAGATCCGAGCGTAGATGGAATTTTTTGCTTAAATGAAAAAAGCGTTTTACACGCTATATTAGTAACTAATAAGTTAAAAAAGGAAGATTGTAACATATCCATTGCTGGGTTTTGTAATGATATGCAATCTAAGTATGATGCCACCTTAACTGTGATTAATCAAAATGCAAAGGAAATGGGAAGAGCATCTGCCAAACTTCTGCTGGATAGAATAAAAAGTAAAGATAACCGTTATAATTTTTCAACAAAGACCATAGATGTAAGTTTGAACACTAAAAATTTACATTAAAATTACATTCATTCCTGTATTTTTGCTACTTAAAGTTATAAAATGGATTTATCTAGAGTTAAGCTTGTGGTTTCCGATATGGATGGCACGCTTCTTAATGAAAAGAATGAGGTAAGCACTCGTTTTTTTGAGCAATTTAAAGAACTACAAAAAAGAAATATTCACTTTGCAGCAGCTAGTGGAAGACAATACCAAAGTATTCTAAGCAAGTTAGATTGCATTAAAAACGATATTAGCATTATTGGAGAAAATGGTGGTATAATGCAATACCAAAACCAAACCAAAGTGTTATTGCAACTTACTAATGAAGATGTAGTAAAATGTGTTGAATTGCTTCGAACTGTCAGAGATTCTTACATTGTTTTGTGTGGAAGAAAAGCTGCTTACGTAGAGACTAATAATTCTAAATTTATAGAGCACCTCAGCAACTACTATTCAGTATATGAAATTGTAGATGATTTAACAGACGTCTTGGAGGATGAATTTCTTAAAATAGCAGTGTATCATTTTGATTCTTCTGAAGATTTTATTTATCCAAGTTTAGATTCATTAAAAAGAGACTATCAAGTCATTGTTTCTGGCCAGAACTGGTTAGATATTTCACATATTGATGCCAATAAGGCTTATGCCTTAAAAATTCTTCAAGATAATTTAGGGGTTTCTGAAAAAGAGACTTTGGCCTTTGGCGATTATAATAATGATTTACAAATGTTGAAATTAGCAGAGTATAGTTTTGCTATGGCAAATGCGCATCCTAATGTAAAATCCGTAGCGCGTTATGAAACTATGAGTAATTCAGAAGAAGGCGTCGAGTTTATAATTGATAAGTTATTGAACTCAATCTAATTAATAAGAGTTATATTAGTGATAAAATAGAATCTTGCTCTAAGATTTCATCTTGCCAGTAATGTCGTCAATTTTCAATAAGAAGACAATAGGTGTTTCCATATTATAAATTTTACTAGAAAATTGACTTATATAGTCTAAATCTTTGTGCTCTTTTTTTAGAACAAGGTTTTTAATGCCTAATGAAAACTCATGTAAATATAGCTTTGCTGTACCTCCATCAATTTCGGCATATTCACCATGCGCCATTACAGATTGCCATTTATTATTGCTAAAAATTTCTGCAACGGTCATACAAATTGAGGTTTGCTTTCGCATAGATTTAACCTTGTGTCCATTACCAGAATAACAGATGATATAATCTTCTTCATCATTGTAATAGTAGGTAATAGGAACCGTGTAAGGTCTATTTCCACTTATGTAAGATAAGTAACCTATATAATTGTTTTTTAAAATCTCGGAGCACCTTTTTTGTTCTAAACTTTTAATCATGGCTATAAAATTTGTTCTATAAGTTACTAACTAGGTCGTTGATTTTTAATGATTTTAGTCAGCTTTATCAAGAAAAATATTATAACTGTTAGCTACCTAACATTTTAGGTCAAAGATGAGCTCTAGTTTTGCTATATAATATTTTAAAAATAACAAGCGATGATTAAAAAAACATTTTTAGGACTACTAGCATTGAGTGTATTTGCTGTATCCTGTAGCAGTGATGACGATAATAACACGTCAACAACGTCAGATTTAACATTAAACCTACAAGGTTTAGAAGCATTAGGAAGTGATTATGTTTATGAAGGTTGGATTATTGTAGATGGCCAGCCTGTAAGTACAGGTACTTTTAGTAGTGTTGCATTTCCGCAAACATTTCCTGTTAACACAGAACAACTTGAAAACGCAACAACATTTGTGCTTTCCATTGAGCCAGCAGTAGATCCAGATCCTGCACCAGCAGCTACAAAATTATTAGCTGGTGATTTTTCTGGCAATGTAGCCAATGTTAACTCAGATAATATTGTTGTTGGTTCAGGAAGTGCGGTTTCTTCACTTGGAGCTTCAACAGGCAAATATATCTTAGCAACACCTACTGATATGGACGATACAAACGAATCTAGTGGTGTTTGGTTTTTAGATAATACAAACGCACCAAATCTTGTGCCTGGACTAAACCTACCAACTTTGGCAGATGGATGGAAATACGAAGGTTGGGTTGTGTTTGATGGTACACCAATAAGTACAGGAACATTTACAAGTGCTGAGGCTGCTGACGATAACGCAACAACATCTATATTTAAAGGAGATGCAGGAAGTGGTCCAGGCTATCCAGGTGAGGATTATTTACAAAATGCTCCAGCTGGATTAACATTTCCAACAGATTTAAAAGGAAGAACTGTTGTTATTTCTGTAGAGCCATATCCAGATAATAGTACTGCACCATTTACTTTAAAACCCTTAGCTCATATGGTACCAGCAAATGCCATGGATCATACGGTTATAGATATGGGAGATGGTCCTGTGGAAACCCTAATGGGTTCTGTAACAAGAAACTAATGTTGAAAAAGAGAATTTACCGCTAATGCGATAGATTAAATTGAGTTTTTTAAAAGGCTGCCCAAGAGGCAGTCTTTTTTAGTCTAAAGCATTTTTAGTGACGTACACACGCCAACCAATTATAGCAAGCTGTAATTTAGTTGCTTTACTAAGGTCTAATTGTCTTTTAGAATAACTTGGAAGTATCGCTTTGTTAATCTTTGCAATAATCTTAAAGATAGATGTCTTCATGTTTATTGATTTTACAAATGGGTGATTATGCCTTTTGCATGTTGTGTAAGCGATAAAAATAGTAAAACTTATTCTAGAACTAAGTTTTACTTGTTTTTTGATTGATTATTTTTTGATTGGTTGAATTTAGAATATCGAAAAAATTATATCGATAATCAGTTTTGCTAAAGTCATCATATTTTTTTGGTTTAGAGGTTAATTATTGTTTTAAATTCTTGATTGAGTTTTCAATATATATCGATAAACATTAGTCTTCCAAACGATTTTGTGAAAATCGGCGAATTTGCATTTACATTTATAACTAAAAAAATAAAATATGTTACTAAATAATGTGACTTGTCTTTGTTAAAGTTTCTTTTTGTAATTAAAAACACGTTTTATTATTATAGAATTATATGTTTGTAGAGGGTTTTTGAGAGCTTTTTTAAAATCGTAGAGGCTTTTTATCCTAAAAAAGTTCAAATTTTAACTTTTCATCTTTTTTGCGTAATTCATAATTGATAATTATCATAGTATTATTCAGTTCGTTTTTGTAAATAATTTTTAATTAACATCAATAGATTTTTTTACACGTATCTTTGAAAAAAATTAGAATATGAAACGTTTTTTAATTGTATTGGTGTTATTCCTATTTCATAATGCTTGGAGTCAAGTGTTAATTATTAATGAATTAGATCCGGATTCTCCAAGTACAGATACAGCAGAATTTATAGAGTTAAAATCACAGACACCAAATTTTTCAACTGACGGTTATATTTTGGTGTTCTTTAATGGGTCTTCTAGTGGTGGCGATTCGAGCTATATGGTAATTGATTTAGATGGTTACCAAACCGATAATAATGGTTTATTAGTAATTGGGAGTACAGGTGTATATCCATTTCCGCAATTATTAATATCAGAAAATGTTATCCAGAATGGAGCAGATGCTGTTGGTATCTATCAGGCTTCTGTTAATGATTTTCCTGAAGGTACTTTAGCTACTCAAACCAATCTAATAGATGCTTTGGTTTATGATACTAACGATTCGGATGATACTGTTTTGATGGGATTATTAGGAGAAACAATGCAGTATAATGATAATGGTACCAATTCTACACAGAGGTCTATACAACGCTTTGTGGATGGTATGGGAGTAGAATCTTATTCAACTGCTACACCAACACCAAGACGAGAAAATGATGGCTCTGGGATAGAAATAAATCCTATTCAGATTTCAGTTGCAGAAGCACAATATGATGAAGGTTCATCTTTTGATATTACATTTACTGCAGAAACCAATGTTACTTCAGATTTAAACTTTACGATTAGTCTTACTAATTATGGGTTTAATACTTCAGATTATACTGGGAATATAAACCTTACAATTTTAAGCGGAACCAATTCAATATCTACAACCATAACGCTAACAGACGATTCTGATGATGAAGGTGATGAGGTTTTAAGAATTCAGTTTTCAGATTTAGAAGAGCCAATAGTTCCTGGTAATAACTTTGTAGAAGTTAGAGTAGTGGATAATGACTTTACGGTTGCAGCTTGGGGAACACCTATTAACCCTACCACAGGAATTGTTCAAAGTACACAACCAGATGGTTACTATGATAGTTTAGATGGTTTGGCCGATACGGCTCTGAGACAAGCGTTACAAGATATTATTGCTGACCCGAATGTGGTAAGAGCACAAACCTATGCAGATGTTATTGATATTTTAATGGAAGCGGATCAAAATCCTGCAAATAGCAATCAGGTGTGGTTGCTTTATACCGAACAAGGTAGAGCTAAATTAGATATACAAACAGGTAGTAGTAATGCAGGTAAATGGAATAGAGAGCATACTTTTCCACGTTCAAGAGGTGGTTTTGATGATATAGAAGAAGATGAAATTGCTGATGGAGTAGACGTGTTTTGGACAACAGAGGCAGACTCTTTGCGTCACGGAAATTCTGACGCTCATGCATTGCGCGCAGCTGACGCTGTTGAGAATAGTACACGTGGTAATCAACATTATGGACAATATATTGGGCCAAGCGGAACATTAGGTAGTTTTAGAGGTGATGTGGCACGAAGTGTATTGTATATGGAAATTAGATATAATGGACTTGAAGTAGTAAATGGATTTCCAACAGTAACGGGACAATTAGGTGATTTAGCCACCTTATTAGATTGGCACAGAAATGATCCGCCAGACGATTTTGAAATGAACAGAAACAACGTAGTTTATACATGGCAGTTTAATAGAAATCCGTTTATAGATCAACCTGAGTTGGTGGAGTATATTTGGGGAAATAACGTTGGAGATATTTGGGATCAGTCGCTTAGTTTAGATGAAAATAAATTACAAGGTGTTTCGCTGTATCCAAATCCAACATCTGGAAGATTGTACATGAATGCAAGCAATGCAGTAAATGTTGAGGTGTACTCTGTGGAAGGAAAACGATTAAAACAATATAACGCTGTAGATAGTTATGTAGATATAGATTTAGCTTCTGGTTTGTATTTGGTAAAGCTAACTAACAGCGAAGGCTCTTTAACCAAAAAGATAATTATAAAATAATAGGTGTTTTAGTTAAATGATAATATCTATTAAGGAGGCACAGACTTAATACCTTTTAGAATTTACATGTTCAAGATAGTAATATTAATAATAGTAGTCATTATAGGGTTTTTAATATTTAGATTACCCCATTTTTTTCCTGATACATTTACACATGATAACCCATATGAAGATGATGGTGAAGACTATGGAGGATTTTTTGATTAAGGACAAAATAAAAAAGCCAAACTCAATATTAATGTTTGGCTTTTTCCGTTTTGATTGATTGATGAAACTTTAATCCTTTTTGGTTTTTATAATAATTACACCATTTTTGGCCTTTTCACCATATTTTTTAATAGCAGACTCATCTTTAAGAACCATTACAGATTCAATGTTGTTTGGTTTTATGGTCGCAAGTTTATCTTTGGAGACTTCCTTGTCGTCTATAATGTATAAAGGGTCTTTTCCACTAGATGTTGAAATAGACATATTTTCATCATCATATGCATGTTGAATAATAATTATATCCTCTTCTTTTTTTATGTCGTCATTACTTATCCATACATTGTTTCCTCTTTTTTCTTCTAAAATAACCTCAACTTCGTCATCATCTTCAGAAATGACTTCTATAGTTTTTGCACTTTTGTTTTTATCTACCACAACATACATGGTATCTGCTTTAACTTGGTTAACTTTCTCTTCGCTAATTACAAACACATTATTACTGCTTCCTGTTTTTTGAATTTTGTGCTTACCTCCATCTTCAGTTTTTATGATGTAAGAATGCTTTTTTGTTTTGCGATCTTCGTTGCCAATAGTAATAGTGTTGTGCTCTTTGTCTAAAGCAATGTGTATTGGTTCTATGGCTTCGTCATCAGAGCTTATTTGATATTTAGTGCTTGAGTTGTTGGATTTAGCTTCAATTTTTATAGCTCTAATTTCGCCTTTTTTGTTGCGTTTAATCCCTTTTATTTTTAAGGTAACACCTTCTTGTTTGAGCTTTTCTTTTATGCTTTCTAGTTCAGTATCTGTGGTGGATTTATTTATTGTTGTTATGATAAACTCTTTTTCTGAAGCAATTGACTCTTGTTTTACTTTTTGTTTTTCAGACTTTGCAGATTTTTGTTTTTCTTCTTTTTTAGTTGAAAGTTCTTCATGTTGCATACCAAGAGATTTCATTTTAGAAATAGCTCTTTTTTGTAGTGCTCTATAGTCAGATTCATTTTGTTTTTTGTCAATATCAAAATGAAAAGTAGCATTTTGAGGACTGCCTACATAGCCAGCATAGTCATCAAAAAACTCTTTGTAAATAATAAAATCTTCAATTGGAGTTTCTGTATTTCCCCCTCCATAGCTACGATTGTAGAATTTTACAAAAATATCAATAAGCTCATCATTAGAGTTTCGTTTTATTTGGCTAAATACAAGTGTTCCTCCTTTGTCTTCAATCGCTTTAGACATGGCTTTTAATTCTGTGTCTGTTGTGTTTTTAGTGACTAAAAATTCGAGCGTTTCATTTGTGCTTTCAGTTGTGGTGGTATTGTTTATATACACTTTTTCAGTGTTCATACTCATTAATAAACCTGCCAAAAGTGGAAGAATTAATAAGTACCTCCATTGTTTTTTACGGTGAGATTTAGATGTGTGTAACATAATGATTCGTTTTTTGATTTGTGAATTATAGAAATTATTTGATAATGAAATATTAGTGTTGTGTATACTGGTTTTTAGTAGTAAATGCTGATAAGCTTTTTCATTCTTTGTAGTAGCTTGCGTTTCACAATCTGCGATATATTCCAGATTTTGATGCACTTCTTTTTTGTAGAACCATATAAGTGGGTTGAACCAAAAGATTACGCATGCTAGTTGAGAAAAAAGAACGTCTAAAGAATGCATTTGGTTAACGTGTACTTTTTCGTGCATTAATATGAGTTCTAATTCTTCGTTGTTAAAGTCTTTAGGGTTAAAAACAATCCATTTGAAGAATGAGAATGGTGATATTTTATGATTAACGGTTACATAGGTATATATACCTTCTTTGTTTTTGGGATTTTTGATTAGTAACCATATTAAAGACCCAAACTGAAATAAAAACTGGAGAAATAAAATGCCAAAACCTATGGCATAAATAATTGGTAACAATGATGACCATTCAAATTGCTTTTTTGTAATAATATTGCTTAGTGAGGTGATAGCTACATTATTTGTTTGAAACGTAGTTTCTGGTGAAGCTACTGTTTCTACAGGAATATAAATAGGAATGACAACAAGAGGAAACACTAATGCTATTATCAAACCAATAATTAAAAACCAACGGTTATGGTTAAAAAAAGTTTCTCGTTTTAATAACAGCTGATAGCATATATAGAATACACAAATTACAGCTGATGCTTTTAATAGATATTCCATGGTTACTTTTTGTTTTCTATGATTGCAATAATCTCCTTTAGCTCGTCAACACTAATTTTTTCTTCTTTAGCAAAAAAGGACACCACGTTTTTATAAGAACTGTTAAAGTAGTTTTCAATAGCGGTATTCATAAAACGTTTTTTGTAATCTTCCTTAGAAACAATAGGGTAGTATTGATGTGTTTTTCCGTAGGCATTATAACTCACGTACCCTTTTTCTTCCAGGTTTCTAATTATGGTAGATAAAGTGTTGTAGTGTGGTTTGTCTGTTTCTATTTCTGCTAATACATCTTTTACAAAAGCTTTTTCTAGCTTCCACAATATGTGCATTATTTCTTCTTCTTTGTTAGTGAGTTTTTGCATTTTGGAAATATTAAATCATTATTCTAAAAATCAAATATAACTATTTTTATAGTTAATCAACTATAAAAATAGTTATTTAACGAAAAATTTAGTTTTTGTTTGCTTTGAAAATGAAATACTATCTTCGCAATTCTTAAAAAATATGAATTAAATATTTGGGTTGTAGATGAGTGTATTTCTTGTTATAGCTGGCTTAGCTTTGTTGGTTGTTGGTGGTGATTTTTTGGTTAGAGCTTCTGTAGGTTTGTCCTTTAAGCTAAAAATATCTAAGCTTGTTATAGGTATGACAGTGGTGTCTTTTGCAACATCAGCACCAGAGCTTTTAGTGAGCTTACAAGCAGCATTTGACGGTATTACAGATATTGCATTGGGTAACGTTATAGGATCTAATATTGCTAACATAGGTTTGGTTTTAGGGATAACAGCAATTATTTCTCCGCTAGCTGTAGATCGAGATTTTTACCGGCTCAATTGGCCAATGATGATGTTGGTATCCTTTGCGTTATATTATTTTTTGAAGAATGATGAATTGCTCTCTGCTTTAGAAGGAGCAATTCTTTTTATAGCCTTAATTGTATTTTTGGTTATACTCATTAGGAGCTCTAGAAAAACGATAAAAGCAAATTTAGATGAGGTTGATGACGCTTTAGCTGAGGTGTCTAATTTTAAGATTGTAGCTTGGTTGATTATTGGTGCTGCAGGCTTATATTTTGGGTCAGAGTGGCTTGTAGAAGGCGCAAAAGATCTTGCAAAAGCGGTTGGTATAAGTGATTATGCAATTTCTGTAACGGTTATTGCAATTGGTACTAGTGTGCCAGAATTGGCAGCATCTGTTATAGCGGCTTTAAAACGAGAAAAGGCTATTTCTTTAGGAAATTTAATTGGTTCTAATATTTTTAATATTGCTTCTGTATTGGGTTTAACATCTATAATAAAACCTATTGCAGTAAATCCTGAAACACCAGAGATATTATCGACCAATATTTTTTGGATGATAGCGTTTGCGGCAATATTAGTGCCACTAATGCTTATTCCAAAACGATTTATTATTGGACGCTATAAAGGTATGTTGTTATTTGGTGCTTATATGATTTTTATCTTTTTGGCTTTAAAATAAGACACAAAAAAAGCTCATAATTATTATGAGCTTTTTTTTATTTATAAATTAATGCTGTTGATTAAACTTCAGCACTTTTTACTGTCTTTACAATTCTACCTGCAACTTTGTAAGGATCTGCATTAGAAGCCGGACGACGATCTTCTAACCAGCCTTTCCAACCTTTTTCTACAGTAATAATAGGAATACGAATAGAAGCACCTCTGTCAGAGACTCCATAGCTAAACTCGTCGATAGATTGTGTTTCATGGTCACCAGTTAAACGTTGATCGTTAAACTCTCCATATACTTCTATATGTTCTTTAACAACAGGTCTAAATGCTTCACAGATTTTTTCGTAAGTCGCTTTATCACCACAAGTTCTTAATATTTCGTTAGAGAAGTTAGCGTGCATACCAGAACCATTCCAGTCCATGTCTTTGCCTAATGGCTTAGGGTGATAATCTATATAGTAACCGTATTTTTCAGTTAATCTATCTAATAGATATCGTGCTACCCAAATTTCGTCACCAGCCTTTTTTGCACCTTTAGCAAACAATTGAAATTCCCACTGACCAGAAGCAACCTCTTGGTTAATACCTTCAAAATTTAATCCCGCAGCAATACATAAATCAGCATGCTCTTCCACGAAAGCTCTTCCGTGAGTATTTCTTCCACCTACAGAACAGTAGTAAAGACCTTGAGGCGCAGGATAACCACCAACAGGGAAGCCTAAAGGTAATTGAGTTTTCTTATCCATGATAAAGTATTCTTGCTCAAAACCAAACCAAAAATCATTATCATCATCATCAATCGTTGCTCTACCATTAGATTCATGAGGAGTACCATCAGCATTCAAAACTTCAGTCATTACTAAGTACCCGTTTTTTCTTGTAGGGTCTGGATAAATAGCAACTGGCTTTAATAAACAGTCAGAATCACCTCCTGAAGCTTGTCTTGTAGACGAGCCGTCAAAAGACCAGATAGGGCAGTCTTCTAATTTTCCACTAAAATCGTCTTCAACTTTAGTTTTACTTCTCATGTTTTGAGTAGGCTTATAACCATCTAGCCATATGTACTCTAATTTAGATTTACTCATCAGTTTAAGATTTATTATTTGATGCTACAAATATTATTATTTTTTTCAATGCTATCAAAAAAAATAGGGTGTTTTAGGTAAAATGTTATTAATAGTTGTTAATAAGCCCTAAATTTTAAGGGGTGTGGATTGGTAATTTTGATAATTTCGTATTTTTGAGCCAAAATTTTACTAATATGTCAACATTGAGATTTTTTGCTGTAAAAGAATCATTAAAAAGAAAACCTTTAAAAATTGAAGAGTCAAAACGACGCTCAGAAGTATTTGGCGCTAATGTTTTTAACGAGGTTGCTATGCGTCAATATTTAACTAAAGAAGCCTTATCAAGTATTATGGAGGCTGCATCTAAAGGTACCAAAATAGATAGAGTTTTAGCAGACCACATTTCTACAGGAATGAAAGAATGGGCAATATCTAAAGGAGCTACACATTATACACATTGGTTTCAGCCATTAACAGGTGCGACGGCAGAGAAGCATGATGCTTTCTTTGAAACAATAGGAGATGGAATTGCTATTGAAAGATTTGGAGGTAGTCAATTAGTGCAACAAGAGCCAGATGCCTCTAGTTTTCCTAATGGAGGCATAAGAAACACTTTTGAAGCCAGAGGCTACACAGCTTGGGATCCTACATCACCAGCCTTTGTTTATGGCACTACTTTGTGTATACCTACAGTTTTTGTGTCTTACACAGGTGAAGCTTTAGATTATAAAACTCCATTATTAAGAGCATTGCACGCTGTTGATAAGGCGGCAGTAGCGGTTTGTAAGTATTTTGATAAAAATGTAAAGAAAGTAAGTGCTTCATTGGGTTGGGAGCAAGAATACTTTTTAATTGATAATGCATTAGCAACATCAAGACCAGATATTGTACTTACAGGAAGGACCTTATTAGGACATTCGCCTGCTAAAGGACAACAATTAGACGATCATTACTTTGGGACTATTCCGTCGAGAGCGATGGCCTACATGCGAGATTTAGAGAATGAAAGTATGTTACTGGGTATTCCTGTGAAGACAAGACATAATGAAGTGGCTCCAAATCAATTTGAGTTAGCTCCAATTTTTGAAGAAGCTAATCTTGCAGTAGATCACAACTCCTTATTAATGGATGTTATGCAAAAAGTTGCTAAACGTCACAATTTTACTGTACTTATGCACGAAAAACCATTTGCAGGAGTTAATGGGTCAGGAAAGCATAATAATTGGAGTCTTAGTACTGATACAGGTATTAATCTTTTATCGCCTGGTAAAACTCCAATGAGTAACCTACAATTTTTAACTTTTTTTATAAATACAATAAAGGCTGTTCAAACTCACGAAGAATTATTAAGAGCAGCTATTGCATCTGCGAGTAACGATCATCGTTTGGGTGCTAATGAAGCTCCGCCTGCAATAATTTCTGTTTTTATTGGAGCTCAGTTAACTAAAGTTTTAGAAGAACTAGAAACTGTAACAAAAGGAAAGTTGTCTCCTCAAGAGAAAACAGACTTAAAGCTTAATGTTGTTGGTAAAATTCCTGAAATACTTTTAGACAATACAGATAGAAATAGAACTTCTCCTTTTGCCTTTACAGGTAATAAATTTGAATTTAGAGCAGTAGGTTCTAAGGCTAATTGTGCAAACCCAATGACGGTTTTAAATACCATTGTTGCCAAGCAATTAATTGATTTTAAGGAAGAGGTAGATGTTTTAATTGATAAAAAATCAATGAAAAAGGATGATGCTATTTTTAATGTTCTAAGAGAATATATTAAGACATCAAAGGCTATTCTTTTTGAAGGTAATGGTTATAGTGAAGCTTGGGAAAAGGAAGCTAAAAAGCGCGGTCTAAGTAATAACAAAACAACACCGGAAGCACTTAAAGTTAAGGTGTCGAAATCAACTGTAGCGTTATTTGAAAACCTTGGTGTTATGAATGAAGTAGAGTCCAAAGCACGTTACGAAATTGAAATGGAAGAGTATATTCTACACGTTCAGATTGAGAGTAGAGTTCTAGGCGATATTGCTCGTAACCATGTAGTGCCAACTGCCGTAAGATACCAAAACATACTTATAGAGAATGTAAAAGGACTTAAAGTTATTTATGGTGATGGGTTTAAAGATTTTGCCACAGAACAATTAAATATTATAGAGCAGATATCTAAGCACATAGAAGCTATAAACTCATTGGTAACTAAGATGATTGATGAACGTAAAAGTGTAAATTCTCAAAGCAATATTGAAAAGAAAGCTCAAGGGTATTGCAATAAAGTAAAACCACTTTTTGATGATATTAGATATCACTGTGATAAGTTAGAGTTAATGATAGATGATGAGCTGTGGCCACTAACAAAGTATAGAGAGTTATTATTCACAAAATAGTAGTTTCAAAATTTTTTTGTACGTATTTATACGTATAAAACTAGGTGTAAAAAATACATTTTGTGTCGTTTGTCGATAACAAATGTCGCATTGTCGAAAACCCTATGAATTGTTGTAAAAAAACTAGTTTTCACCATTTTTACAATGTGTTTATTTAGTATGTTTGTAGTGCTATTAATCAATATTTGTAAAAATGAAGAAGTTACTATTAAGTGTAGCTATTCTAGTGGGTGCGACCTTAATTCTTACTCAAGACAACTCTGAAGATATCAAAGATGTTGTAAATGATGAGGTTGTTAACATACAGCCAACGCTACTGACAGAATCTTAAAATTAAAACAATAACAAGGCTTGTAAGCCATTAAAATTTATAAAGGATAAAACCATATTTATGGTTTTATCCTTTTTTATTACACTTGGTCTTTTATTTTTTGACTGTATGTGAAATATTTTTCTATATTGTGCAGCCTCAGATACTTATGTGTCTTAAGTTTATTTATTAATTAAGCCTTTATGATTATTGCAAATAAAAATCAAATCCTAACATTCATTTTTATTTTTCTAAACCTATATGTTGTAGCCGCTCAAGAAGAGGTTGATCAAGAAGAGAAAACAGAAATAAGTAACAAAGAACTTTATAAAGAATTAGATTTTCTAGAATTAAGAGGTACTCATGCTGTAGATGCGGCTGTAGGTACTACCATGATTCTTGGTGATTATCCAGATTCAGAACTTGATGTTTATTTTAGATTAGGTTACAGATATTTTGTTATTAGTAATCTTAATATCAACTTATCATTTAATAAATATAATATCGCCCTTAGCGACACGGTAAATGAAGGTTTTATGTCTTTTGATTTCAATCTTGAATATTTAGTAAGCCCATATAACGAATTTTCTCCATTCATATTTGGAGGTTACGGCTATAATGCGTCAAACTCTTTTGAAGAATCCCACACCAAAGTTCAATGCGGTTTAGGGTTAGAGTATTTAGTTATGGATGGATTGGGCGTAAAGCTATATGGAGATTACAATTTTGTGCTTTCTAATGAGTTAGAGGGTTTAGTTATGCCAGATAAAGATGAGTCTTTCCTAAGAGTTGGTCTGGGTGTAAACTTATATTTTGGTGGCAAAAAAAGAAAAAAGGAAATATTAGAGAATATAGAAACGGTAATAAATTCTAATTTAATCAAATAATTAATTTCTATTCTTACTTTTGCAGTACTAAGAATCATTAACAGTTTCAATGAGTAATTCTGTCAGTAAAAGATATGCCCAAAGAGGTGTTTCTGCCTCAAAAGAAGATGTACACAATGCTATAAAAAATATAGATAAAGGGCTTTTTCCTAAAGCCTTTTGTAAAATAGTTCCAGATTATTTAACAAATGATGAAGAGTACTGCTTAATTATGCATGCAGATGGTGCTGGTACAAAATCTTCTTTAGCTTACATGTACTGGAAAGAAACAGGAGACATATCTGTTTGGAAAGGTATTGCCCAAGACGCATTGATTATGAATATAGATGACCTACTTTGTGTAGGTGCAACTGACAATATTATGCTGTCTTCTACCATAGGAAGAAACAAGAATCTAATTCCCGGAGAAGTAATTTCTGCAATTATCAATGGTACAGAAGAGTTAATTGAAGATCTTAAAAGCTTTGGAGTTACAATACATTCAACAGGTGGTGAAACGGCTGATGTAGGTGACTTGGTAAGAACAATCATAGTAGACTCTACTGTAACTGCTCGTATGAAGCGTTCTGACGTAATAGACAATGCTAATATTTCTGAAGGAGATGTTATTGTTGGTTTAGAATCTTTTGGTCAGTCCACTTACGAGACTGAGTATAATGGAGGAATGGGTAGTAATGGGTTAACATCAGCAAGACATGATGTTTTTTCAAAATATTTAGCAGAAAAATATCCTGAAAGTTTTGATTCTTCAGTACCAGAAGATTTAGTGTATTCTGGTGATACTAAGCTTACAGATCCTGTTGAAGATTCGCCAATAGATGCAGGTAAATTGGTGTTGTCACCAACCAGAACTTACGCACCAATCATTAAGAGTATTCTTAACAAATATAATAGTGATACTGTTCACGGTATGGTGCATTGCAGTGGAGGAGCACAAACCAAAATCCTCCACTTTGTAGATAAGCTACATATTGTAAAAGATAATATGTTCAAAATTCCTCCGTTATTCAAGCTAATACAAGAGCAATCTAATACAGATTGGAAAGAGATGTATCAAGTTTTTAATTGTGGTCATCGTATGGAGTTGTACGTTAAGCCAGAGATTGCAGAAGATATTATAGCAATTTCAAAATCGTTTAATGTTAATGCTCAAATTATAGGAAGAGTAGAAGCTTCTGAAGAAAAGAAGTTAACTATAAAAAGTGAATACGGAACCTTTAATTATTAAGCCATCAGCCATATGCAGAATATAAAAAAGTATGTTTTAGGTTTTACGTTTTTATTTAGTTTATGTGTTTCAGCACAACCAGATTCTTTGTTTTTAAGAAAGCCACAATCAAAGTTAAGTTTAGGTTGGAATACTGAAAAGGAAGTGGGTTTTTTTCTTAATCAGGTTTCTTTTTCTAATTGGAATGCAGGCGGTACAAACTCTATATCTGCTATTATAAGCGGGAAAGCTTCGGCTAAATACAAAGAAGAAACTTACTTTTGGAATTCTTCACTTAATCTGCGCTACGGTTTAAATAAGCAAGAAAAGCAATCACTGTTTAAAACAGAAGACGTTATAGAAGTTGTTTCTAATTTTGGATTAGAAAAAAGTTTGGAGAGTAATTGGTTTTACTCAGCAAGGTTTAGTTTTAATACTCAGTTTGCAAACGGATACAGTAGTCCAGATGATGAAAACCCTATTTCAAGATTCATGGCGCCAGGTTATGTGTTTTTAGGAGCAGGTATGGAGTATGGTAGACATATAGAGCGGTTTTCTGTATATGCATCACCATTAACTTTAAAAACAACTTTTGTACTAGATGAAGAGTTGGCTAATCAAGGTGCTTTTGGTGTAGATCCTGCGATATACGATATGGAAGGTAATATTATAAAAAAAGGTGAAAACACGCGTCAGGAGTTTGGTGTCTTACTTACAGGACAGTTTGAAGATGAGGTTTTTGATAATATAAAACTAAATTCACGCTTAAGACTATATACAGACTATCTGGTAAACTTTGGTAATGTCGACGTAGATTGGGAAGTTAACTTAGATATGAAGGTTAATAAATTTGTTCAAGCTACATTAGGATCTCATTTAAGATATGATCATGATATTAAGTCTGAGATAGAGACCAATGAAGTTACTAACGAAGAAATAGTCGTAGAAGGTCCAAAAATTCAATGGAAACAGTTACTTGGTGTTGGTGTTGTGGTAGATTTAGAGAGTATAATTGCTGGTAGTTAATCATTCTACTTTTATTTCAGTACATTTTCATTGAGATACCTGTAACTTTCTAATTCCTTTAAATTTTTAATTTCTTTTGTAGTTGCATTTTTTAGCAAATAGATCTTGTCTGCACTATCAATAATGTGTTGGTACATATGGTCAGATACAATAACTATTTTATTTCTTTTTTCTTCTTCAATTAAAGTTTTAATAGCTTCAATATGTATTGGTGCCAAATGCGAAAAAGGTTCATCTAAAATAGTGATTAGGCTTTTAGATTTTAGTGCCAAATAAGTTTCTATAACACGACGTTCGCCTCCAGAAAGCTTACCCATGCTATAGGATTTGTAAGTTTTAAAAGCATTAAAGCTTGATGCAAATTCATCCCAACTTACACCAAACATGTTAAAAGCAGATTTAACAACCATACCATTTGGAATAAAATGATATTGCGGCAGGTATTTTATAAATCCGGTTTTGTACAGTGGTTTTAGAATAGGTTTATTGTCTATTCTAATTAATTTATACTTAGGTTTTAAATTGCCAAAAATAATGTCTAGTAAGCTACTTTTACCACATCCATTACTGCCTAATATAGCTATTACTTTACCTGTTTCGGCCTTTAGGTAAATACCGCTTAAGATGCGCTTGTTTTTAAAATTCAATTCTATGTTGTCTACTTCAAGTATCATATTCTGTAATTAAAGTAGCTTAAATAAAAAAAGAATGAATACCGTAAGCAGGCTGTCTAAAACAAACATAGAAATAAAGAGCGATTGTATTGAGAATCCTAAATTTTTATAGAAAGTTAATTTGCGTTTACTTGCAGTTTCGTTAGTAAGATACCAGGCAAAAACAGTTAGAAATAATTTAGTTAAAACAGCAGGAATATAATGCGAATCAACAAAACCAAGTAAAAGAGTAATGATAAAAGACCAAGCGATATAGGTTTTGTAAAAGTGAAAGAAAATCAAAAGGTGTTTCATAAAATTAAGGATGAGTTTCTTTATATAAAACCTTTTATCAACGAAAGAAAAACACTGGTAATTAAACTGTCTAGCAAAAATATGATACTAAAAAACTTAAGGTTAGACACACCTCTTATTTTATAAAAATTTAAGCGTTGCCTTAATTTTCTATCACTAATCATTATCCATAGCAGAAAGACCAGGAATAATTTAGTGCAAAGCGCTAAAATCAATTCCGGATTAATAACCGTAATAGCAATGGTCACTAAAAACGACCATAGAGCAAGCGGCTTGTAGTAGTTTAGTATAGAGGTAAACTGCTTTCGCATACTACCTACAACGCTAAAAGATTAAAAAATATTTTTTAAAATAGTCGTAAAATACATTTTTGATAAAATCTATAAATTCAGAAATAAGTTTCTAAAGACTTAAATCTCCATAATCAACTAAAAAATTGTACTTTTGATTTCCAATTTTTTGAAGAGAGATGTTAGAGAAAATACAGATTGTAAAACAACGATTCGATGAGGTAAATGACCTCATAATTCAACCAGATATTATTGCAGATCAGAAGCGTTACATTCAACTAAATAAGGAATATAAAGACCTGAAAAAAATAGTTGATAAAGGTGACGTTTATAAAGAATTATTAGATAATATTTCTGAAGCTGAAGAGATCATAGCAGATGGCTCTGATGCAGAGATGGTAGAAATGGCAAAAATGCAGTTAGATGAAGCTAAAGAGGATTTGCCTAAAATTGAAGAAGAAATTCGTTTCTTATTGATACCAAAAGATCCAGATGATGCCAAGAATGTTGTAGTAGAAGTACGAGCAGGAACAGGTGGAGACGAAGCTAGTATTTTTGCTGGTGACTTATACAGAATGTATTCAAAATACTGTAGTAACAAAGGCTGGAAGGTAGATGTAGTAAGTACAAGCGAAGGAACATCCGGAGGTTTTAAAGAAATTATTTTCGAAGTTTCTGGAGAAGATGTTTACGGTACTATGAAGTTTGAAGCAGGTGTGCACCGTGTACAACGTGTACCACAAACAGAGACACAAGGTCGTGTGCATACGAGTGCAGCAACTGTGGTAGTAATGCCTGAGGCAGAAGAGTTTGATTACGAACTAGACATGACAGAGGTTCGTATAGAACGTACTACATCAACAGGTCCTGGAGGTCAGTCGGTAAATACAACATACTCTGCAATTAAGCTACACCACGAGCCAACAGGTATGATTGTAAGTTGTCAAGATCAGAAATCATCGCACAAAAACTTAGAAAAAGCCTTAAAGGTTTTACGTTCGCGATTGTATGAAGAGGAATTAAGAAAGCGTCAGGCAGAAGCTTCAGAAAAGCGTAAAAGTATGGTAAGCTCTGGAGATAGAAGTGCTAAGATTAGAACATACAACTATCCTCAAGGTCGTGTAACCGATCATAGAATTGGATTAACCTTATATGATTTATCAAACATCATAGACGGAGATATTCAAAAAATAATAGACGAGTTAATGCTTGCAGAAAACACTGAGTTGTTAAAAGCTAGCGACGAAACAATATAAATTTTTAGGCCTCTTTTTTGAGGCTTTTTTTTATAACATGACAACACAACAACTAATCACTCAAATCAAGAAAAAACAATCCTTTCTTTGCATAGGATTAGATGTAGATTTAAATAAAATTCCTCAACACCTTTTAGAGGAAGAAGACCCAATATTTGCTTTTAATAAAGCTATAATTGATGCAACACATCAGCTTTGTGTGGCATACAAGCCTAATACTGCTTTTTATGAAGCCTACGGAATTAAAGGCTGGCAAGCTTTAGAAAAAACCATAAATTATCTCAACGACAAGCATCCGGAAATTTATACCATTGCAGATGCAAAACGAGGAGACATTGGTAACACAAGTACAATGTATGCAAAAGCTTTTTTTGAAGATTTAGGTTTCGATAGTGTTACTGTAGCACCATATATGGGCAAAGATTCGGTAGAACCTTTTTTAGCTTTTGAGGATAAGCACACCATTTTGTTAGCACTAACTTCTAATCAAGGAGCTTTCGATTTTCAAACTCAAACCGTTGATGGAGTAGAACTTTATAAGCAGGTTTTAAAAACTTCAAAAACTTGGAAAAATTCTGAAAATTTAATGTACGTGGTTGGTGCCACAAAAGCAGAGTTTTTAGCAGATATTAGGCAAATCATACCAGATAGTTTTTTGTTGGTGCCAGGTGTTGGTGCACAAGGAGGTAATCTTCAAGATGTTTGTAAATACGGAATGACTGATGCTGTAGGTTTGCTTATCAATTCTTCTAGAGGAATAATATATGCATCTCAAAACGATGATTTTGCACAGGCTGCAGCAGCAAAAGCTAAAGAGTTGCAGTTGCAGATGAGTGAAATTCTGAATGCTTAAGTTTTTTGTCATTTGAGAAAACTATCGTGAAAATTAAAATTGTATATATAATTCTAATATTAATTCTGCTTGTAAGCTGTAATCAACAAGAGAAACAAATTGATACGTGGAACAACTTAACTGCGGAATATCAAGTAGAAACGGAAAAGAACGAATTCGGCTTAATTTTAGATACTTTAGTTTTTAATCAAAATATGAAAAGAAAAGAATTGACTGAAAAGTATGCCTTTGGTCAATCAAAATTAAAATTTTATAAGCAATTCATTTCTGAAAATTTAATAACGAAAAAACAAATATTGACCGATGAATATGCTAAAACTGAAATTACATACTTGGGTAAATTAATGGATTTGGATAATCAAAATTACTATCACGTAATTACTAGTTTTAAAATTATCGGAATCGGAGAAATGGAATCGCCTCGTGGAATGAGTAATATTGCTTTTATCAATAAAAATGTTGATAAAGCAATAATCTACCAAGTGGGAATGCCTGATGAATTACCAGAAAAAATTGAAAACAAAATATTATATTTTACTCATAAATCTGAAAAAATAGGTGTTTCAATACTTGGAGGTTTACCACCAATGTTGTGTATTCCTAAAATTGGATGTAATTAAAAAAAATCGGATACATAGCTATCGTGTATATAGTTCATTACAGCTTAATTGGAGATAGAAAATCAACCTTATTAGCTAAATCAGAAAATCTGATGTAATTTCAATAATAAACTATATACGAATATACCATTCTGAACTCATTTCAACATCTCAAGATGAAATACTTAGATCAGTTAAATAGAAACGTTGAGCTAGAGCATACACCGAAACGAATTGTATCTCTAGTGCCTTCGCAAACCGAATTATTAGTTGATTTAGGACTAGAAAACGACCTTGTAGGTGTTACAAAATTTTGTGTACACCCAAATCATCTCAGAAAACATAAAGCGGTTGTTGGAGGTACAAAACAAATTCATCTTGATAAAATAAAAGCGCTTCGGCCAGACATTATACTTTGTAATAAAGAAGAAAATACAAAGGAAATCATCAGAGATTTAGAAGATGTAGCTCCAATACATATTAGTGATGTAGATACTGTAGAAGATTGTTTAGAGCTTATAAAAATGTATGGTACTATTTTCAATAGTTCTAAAAATGCTTCAGACTTAATTGAGGCTATTAAAATTGAAAGACAAAAATTTCAATCTGCTTTACAATCTAAAAGTAAGAAGAAAGTAGCCTATTTTATTTGGAAGAATCCTTGGATGGTTGTAGCTTCAAATACGTTTATAAACACAATGATTAATGAGGCTGGTTTTAGTAATGTTTTTGAGAGCGAAGCACGTTATCCTGAAATAGATTTAGAGCATTCAAAATTAAAAGAAGCCGATTTAATATTCCTTTCAAGTGAGCCATATCCTTTTAAAACTAAAGATATAGAGGGTTTTAGAGAGCAGTTTCCGTTAAAAGATATAAGTATAGTTGATGGTGAAATGTTTTCGTGGTACGGAAGCCGATTGTTGAAGTCTTTCAAATATTTTAAAGAAACATTTTATTAAATAGAAAAGTCGGTACCTAACTAAAATACCGACTTTCATCTAACTAACTTGTTCTAATCTCTTTTAAGACTTAATCTCTTTTGCGGTACAAAGATGTTGACTTTCTAGCTTTTAAATGTTATGTTAATATTAGCTTATAATTAAATGTAGTTTAATAACTTAGGGTAAAACAATATCAATCATGAGAAAATTTTTACCATTTTTTGTTGTTGTATTGTTCTCCATCTCACTAGTTGCGCAAGATTCTAATTGTAAATGTTGTACAGAAAAGCACTCAGAATTTGATTTTTGGGTTGGCAGTTGGGAGGTTACCAATGCTAATGGTACAAAAGCTGGAGAGAATACTATAGAAAAAAAACAAGGCGATTGTGTATTGCAAGAAAACTGGATTAGTGCTACACCAGGATATACAGGTACAAGTAATAATTTTTATAACTACAAGACAAAACTGTGGGAACAAATCTGGGTAGATAACCAAGGGCAAAGTTTACATCTCAAAGGAAATAAGGTTGGTAACCAAATGATTTTAAGAACAGATGACGAGAAGAATGCTGAAGGTAAAACTTTTTTTTATCGTATAACATGGACCGACAATGATGATGGAACAGTAAGGCAACTCTGGGAAACTATTACAGATGGTAAAGATGTAACTGTGGCCTTTGACGGGTTATATAAGCGTAAAAATTAGTTGACTTGTAAATTTGTATCTCCGATAACAAACTTAAGTTTGTTGAGTTGATGCAAAATCTTTGTAGCTTTAAATTCTGAAAAATCACTTAGTGCATGGTCTGTTTGCCTCAGGTTGTAAGCGTCCTCAATAAGTCGTAGGTATTCTTGTCTTAATTTAAACCTTTTTCGGAGCAAGTGTTCTGAGTTCTGCACGATATAAGATATTAGTTAGTCTTCTAAGTTACTAAAAATTAAGCAAATAACATGCGTTTTGAATAAGAAAAATTATGTTAAATAATTAATCTTGTAAAGCAAAGACTTTCTTAAGCAAATCCGTAGTTCTAGATGAAACTTTAGTTCTTATTTCTTTCTCTTCAACAGCAATCATGGTGTAGACACCTTTTAAAGCTTCATTAGTAACATAGTCCGTTAAATCAGGATTTACGTTATTGGTAAGCGGTAAATTATTGTACTTTGTTATAAGATTATTCCAAATTTGATCGGCACCTACTTTACCAAAAGAATTGCTAATTACAGGCTTAAATTTGTTGTATAGTTGTGTTTGAGTTTTGGAAGTTAAGTATTCTGTTGCAGCATTATCCTCGCCAAGTAAAATGTTTTTTGCATCATTAAAGGTAATGTCTTTAACGGCATTAACAAATATAGGAGTAGCCTCTTTTACAGCATCTTCGGCAGCTCTGTTAAGTGCTTTTATGCCTTCGTCTGCCAAACTACTCAATCCTACTTTTCTTAAAGCGTCATCTACTTTTTGTAATTCTTCAGGTAATAGAATTTTAACCAGCTCATTTTTATAAAATCCATTTTTTTGAGTTAGCTTAGTTACTTGTTTGTCAATACCAAAGTCTAATGCTTGGCGTAAACCAGCAGCCATATCTTCGTTACTTAATCCACCAGTTTGTGGTAATTCATTTATTACATTTTGTAATTCTGCGCATGCGCTTAAGTTAAAAACCACAAGTAAAGCAAAAACTCTTTTGATCATAATTCAAGATTTTAATTTTAAACAAAGATATTTTAAAAATAAGGTGTTATAAAATTACAGGCAATTTTAATACCAGAAATAGTATTGTTATTTATTAATTATTTAAAATTCTTATTTTTAGCATAGTATTTGATTATCCATTTGAAAACGATAAAGTTCATTATGAATTGTTTCAATAAAAAGAATCTCTTAGCAATCGTAATTTTCCTTGTGATGGTTAATTATGGCTATAGCCAAGTAAAAGTTTCAGAATTTATTCAAGAATCTAAAATAGCTTCTCCTGAAAGTAACAAATTATATTTTGTTGATTTTTGGGCAACTTGGTGTGTCCCATGTATTACAGCAAAAGAGCATTTAAAAGTTTTGCAAAATCAATTTCCTAATGATTTTTATGTTGTGTCACTATCAAGTGAAAATCCTCTTAAAGTAGAAAGATTCTTAAAGAAAAAACCGAATGATTTAGCGGTTGCAATTGACTATAATAAAGAGACATTTAGCAAGTATAATGTAAATGTTCTACCTGCAGGTGTTTTGTTTAATGCTAATGGAAAGGTGCTTTGGGAAGGCGGAGCTCCAGACCTAAAGAAAGAGATGGTAGCAAGGTTTTTAAGACAGCAAACAGCGAGGACATCATTAAGTTCGTTTTTTAATGTTGTTAGCATAGAGGATGAAACTTTAAACGAATATATCCCAACGGAAGTCATGGAGGTTAAGTCTTTACAAAGTGGTTTCGAAGAGTTAAGCGTTGTGGATAACGACCACTATTTAAAAATATCAGGATCATTAAAATCAATCTTGGGTTATTTAGCTAAAATCTACAAGAACCAAATAGTAATTGCAGAAGACTTAGATACCAATTACGAGGTGTATTTTAAAAAACCACTAAATACAAATGAGAATTTAGCATTTAAACTTATTACAGAATTAAAACTAAGTGTTGATAGAAAGTATGATGAAGGTGAAGGTATTAGTTTTACTATAGATACACCTAAGTTTTGGGATACCAATCAAATAGATTGGGGCACTAACAATTCTAAATATCTTATAGGAGATTCCCAAATACAAGGTGATAATGTGTCGTTAAAAGATATAGCATATCAACTGGCTTATGTGTTAGATATGCCAGTTATATTTCCTGATGATTCAGATGTAATTCTGGGGTTACACGATTGGGATTTTCATTATAAGTTTTTTCAGTTGATGCAAACAGATCTAGAAGATAATTACGGCATTAAAGCTGAAAAGAAAACGATAAGTTATCCTGTATATCACATACAAAAAAAAGCTCCTTAATAGGAGCTTTTTTTATTTTTATAATGTAATTCTTAGTTAGATATAACTCTAAACTCAGTACGTCTGTTTCTTTGGTGTTGAGCCTCAGAACAGTCAACTCCGTTAGAACATCTGTTAGTCAATCTTGTTTCACCAAAACCTCTTGCAGTTAATCTGTTTCTAGAGATGCCTTTAGAAACTAAATAGTTTACAACAGAGTTTGCTCTTTGTTGAGATAAAGACATGTTAAAATCATCATTACCTCTAGAGTCTGTATGAGACATAATTTCGATGCTTACATTACTATCGTTTAGGATAGGTAATAAAGTGTCATCTATAGTCTTTTTAGAAGAAGCAGTTAATCTAGCGCTACCTAATTCATAAAAAACAGGTAATACATTAGGGTTTAATAACTCACAATCAACTTCTTCCCAAGTTGTAATACCTCCTTTTTTGTCTAATACAGTTCTTGTAACTGTTTGGTATTGTGCAGGAATAGTAGTAGTTTCAGTTCTTGCAGGTGTGTCAACAACTCTTCTTTTAATAGTTGTGTACTCAGCAGGAATCTCAATCTCATCCATTCTAGCAGGAGTTTTAATAACTCTTTTCTTGTAAGTTGTAGTTTGCTCTGGTACTGGTACAGAGTTAGTGCTAGCGTCAGATGCTAAAGTTGTAAAACTTACGTCTCTAGATTGAGCAGGATACTCAACAAAACAAGCAGCAACACAATCATCCTTATCTACAGAAGGACAATCCTCTAAAACTTTATACTCCCAACCAGAAGTCTTTGGGTAAATTTCAAAAGTTCTAGAATCTCTTCCAAATGTTGCAGGAACAACTTTTAAATCTGTGCGAGCTTCTTGCTTTACATAAGGTACATCAACAGTTTCGTAAGTTGCAGGTACATAAACAAACTTTTTCGATGCTTCTTTTACTAAAACACGCTCTTCAACCGTTTTGTAAGTTGCAGGTATTACTTGTAGAGTAGTGTAAGCTGGGTAAGTTTGAATTGTTTCTTCAACTTCTTTAAACTCGTCTTTAGTAATACATTTTACATAACATTTACCTGGTTCTGGGTTTGTTGGTAATCCTTGTGCTTGAGAAAATCCTATCCCAGCTACAAAGCAAACTAGTAATAATAGTTTTTGTTTCATAAGAAATAAATAATTAGTTAATGGTTATAGTTTATTTTTATCGTAAGAATTATCCTCCCACGTGTTTTCATTAGACACGGTTAATTAGCAAGAGTCACTATTAACTTAGAGGTTAGGGAATAAGTCAGTGAATAGAATTAGGATTAAATAATTAAAAATTTAATCAATATGTTAAAAATATAAAAAATTCCTAAAATATTAACGTTTTTATTGAGTTATTATCTTGTTAACTGTTTTAAGAACTTTTTTCTAAAACTACTATTTTCATTCAAAATCTTAAATTAAGAAACTATTATGGTTACGTTATTATATAAGTTGAAGCAGTATATACAATCTTTTTTATAATTTGTTTATTATACTTTAAATGAGGTTTATTCTCTTATAAATTAATGATCACAAATATTTAGTGTTTCGATTTGTTATATAATTTGCAACCAACCATGATATTTTTTGAATATTCAGTAAATTTGCACCTCATTTAAGCAATTTTATTACGAATGGAACAAATCACACCATATAAACCAAAACATAAAGTACGAATTGTAACTGCGGCCTCTCTTTTTGATGGGCACGATGCAGCCATAAATATAATGCGTCGTATCATCCAGGCAACAGGAGTAGAGGTTATTCACCTTGGGCACGATAGAAGTGTGGAAGAGGTTGTAAATACAGCCATACAAGAAGATGCTAATGCTATAGCAATGACATCCTATCAAGGTGGACACAATGAATACTTTAAGTATATGTACGATTTGTTGAAAGAAAAAGGTGCAGGCCACATCAAGATTTTTGGTGGTGGAGGTGGAGTAATTCTTCCTGAAGAGATTAAAGAATTAATGGATTATGGTATTACCAGAATCTATTCACCAGATGATGGTAGAGAAATGGGCTTGCAAGGAATGATTAATGATTTGGTTCAAAAATCAGATTATGCCATAGGAGATCAATTAAATGGCGAAGCAAATACACTTCACGAAAAGAATCCAAAATCTATTGCGAGAGTTATCTCTGCTGCCGAAAATTTCCCTGAAGTAGCCAAAGATGCTTTAGAAACTATTCATACTAAAAATGAAACTTCAAAAACACCAGTCCTCGGAATCACAGGTACAGGTGGTGCAGGTAAATCGTCGTTAGTGGATGAATTGGTACGTCGTTTTTTAATCGACTTTCCAGAAAAAACCGTTGGGTTAATTTCTGTAGATCCTTCAAAACGTAAAACAGGTGGTGCATTATTGGGAGATAGAATCCGAATGAATGCCATCAACTCACCTCGTGTATATATGCGCAGTTTGGCAACACGTCAATCGAACCTAGCGCTTTCTAAATATGTAAATGAAGCAGTAGAAGTTTTAAAAGCGGCTGAATACGATTTAATTATCTTAGAAACGTCTGGTATCGGACAATCAGATACCGAAATATTAGAGCATAGCGATGTGTCACTTTATGTAATGACACCAGAATTTGGTGCAGCCACACAGCTTGAAAAAATCGATATGTTAGATTTTGCGGATTTAGTAGCGATTAACAAATTCGACAAACGTGGTGCTTTAGATGCCTTACGCGACGTGAAAAAGCAATATATGCGTAACCATAATCTGTGGCACGAAGATCCAGATACAATGCCTGTTTTTGGTACTATCGCATCTCAGTTTAACGATCCTGGAATGAACACGCTTTACAAAGCGATAATGGATAAAGTTGCTGAAAAAACTGAAGCAGACTTAAAATCGACTTTCGAGATTTCTAAGGAAATGAGCGAGAAGATTTTCGTTATTCCACCATCACGAACACGTTATCTGTCAGAGATTGCAGAGAATAACAGAGCTTACGACAAAACAGCAGATGCTCAGGTAGAGGTAGCTCAAAAGTTATACGGAATTTTTAAAACCATTTGTTCAGTTGGTAATGTCACTTTGAGCGCAGTTGAAAAGTCTTTTATAGGAAAACAAGGTTTAGACCAAAATGAGATCCTGAAACAAGTTCAGGAAGACAAAAAGGATTTCATTAAAATGCTTATCGCAGAATTCGATCGTGTAAAGCTAAACTTAGATCCTTACAATTGGGAAATCATCACAGGTTGGGATGATAAGGTAAATCGTTATAAAGATCCTATTTATAGATTCAAAGTAAGAGATAAAGAAATTAAGATAGAAACACATACTAAGTCGTTATCACATTCCGATATTCCAAAGGTAGCTTTACCAAAATACCAAGCTTGGGGAGATATTTTAAGATGGTGTTTACAAGAAAATGTACCAGGAGAATTCCCGTATGCTTCAGGATTATATCCTTTTAAAAGAACAGGTGAGGATCCAACGCGTATGTTTGCAGGCGAAGGTGGTCCAGAGCGTACCAACAGACGTTTTCACTATGTAAGTTTAGGGATGCCAGCAAAGCGTTTATCTACAGCTTTCGATTCGGTAACCTTATACGGAAATGATCCAGATTACAGACCAGATATTTATGGCAAAATTGGTAATGCAGGTGTAAGTATTTGTTGTTTAGACGATGCTAAAAAACTGTATTCAGGATTTAATTTGGCTGATGCTATGACGTCGGTAAGTATGACTATTAATGGTCCTGCACCAATGTTACTAGGCTTTTTTATGAATGCAGCAATAGATCAGCAATGCGAGATTTATATCAAAGAAAATGGTTTAGAAGAAGAAGTTGAGCAAAAGATAAAAGTTATTTACAAGGACAAAGAACGTCCTAAATACAATGCTGAAATTCCTGAAGGAAACGATGGTTTAGGTTTAATGTTATTAGGTGTTACAGGTGATCAGGTATTACCAAAAGACGTCTACGAAGACATTAAAGCAAAGACCATTGCTCAGGTAAGAGGAACGGTTCAGGCAGATATTTTAAAAGAAGATCAGGCACAGAATACTTGTATTTTTTCAACAGAGTTTGCACTTCGTTTAATGGGTGACGTACAAGAATATTTTATTGAAAATAATGTACGTAACTTCTACTCAGTTTCTATTTCTGGATATCATATTGCTGAAGCTGGTGCAAATCCAATTTCACAGTTAGCATTTACGTTGGCTAACGGATTTACGTATGTAGAATACTACTTAAGTCGAGGAATGGACATCAATAAATTCGGTCCGAATTTATCATTCTTCTTCTCAAATGGTATTGATCCAGAATATGCTGTTATTGGTCGTGTAGCACGTAAAATTTGGGCAAAAGCATTAAAGCATAAATATGGTGCCAATCCAAGAGCACAAATGTTGAAGTATCACATTCAAACATCTGGTCGTAGTTTACACGCTCAGGAAATTGATTTCAACGATATTAGAACAACACTTCAGGCACTTTATGCTATTTACGACAACTGTAACTCTCTACATACAAATGCGTATGACGAAGCTATTACAACACCTACGGAAGAATCTGTGCGTCGTGCAATGGCAATTCAGTTGATCATAAATAAAGAATTAGGTTTAGCTAAGAATGAAAATCCAATACAAGGCTCTTTCATTATTGAAGAATTAACCGATTTAGTAGAAGAAGCAGTATTAACTGAGTTTGACAGAATCACAGAGCGTGGTGGTGTACTTGGAGCTATGGAAACGATGTATCAACGTTCAAAAATTCAGGAAGAAAGTTTATACTACGAAACCTTGAAGCATAATGGTGAATTCCCAATTATTGGTGTAAACACATTCTTAAGCAGTAAAGGTTCGCCAACAGTACAACCTGCGGAAGTCATTAGAGCAACTGAAGAAGAAAAAGAAGATCAAATTAAAACGCTTCAAAATTTACATAAAGCTGCAGATACAGGCGATTTATTAAAAGACTTACAGAGCAAAGCCATTAACAATCAAAATATTTTTGAAGTCTTAATGGACGTTTGTAAAGTATGTAGTTTAGGGCAAATCACTTCAGCCTTATTTGAAGTTGGTGGACAGTATAGACGAAATATGTAAGCGGGTCGCCAAATTTTTCAACTGTAAGGAAGAAAAAATTTGAGCAGACTGCTTATCCCAAACTTGTTTTGGGATCTCATAAAATTATAGTCACTTAATTACTTTAAAAAATTGTGTGAATCGATTATGCTGAGCGTAACCGAAGCATCTTATAAAATGATTACAAACAACCATTCCAATTGAAAACGGAATGGTTGTTTTATTTTTTATAAAACCTATAACATACTTTCAGTAAAACACCCAATAACTTTGCATTCTATTCAAAAGATTAAATAACGTTATGACAACATATCCAAAACGATTTTCGCACATTGGTATTACCGTGCCAGATATTAATAAAGCTGCTAAATTTTATTCAGAAGTGATGGGTTGGTACACCATTATGCCACCATCTTTAGTAAAAAAAGAAACCGATACTGCCATAGGGCAAATGTGTATTGATGTTTTTGGTGATGATTGGGAAACCTTTGAAATCGCGCATTTAGCAACGTCTGATGGTATAGGTGTAGAGTTGTTTAGTTTTCCTCACGGTAAAAAGGAAGCGCCAGAATTTAATCCATTTAATACAGGTTTGTTTCATTTCTGTGTGCAAGATCCAGATATTGAAGGTTTAATTGAAAAAATTGTTGCAGCTGGTGGAAAACAGCGTATGCCAATTAGAGAATATTACCCAAACGATAAGCCTTATAAAATGTGTTATGTAGAAGATCCTTTTGGGATTGTTTTCGAAATTTATACACACAGTTACGAGTTAACGTATTCGTCTGGTGCTTATGCAAATGAAGACAAATAAAATGTTTTAAAATGAAAAAGTTATTCATAGTATTACTATCTGTTGTATCATTTTTCGCTTGTAAAAACGATACCAAAAAAGAAACAGAAGACATTAAAACTTCAGAATCAATTTCTGAAAATAAGCAAGATGTTATTGAAGTTGCCAGTTTTAAAGGTCAGCAAGTTACAGGTGTTACGGTAACACAAAACGGTCGTGTGTTTGCTAACTTTCCAAGATGGCGAGATACGGTTAAATATTCTGTAGTTGAGGTGTTTGAAGATGGTTCATCTAAGTCGTATCCAAACGACATTTGGAATTTATGGCAACCAGGCGAGCAGCCAAAAGACGATCAATTTCTAGGTGTGCAATCTGTAGTTGCTTTTGAGGATAAATTGTATGTTTTAGATACGAGGAACCCTAAATTTTCAGGTGTTGTAGATGCGCCAAGAGTGTTTGTATTCAACTTAAATACTAATGTTTTAGAGCAAACGTATAAGTTAGATAAGGACAGCTATCATAGCGATTCTTACATTAACGATTTGCGTGTAGATAAAGCAAATAACAAATTGTATTTTACAGATTCTGGTCACGCAGGATTAGTTGCTTTGGATTTAAAAAGCGGAAAAAGTACTCGAATTTTAGATAACCACAAAAGCACTACAGCAGAAGTCTCTGAGCTTACGTTTGATAACAAAGTTTGGAAAAATACAGTACATTGTGATGGAATTGCGTTTGACCAAAATAATCAACGCTTATTTTACCAAGCGTTAACAGGTTACAGTTTATACTCTGTTCCTGTGAGTAGTTTCAATTTGAAAAATTCAACTGAAATTGAAGCTTCTGTAAAATTTGAAGCCAAAACAGCAGCACCAGACGGAATGATTTTTGACCAAATTGGTAATCTGTATTATGCCGATTTAGAGCACAATAAAATTGATTATATCACACCAAATGGAACTATCAAAACTTTAGTTGAAGGCGATAACGTAAAATGGGCAGATACTTTTAGTATTTACAATGGGTATTTATATTATACCAATTCTAGAATTAACGAGGCTTCAGGCGATATAAGCGACTTAAATTTCACTATAAATAAAGTCGAATTACCAAAATAGCGTAACAATTATGCATCTTTTTTAAAGTTTTATCGTCTATTAAGTGAACCCTAAAAATTTATTCACTTATGAAAACAGATAAATCATGTAATTGCAATTGCGAACCTTGTAATAACGGAAGATGTACAGACTGTACTTGTCAAAATTGTACATGTAGTAATTGTAATTGTTAAACCTAAAATCAGCTTGAGTTTTTTTGAAAATTTAAGCTGATTTTTTTATATTAAAGTATGACTACAAAATACGTTTGGGATACATATGCGCAGGATATAAAACGTTTTATCTTAAGTAAAACTAAAGATGAAAGTATAGTGGATGATATTTTGCAGGATACCTTTATAAAAGTACATACCAAATTACAGACTTTAAAGGATGATGATAAGCTAAAATCGTGGTTATTTTCTGTGGCGCGTTACACACTTATGGACTATTTTAAAACAAAAAAAATTAAAGTAGAACTAAATGATTTTGAAGTTGCAGATACTTCTGAAACCCATCAGCATACCGAAAAAGATTGCTTAAGAGGTATTTTGGTCAATCTACCTAAGAAATACAGAGAACCCATTTTCTTGTCAGACATTATGGGTTTAAAACAAAAAGAAGTAGCTGAGCGTTTAAACCTTTCCTTGCCAACAATAAAATCTCAAATACAACGTGGCAGAAAACAAATAGCACAAGGCTTTATGGATTGTTGCGGCTACCAAATGAACGACGAAGGTCATTTAGTTGGCGAGATAAAAGATAAAGAGGATTGTAAGGTCTGCAATTAAAGCGTTAGCATCCAATTGCGCTTCAACCTTCTAAAGGCTCTGATTTCACCTCGAAGAAGTGGTAAGTAATCTTTACCATTGCTTTTAGAGCGTTCCAATCGTCTGCAATTGCTATACAATCTGCTTGTTAAACGTTCTAAACTTTCCAGGTGTTTGTGCTTCTTATCGGAATGGCGCTCGCGTTCTGCATTGATAATTTCTGGTGCCAGGTTTGTGGATTGTTGCACAATATCGCCAGAAAAGTAAATGTCGCTATCTTCTGTACCATCTTCGTTCAAATATGATAAATCGTGATTGATGTATGTCGAGATGCTTCTCGAAAGCATAATAATATCCATTGCCTTTTGATATACAGGCAAATCCGACAAATGTGATGGTAAGTGGTAACTCATAATTTCAATAGCAATTGTTACGAAATTACCCAAGAAAAATGAGATTTAACTTTAATATTTAAGGTTAAATATTATATTAGCTTTAATATTTGTGTTATTTTAAATTATTTCTTTAAATGGTTATTGATAAACTCAATTGGAAGATTTTAAAGTGTTTACAACAGAATGCACGTATGTCTAATACAGAGATTGGAAGACGCGTTGGTATTAGCTCACCTGCTGTGAGTGAACGTATTAAAAAGATGGAAGATGCCGAAATCATTCAAGGATATACCACTTTTGTTTCACCTTTTGAAGCTGGCTATCAGTTAAAGGCATTAATTACTTTGAGAGCATTTATGGGAATGTTGAAACCCTTTCTGGAAAAAGTAAAAACCTACGACGAAGTTGTAAACTGCTACCGAATTACAGGAAACGAAAATATTGTAATGGAAGTGGTCTTAAAAAATCAAAAACACTTAGAAACGTTCATAGACCAATTAATTACTTATGGAGAAACTAAAACACAGATTGTATTATCTCACGTGGTAAAACATAGTGAGATTAAGCCTTTAAAGTAATTCTAATTGATGCGCCAAGGTGGATTTTTTCTATTCTTACCAGCTGTGTAAATTATGATTGGGTTTTGGTCTGGGTCTTTCAATTTTATTTCTGTCCATAACCAAGATTGTTCGCTAATTTCTGTGTCGAAAATGATACCTTTTTGTTTGAGCATATCTACAGTTTGGGTAAGGTTGTCAACTTCAAAATAAATGATGGTTTGATTATCGTTAGATAACTTTTCAACCTTATGAATAGAAAACGTTGCATCACCATCAGGACATAAAAACCTAACATATCTTGGTGCTGCATCAACAATGAGTTGCAGTCCGAGAGTTTTATAAAATTCTACAGATTTTGCAACATCTAGCGATGGTATGGTCACTTGGTTTAAATTCATAATCCCAAATTATTAAATCGTATTTGCAATATGTTCTGCAATCATTTTAGCATGAATGCGAGAGTTTTCAATAAACCATTTGTGTGTTTCCATTCCACCACAAATTACACCTGCGAGATACAACCCTTTTATATTAGATTCCATTGTTTTATCGTCGTAGAAGGGAATATGACGTTCGTCTTTAGAAAATTCAATTCCTGCTTTATTCAAAAACTTAAAATTAGGTTGGTAACCCGTTAAAGCCACAACATAATCGTTTGGTAAAATGATTTCGCCATCCGGCGTTTTAACGGTAATCTGGTGTTCTTCAATTTTAATAATTTCAGAATTAAAATAGGCTTTAATGCTACCTTCTTCAATTCGGTTGAGAATATCTGGCCTTACCCAATATTTTACACGCTCGCCAATACTTTCGCCACGTACAACCATCGTGACATTTCCACCTTTGCGGTATATTTCTAAAGCAGCATCTACAGACGAATTACTGGCACCAACAACAGCAATGTTTTGCAAAGTAAAAGGATGTGCTTCCTTGTAATAATGAAACACTTTTGGTAAATCTTCGCCAGGTACATTCAGCAAGTTTGGTATATCATAAAAACCAGTCGCTATAATGACTTTTTTTGATTTGTAATGGCTTTTGCTGGTTACGACTTCAAAATGATGTTCGACCTTGTTAATAGTTGCTACTTCTTCATACAATTTAATATTCAATTTATTTGAAGTTGCCACTCTTCGGTAGTACTCTAAGGCTTCGTTTCTGGTTGGTTTAGGATTGTTGCTTATAAAAGGAATATCATCAATTTCCAGCTTTTCAGAAGTTGAAAAAAATGTCATATTCAAAGGGTAATTAAAAAGTGAATTGGTTAATGCACCTTTTTCAATGACAGCGTAGTTCCAGTTATGTTTTTTACATTCTAAGGCGCAGGCAATTCCAATAGGTCCTGCGCCAATAATTATGATGTCTAAATCTGTTGTTTTCATAGGATTTATAAAGGTAACGCAATTCAAAATTTTAACTCAAATTACGCTCGTTTATTAACATTCTTTTTAAATATAATAGCAGTAAAACACCAACAAAGCTCAGTACTAACATAATAAACCAAGTAGTGTCGTACCCTAGATTATCAACTAGTCTTAAACCAATATTATGTCCAAAAATATGAGCGATGGAAAAGGTCATTACATACATAGAAAGATACTCGCCTTGCTTTCCTTTTTTGGCGCGTTCCATCGCAAATGCGTTAGAAAACGGAAAGGCAATCATCTCGCCAACAGTCATAAATAAAATACCAATGACCAATACGCCTGTCCACGAGGTTAGGTTAATGACCAAAAAGCTAATCGCTGTAAGTAATAACCCGAATAAGGTTAAGCCAATTTTTGAACGTTTTAACTGCTCTAACCAATGGATTAATGGCATTTCTAATAAAAAAATGAACAAGCCATTTAAGCCTAAAAGCAATCCAATTTTAACAGGTGTTAACGTGTGTACTTCTTTGTAATACAAAGGCATTGTAGAAAAATACTGCAAAAACACAACGCCAAAAATTACCATAGCTACAAAAAATACCCAAAACGGTTTGTCGCTGTAAACAGATACAGGGTTTTCAACTTTAGTTTCGTCTAACGGTTTAGCTTTTCTAGGATTTAAAACTGAAATCAATAACAGTGTTGCCAATATACAAGTAACACCATCTACCCAGAATAAACCACCATAACCCATTGTGGAAATGATTAATCCACCAACAGCAGGACCAGCCGAAAAACCAAGATTTATTGCAAGTCTTATCAAGGTAACAGAACGTGTTTTGTTTTCTGGTTTACTGTAAACACTCATAGCCACAAACATTGCTGGTCTAAAGGTGTCTGCAACAAGCATAACAAAAAATATACCCAAACAAATACCAGCAAAAGTGTCTAAAAACTGTAAAGCAATAAATAAGATACCAGTACTAAAAAGGCTTCGTGTCATAACCTTGTAGTAGCCAATAGAGTCAGTAAGTTTTCCGCCAATCCACGTACCAACAACAGAGCCAAGTCCAAAAGCACTCATTACCCAACTGATTTGTGATAATGATAGACTTTTGTCTTCTTCGAGATATAAGGTTAAAAACGGAATGACCATTGTGCCTGCACGATTAATAAATGTAATGAGCGCAAGCCACCAAACTTCTTTAGATAAACCATTAAAGGTTTTAAAGTAATTGTTGAATAATGTTTTCATTTTGATTGATTGTTATAAAAATAAAAAGTCCGACGTAACCGTCGGACTTTTAAATATTGTTTAATAGTATATAGGAATAGCTACAATAGATAATACGTCCGAATGATTTCCGAAGAAATTGTCCAGTATTGTTTTGTACATCTATTGACTTGAAACATTATTTTAATCGTTTAATGGCATAAAGCTACAATAATTTTCCATAAGTTGTATTTTTGGGTTTTAAATATTTAATGATGAAAAACTTTTTTTTAATTTTTTTATTGGTGTGTACAGTTGCATGTGCACAAGACAAACAAGTATTAAGTGGTGAAACTGAATGGCAAAAAGAAATGAATGCTGATTTTAAAGATGCTAGTAAGTCGCCATTAAAGAAAAAAGATTTAAAAAAGTTTAAAGGACTAGATTTCTTCAAATTTGATTCTACTTATGTGGTTACTGCAGAATTTACTAGAACGCCAAAGGCAAAGAAGTTTAAGATGGAAACGACCACAGATCGTCTTCCCGAATATGTGCAATATGGTGTTTTAAAATTTACACTTAAGGGAGAAGAATATGAATTAAAAATATATCAAAATATAAACCTAATAGAACGAGAAGGATACGAGGATTACTTATTCTTACCATTTTTAGATGATACCAATGGTGAAGAAAGTTATGGAGGTGGAAGATACATTGAGGCTAGAATCCCAGAAGGTGATACTATGGAAATAGACTTCAATAAAGCCTATAACCCTTATTGCGCTTATAACGAAAAGTACTCTTGCCCAATTGTACCTAGAGAAAATTATTTGCCACTAAAAGTTGAAGCAGGAGTAAAGGCATTTAAGAAGTAGTTTTGTTAGAGGTTAGAGGTTAGAGGTTAGAGGTTAGAGGTTAGAGGTTAGAGGTTAGAGGTTAGAGGTTAGAGGTTAGAATTCTGTATTGAAATAACCAATTGATCATAGTACTTCAGCCGAAGCACTAAAAACCAAACACCAAATACTACAAACTATTTACTAGCAACTAAATACTACTTAACCAAATACATGCCTAAGAAAACAGCTAAAAACCCAACAATAAAACTAGCAATTGTATAAATCGCAAAAGTCATAAAATCACCTGATTTTAAAAACACATGATTTTCATAAGCAAAGGTTGAAAACGTGGTAAAACCACCACAAAAACCTGTTGCAAGTAACAAGGTTTGGTTTTGCGTAAGACTATCATTTTTGGCAGCAAGTCCGAGTATAATCCCAATTAATAAACTACCAATAATGTTGGCGGCAAAAGTACCGTAAGGAATTCCGGTTTGGTCACTGTTTAGCCATTTTCCAATGAGGTAACGAAGTGTGCTTCCAAATCCACCACCAATAAAAACGAGAATGAGTTGTTTCATTTATTTTATAGGAATGTAGATTTCAGTAACCCAATCCGCAGGATTTGGATAGTTTCCTGGGTCAGTGGTATAAATTTCAAAAGGCTTTTCTTCAGATTGCTCTAAATTATTTTTAACTAAGTAAGCCATAGTTTCTTCCCAAGCTTTACTAAGATTGGTATAATTACCTTTTAAGGTCGTTTTTAAAACCTTCATATTTGGGATGAAATTAATAGACACATCAGAACCTTCTGGTAATGCTATTTTTTCTTTTACAGGAATTCCATTACTCATTATTACATCAGCAGAACTCATATCGTTGTAAACTGTTAGTGGCATTCCGGATTGTTTAATGTTATTTTTGCCCATAAACATCATAATGGTGCCGAAATTTTCGCCCATTTTAGCACTTATGTTTTGAGAATTGGCATTAGTAGTTTTGTATAGGTAGTAGCCACCACCATATTCAGTGACGCCATTTATTGTGACTTCAAAACGCTTCATATCTTCTTGTGTAATGCTATCTAATTTTTCTAAACTACGTTCATAATTAGGACCAATTAGTTTTTCCATACCTCCCATAAGAGTGGAAACAAGTTTAAAACCAAAGGGTAGATTTTTCCCAGAGATAGACCAGGTTACATCTGTAGAACCATCTTCTTTAGGTTCCAGCTTCCATGATACATCAGATTTAGGAAATTCTGCAATCTGCATTTCTTGGGTAATAGAGTTGTGAGGATTGGCAGCAACAGTTGTCATAGTGCCAACACCATCTTTGTCTTCCCAAGAATATGAGCCTCCAATACCTTCGTGTTTTTCAGGGAAAGTTAGTTTCATTTCAGGATCGGCTTCAATCCAAGATGACCAGTCCTTCCAAGTTTCAAAATCTATAATTTTATTATACAGTACTTCTTGAGGTGCTTTTATGTTTCTGGTTCGTGTAACTTCAAAAGAATTTGGCTGTACCGCAATGTAAATTGAAAATCCAATAATGAGGATTAACAACAACAGAAGAATATATTTAAGAGTCTTCATTTTAGTATGATTTAGTAGTTATCCAAAGATAGTAATTTGTCTTATATGTGTTACATTTGTGAGAATTCAAAAAAAACTAACTTATAATATGAACTTAAAATCAATATTTGCAATTTGCCTTATAGCCGTTTTTGCTTGGTCTTGTAAAAATGACAGCAAAGAGCCTGTAAAGGACGATACTACAGAAAAAGTATCAGAAGAATTTGATTTTAATGTAGAGCAATTTGCTGACATTAAAATCTTACGTTATCAAATTCCGGGATGGGATAATTTAAGCTTAAAAGAACAGAAACTAGTATACTATTTAACCCAAGCAGGTTTGGCTGGTCGTGATATTATGTGGGATCAAAATTATAGACACAACCTTAAAATTCGTAAAGCTTTAGAGAATGTTTATGCTAACTATTCTGGTGATAAAACTTCGGATGATTGGAAAGCTTTTGAAGTGTATTTAAAGCGTGTTTGGTTTAGTAATGGTATACATCATCACTACTCTAATGACAAGTTGAAGCCAGAGTTTTCTAAAGATTACTTAAATGAATTATTCAAAGTAACGAACACAAAATTAGACGGTGTTGCTTTTGATGTCATCTTTAATGATAAAGATTCTAAGAAAGTTAACCAAGCTAAAGGTGTGGACAATGTTGCTTTATCTGCTGTAAATTTTTACGGACCAAATGTTACTAATGCAGATGTAGAAAAATTCTATGCAGCTAAAAAATCACCAAATCCAGATCAACCTTTGTCTTATGGACTTAATTCACAGTTAGTAAAAGAAGATGGTGTTTTAAAAGAACGTGTATATAAATCTGGAGGACTTTACGGTTCTGCAATAGATGAAATCGTTAAGTGGTTAGAAAAAGCACAAGGTGTTGCTGAAAATAAAGCACAAGGTGACGCTTTAGGACTGTTAATCGAATATTACAAAACTGGAGATTTACAAACCTGGGATGATTATAATGTGGCTTGGACGGCAGCTACCGAAGGTAATGTAGACTACATTAATAGTTTTATAGAAGTATATAACGATCCGTTAGGATATAGAGGTTCTTATGAGACAATTGTACAAATCAATGATTTTGAAATGTCTAAAAGAATGAAAGTATTATCGGATAATGCGCAGTGGTTTGAAGATAATTCTCCTTTAATGGATGCGCATAAAAAAGATAATGTAGTAGGTGTTACGTACAAAGTTGTAACGGTTGCAGGCGAAGCAGGTGATGCATCGCCAAGTACTCCAATTGGTGTTAACTTACCAAATGCCAACTGGATTAGAAAAGAAGTTGGAAGTAAGTCTGTATCTCTTGGTAACATAATTGAAGCTTATGCAAAATCAAAAGGTTCAGGTCGTTTAAAGGAGTTTGTACATGATGAAGAAGAGTTACAACTTGAAGAAAAGTATGGACAATTAGCAGACAAGCTTCACACAGCATTGCACGAAGTTATTGGTCATGCATCTGGTCAGTTAAATCCAGGAGTAGGAGAGACCAAAGAGACTTTAAAGAACTATGCATCTACTTTAGAAGAAGGGCGTGCGGATTTAGTAGGTTTATACTATTTGTACGATTCTAAACTTCAAGAATTAGGATTAGTTGATGATTGGAAATCTGTAGGAAAAGCAGCTTACGATGGTTATATCAGAAATGGTTTAATGACACAATTAATCCGTTTGAATTTAGGTGACGATGTAGAGGAAGCGCATATGAGAAACCGTCAGTGGGTTTCTGCTTGGGTTTTTGAAAAAGGAAAAGCAGACAACGTTATTGAAAAGGTTACCAGAGATGGAAAAACATATTTTAATATTAATGATTACGATAAGTTACATGAACTATTTGGTCAGTTATTAAGAGAAACACAGCGTATTAAATCTGAAGGAGATTATGCTGCCGTTGAAGCTTTAGTAGAAGGTTATGGAGTTAAGGTAGATCAAGCTATTCATGCAGAAGTTTTAAAGCGTAATGAAGCTTATCCAGATCCACCTTACAGTGGTTTTGTAAATCCTGTTTTAGTGCCAGAGATGGATGAAAACGGTGAAATTACTGCCATTAAAGTAACGCAGCCAGTAGGATTCCCAGAGCAAATGTTAGAGTATAGCAAAACGTATAATTTTTTACCAGAGGTAAACTAAATATACGTTTATACTGAGTTTTAAAAGCAGCCTATTTGGGCTGCTTTTTGTTTGTACTAAAAAATAATAGAAGTCCGTTTATTACTAACAAAATTAAAATAGAGTAAATAATTGTCATAGCTTTTATATATATAACAGTTGCAAATCGAAAAGTCCTACTCCTTTAATATTAAAAATTAATCTTGATGAATTAACAGAGTACTATTAATTGGATTATGGTTTAGTTTCATTTTGTAGTTTATAGATTATAGCAAAAACCATAAGGCTGTCTTTTCCTTTTATTTTTAGTTTTTTTCTAATGTTTTTACGGTGAGTTTCTATGGTCGATTTGCTAAGATTAAGTTCATGGGCAATGTCTTTATTTGGTAAGCCTTGACCAATTAGTAATACCACTTGCTTTTCGCGATTAGTAAGGTTGCTTCTGTTATGTGAATTATTGTTAGACTTTAGTTTTAAAGAATTAGTAAGTGCTGAAACAATCTCAGGGCTTTTACAGATGCATTTCATGTTTTCTAATACGACAATTAATTCATTTGTGGTCAGCATTTTCCCTTCATTTTCAATAATTGAAATGAGTTTTAAAAGCTGATTTTTTGCAGTTTTAGATGGGTAGTACATATTATAAAAGTATATGTATAAAGGATATAAAAAAATCCCCTTTAATGGGGATTTTTGGTGATAGCTGGTTAATATTTTTACCCTAAAATTTATAGCAACCTAACTATCCTAATAAACAACTAACTAATGTTTTATGAAGCGTTTTGTAATTGTTGAGGTATCGGTTTTAAATACAATAAAATATAGGCCTCTTTCTAGAGAAGTGATATTTAGTTGCGTTTCACTTGAATTAATAACAAAAGTGTTTACTGACTTACCTGTTATATCTACTATAGAAGCACTTATATCTTCATGATGATTGTTAAGGCTTATTTTGATTTCGTCTTTTGCTGGATTTGGAAAAATGGATGCAGTAATGTCAATAAAATTATTTAAACTTAATGTGTTTTGAGGGGTAACTCTAAAATCGTAAGATCCAGTTTGGTCCGTTCCTGTGATAATGAAATAGTAGTTGCCAGCATTAAGGTTAATCGTATTAGTTGTTCTTGAAGAATTAGTACCATCATGATTAAGTTGAAAAACTTGATTGCTATTAACAGCATCATATACAGTTAATGATGCATTATTATTTAATCCTTCAAAGGCATTTAATTGAAATTCTACATCATCATTTTGAGATAGTGAGAAACTATAATAATCCTCAGTATCACTGCCAGAGCTATAATAACTTAGTCTTCCTTCATAATCTTGATTAAAATTGATAGCTGTTGTCTCAAATTGCGAATTGTTTGGTTCTGTGTCATTTTCAGCTGTAAAATTTTGATTCCATCCGTACAAATCATAATCTGTACAACTATTACCAGTTATTCTTAAGAAATAGTTTGAGCTAGATTCAATATTGTTATAAGTGAGTGATGTAATTGATCCAGAGTTTTGATCTTGAGTAATACTTGTAAGCATAGAAAAATCGTTTCTCAATTCTACTGTAGAATCACCATATAGGTCAAAATAAAACTCAATAGGTGCTGAGTTTGAAATAGGAATATCATAATAATCGTAATTGTCTAGATTAGAAATGTTTCCATAGCCAACCTGTCCAAATACATTGTCGTACTCTCCTAGAGTTTGAGAGTCATTAGTTGTGTTGTTAGGTTCCAATTCTCCATTTTCACCCGAATAAGAATTTGTTGCATACAATTGGTATGACGTACAAGATGCTGAATAAAGTGCAAGATAATATGTTTCTCCTTCAGCAGCGCAAGGAATACTTACAGATGTAACTTCACCATTAGTGTTGGTGTTAATATTGCCAACAGAAAAAGGGATACCTTCGTAATAATAGAAAAAAACTGTACCAATAAAGGGTTCGCTAAAGCTGATCTCTAAAGCACCGTTATATATAGGTTGTATTAAATAATTGTCATCATAATCTACTACATCAGATATTCTATAGCCAATTTGTCCATTAAAGTTTGTGTTAAACGGTAAGTACTCAGCTGTACTAAAATCATTGTTAGGTTCTGTTTCATCACTGCTGTAGTTGGTAGGATTCGAAAATGTGTACGATATAGAATAGGTGCTACAACAATCCTGGCAACTTCCATAACCAGGAATCCCTAATGGTGATGAGGTGTAATCCTTCACCATAACATAGTAAGTACCTTCTACGATACAATTAAAATTGTATATAGGGTCGTCTGGTCCACTGTTTTCAAAGTAAATTGGAGTTAATGTACCATTTTCTTCCTCATAAAATGCTTCTGTGATATAGACAAAGTTTTGTGAAGCATTTAGAGTTATGGTAGCATCACCAGACTCTACAACATCAAATTTATACCAATCAGAATCATCGTCTAACGCATATCCATTAGAATCTGGTGTAATACCATAACCAATATTTCCATACTTGGTTTCATTTAAATTTATTGTTAATGCTTGTGAGTCTAAGTCATTTGGTTCGTTATCAATATATCCAAGAGGTTCTTGCATATTCCAATACATTTGATAACTATTGTCATTTCCAGCTATTTTTAAGAAAATAACATCTCCTTGTTTAAGGCAATAGACAGAGGCTAATAGTAAGCCGTTTGTATCATTACTTTCATAGCCAATGCCTGTTACTGTACCATCATTATTTTGCCTTAACATTTGAAGGCTTGTGGAAAAGTACCCATCAATCACAGTATCGTGGTTTATGGTAACGTTTAAGGTACCATTGACAGGAACGGTTAACTTGTACCAATCTTCACTTTCATTGATATTGTTTACTGCATCAGGAATAAAAGAACCGTGACCTTCATAAAATGTATTTTCAGTTGTGTTGATGGCTTGAGTGTAATTATCATTTGGTTCTGGGTCATTATTGTATGTGGGAGGTATAACATAATAATCTATGTTGTATCCACCACTTGAAGCATAAGTACTACTAAAACTAGCGCCAATATATACATCAACAACTGTCCCTGCCAGAAGTCCGCTAGTTTCCATCTCAATGAGAGGACCAGTTTCATTTTGAACCACACCCACGGTCTGACCTGCATTATTACCTTCAAAAGTCATATAATCGATATATGTATAAATTGAAAATGTTACAGGGTTAGGGCTTGATGTAGTACCGTTAACTGTACCTGTAAATACAATTTTGCCATCATAAGGCATTACAATCTGATAGGAATTTTCGGTATTAAAACAACTTGTTGAGGTATTATAACAAAGATCATTTGCGGTAAAATTACCTGAGCTTTGAGATATCCCAAAATTAGATAATGATAAAGAAATTAAAAATAGTAATAATCGTTTCATAGTTACAAGAATTAATGGTCAGTGTAAATTTACAAAACATTGATTAGCAAAGAAATACCCTTTATTGGGTATTTCTTTATTTTTATCAGAATTTATATTTCTTTTCTAAAGCATAGCGCATCAATTCACCTTTGCCTTGAAGGCCTAGAATACGTATCATATTTTTTCGGTGTGTATCTACAGTATGGACTCCGATAAATAATTCGTCTGCTATTTCTCGAGAGGTTTTCCCTTGGCCAACAAGTGCTAAAATTTCTATTTGACGTTTTGTGAGCTTGCCTTTTGCTTTTTTGTTGGTGTTGCTGTCGTCTTCTACTTTAATGTTGGCATCAAAGTAGGTGTCTCCATTGTAGACAGAACGCACTGCTTTAAGCACTTCTTCCAAGGGTGAATTCTTAAGTAGGTAGCCAGAAGCACCAGCATCTAGCATTTGGTTGATGGCATCTTGTTGATCAAACATGGTGAAGCCTAATACTTTGGTGTGTGGAAACTCCTTTATAATTTGTTTTGTTGCAGAGATGCCGTCAACTTTGGGCATTCTTATGTCTGTGATAACAACATTGGGTTGCTTTAGTCTCACGAGATGTAATAACGCTTCACCATCATTAGCTGTGCCAACAATTTCAATGTCATCTTCGTATTCTAATAGAAGTTTTATACCATCAATCAATGATTGATGATCTTCTGCAATTGCTAGTCGTATCATAATGGTATATCAATTATTACAGTTGTTCCTTTAAGTTTTTCTGATTCAATAGTCATTTTACCATCCAAATGTTCTACGCGTTTGTCAATACTACTTATGCCCATTCCCGCTTTGGTTTTTGTTACCTGATTAGGATTAAATCCTTTACCATTATCTTCTACCATGATATTGATGCTTTCTTCATGATTGGTGAGGTGAATTATACCTTTAGTAGCATTGGCATGCTTAATGACATTAGTAACTAATTCTTGAATGATTCTGAAAATTGAGATTTCTAAACTGTTATCTATTCTTTCTTCTAAACCATGACTTTGTACTTCAAATTTAAGACTGTTTGCTCCTGATGCGTTTTCAGCAAGTTTTATAACAGCAGGTAAGAGACCGTTTTTGGCAATTACACCAGAATTTTTTAAGTGTGCCATAGATCTTATTTCTACATAGGCATCCTCTAATAATGTACTTGTCTTTTTTATGAGTTCTTCTCTCATTTTAGCGTCTATTTCATCTTTTATTAAGTGCTCAAACTGAAGTTTTGCTGCAGATAGTGTAGCGCCAACACTATCATGAAGGTCTGATGCTAATTTTTGGCGTTCTTTTTCTTGGCCTCGGATCATTGCATCAATAGTAGATAATTCTAAATTTTTAAGGATTTTTTCTTTTTCATCGATTTCTTTTTGGCGCTCGTGCTCTGCCTTACGATGTTTGCGTTTTATGTTTTTATAGATTAAAAATCCAATAAGAGATATTGCGGTTAATAATACACCCCAAAAAAGGGTAAGGTTAGTCTTTTCTTTTTGATATGTTAACTCTCTTTTATACGTATTGGCTACATTTATAAGACTGTCTTCAGATCTAACGCGTGAAATTTCAAGACGTTGAAGCTTCTGTCTTGCTTTTATATCCTCGTAACTTTCAAAAGAGGTCATATTTTTTAATAAATAGCTATTTGCCATTTTATAATCTCCAAGATTTTCATATGCTTTATAGAGCAACATGTAGCAGTTTTTCTCAGAAATTTTGTCATTTTCTTCTAATGCTAATTCTAGACATTCATTACCATATTTAATTGCTCTTTTATAATCTTTAAATGTTATGTATTGCCCTGCTAATATTTGAAGACCAGTTATTTTTATGTCAATGAATCCTTCATTTTCTGCTTCAGAGATTACATTAGTAATGAGCTCTAGACCTTCATCAACTTTCTTACTTTTTAAAAAGATATTTGCCAAATTTCCTTTAGAAATTAAACTACCGCGTTTATCACCAATTTTATCTGATATGGAAATACTCTTTTCAAAATAAGGTATCGCTTTTTGAAATTTATAAACCATAAAATAAGCATTTCCAATATTTGTAAGTGATGTTGAAATTTGAATGGAATCCTTGATACTTTTACTAATTTCTAAACTGGATTCAAAATATTCAAGAGCAGTTTCTATATCCCAATTAGACTTATAGGTTCTTCCGAGATTAATCTTAGTAGTAATTAGCCCTATTTTGTCATTATATTTATTGTAAATATCGAGCGCCTTATTGTAGTTAATTATGCTCTGATCTTGAGTCCCTATCATACTTTCAATTAATCCATTAATCAAAAATATGTCTCCCTCTCGTTTTTTTAATTTATTATTTAAAACAAAGATCTCTAGCGATTTATTGAGTATATAAGCACTATCAGGTTTTGTTTGTATATAATACTTGTGAATTAATTTATTTAGTGCATCTGCTCTAGTTGTATCAGCAAGCTTGTCGTTGTTCCATTGTTTGTAGAGGTTTGTTTTTTCTTCTTGGCCAAATGATGAAATTGTAAGAGAGACCATTAATAAATTTAGAATGAGTTTATTCATTATTTAAATTGGTATATCAATTATTACAGTTGTTCCTTTATTTTTTTCTGATTCAATGGTCATTTTACCATCCAAATGTTCTACGCGTTTGTCAATACTACTTATGCCCATTCCCGCTTTGGTTTTTGTTACCTGATTTGGACTAAATCCTTTACCATTATCTTCTACCATGATGTTTATAGTGTCGTCATGATTGGTTAAATGAATGGTGACTTCAGTGGCTTCAGCATGCTTTATAACGTTGGTAATGAGCTCTTGAATAATTCTGAACAAGGTTAATTCTAAACTATTTTCTAACCGATTATCTAATCCATGATCAATAACCTCTATTTCTATTTTGTTAGAAGCTGATATTTTTTCAGCCATGTTTTCTACAGCTTTAAGTAAACCTTGCTTTGCAATAACACCAGAGTTTTTAGCATGAGCAACAGTGCGTACTTTTTGATAAGCTTCTTCTATGAGCGAGTTTGTTTTTTCAAAAAGTTCTGGTGAGTCCTTGTCTTTAAGCGCATTAAAATGTAGTTTAACTGTTGCCATAAGGCCTCCTAAATCGTCATGTAGATCATTAGCAATCCGTTGGCGTTCTTTTTCTTGGCCTTCTATCATGGCATCAATAGCAGTTAGCTCTTGTTCTTTTAAAACAGTTGCTAATTTTTGAGATTCTATTTCTTTTTCTTGTTCGGCAAGTTTTTGTTTGCGTTTGGTGTTTTTAAAGATTAAAAAAGCGATAATGCTTCCTAGAGCCAGACTGCCACCTAATGCAATGGCGATATTTTGGTTTTTGGTTTTTTGTTGTTCTAGTAGAAGATTCTGTTTTTCTTTTTTTTCTGACTCGTATTTCGTTTCGTATTCCGAGACTAATTGTAGATTTCTAGTTTGGTTCTGTACTAATTGTTGATTAAGTGCTTTGTTATGAAATATTAATGCATTTATAGAATCGCCTAAAGCATTATAATTGTAGTATTTATATAAATTGACATAGGAATCTAAAATGCGATATATATAATCGTCTCGATTAATCTTGACTTGACTAAGTTCATCGAGAGATTGATTAAATTTATTTTCTTTAAAATATAATGACGCTAGATTTATTTTAAGAGCTATACTTTTTTCGTTTTCAAAATATCCTTTTTCAACTGCAAAAAACGGCTTAGCTTTATTCAAAAAATAAAAACTACTATCGGTATTTCTTGTTATCCTATTATGATAAGCTGAGTTACTAAGATAAAGCTTGGCTGTGTTAAAATTTAAACCATCGTTTTTATATAGTGAATTGATTTTATTGTATTTTCTTCTTAATGTTTCAGTTGAATCTTGGAAAAAGAATCTCATTGTTATTTTATAGTCATAGTACTCAGCCAATTTCCTGTCATAGTTGTTATTAGCATAGTTCTTGTAATTTTCTATAACATATTTGTAGGATTTGTCATTTAAAGTAAATAGTGTTCTACTATAGATCTCGAGAAGTAACTTAGAAGTTAAACAGATTAAACTTTTGTTGCCAATCTTCTCAGAGATATTAAAACTTTCTTTTAAAAGTGTATAAGCTTTTAATTCACTGCCGTCTTTTAAGTAATATTTTAAGGCTTTATTGATATTGTTAAAAACAATAATCCGCTTATCTTTTTTTGAATCAGGAATGTATTTTAAATCTATTTGATCAAATTCGCCATATTGAATGACGTCAAGAAATTTAATAAATTCAAGTGCTAATTGACTATTCTCAACTTTATTGGCGTAATTCTTAGCTTTTTCATATTCACCTGAATTATATAAACTCAAAAAAGTGCTTTCTTCTGTTTGACCAAATAAAAAAAAAGGAAACAAAAAGAATAAAACACTTTTACTAATATGTTTTTTTAGATTACTCAAAAACACAAACATCAGGTATACAGAATCCATATTTACCCCAACCCATATCTTTTGGTGGTCTAAATTGTTCCTCTGATCCATTTCTTCTAAATGCTACATCTATATATTGATCACCATCCCTTAAGTGTGTATATGGGTTAATATATGTTGAATTATCTAAGTCTTCAGGATTGAAAAGAAAATCAGGTGGTGCAGTAATAAAGACATTGAATACTGCAATAAGGCCTGATTCTATTGGTTTTTCTATTGGGATTTGTATATTATTTAAATAATCTTGTTTTTTAAAAGGTTTTACTTCTAGGTTAAAATTTAAAATATTCTCTGTATTTCCATCTGACTCTTCAACAGCAAATTTATGGTTTCTAAAATCATTTAAGCCAATTGTAATGGCACCTCTAAAGTTTTGAAGTCTAAAACTACATTCAAAACTATAAGCTTTTTGGCCTTTAACTATTTCTATTTCTTCATAGTTATGAATCATTATATAAATCATATAAAAAGTTCCATGGTGTTGTCCGCCATAAACGGGCTGCCATGTATCGTTCTTTTTTAGGTTTAAAGTGAATTTTAAATTTTCGTGTGCCATATAATTACGGTTTATTGATTACATATTTAATTTTGCATCACCCATTGGTCGTGTTCGGTCTTCAGCAAAATATTCGATTGTAGGTAATGAGACTAGGGAGGTCATAAAATCGTTGTAATTTTGCCATTCTGTGTTTATGGAATAATTAAAAGGAAATTTCACAGGTTTTACATAAATTATGTTTTCTTTTAGTTCTAGTTGAATTGTTATTGCATAATTCTTTAAAACAGTGAATGCATTTCCTCGTTTAATTCTGTTAAAGACAGAAAGATTAATTCCTTCGTTATCAATTTTATTACCCAACAAATTTTCGTCAATATAATTTAGGTCTTTCAATCTAAAAATTGTCTTGTTAATGTAAGGCCAACAAAACGTTTTTTGTAGATTATTTTTGATGTTCTTTGTTTGGATATTGTCAATTATTAATTTGAACACCTCTTTTAACTCTGTATCGTCGTTGTAAGATTTTTTATTCAGTAAATCATTAATAAGTTGAGCTAATATTGATGGGTCTTTGTATGACAAATAAGACCAAGGGTCAAGAAGTAAAGTTCTATCGATAATACTATCTCTAGAAAAATCATAAATACTATCTTGGAATTTCTCTATAAACTCGTCAATGAAATTCAAACTTCGCTGTAGTGCTTTGTCTTCATCTAGATTATTATCTTTAACTTTAGTAGCCCATGCACTTTCGACGTTAATTTTTCGCCGAAACTCATTTATTTTGTAGTAAGTTTCTCCAATGCTATTTTGAGGGTCTGTAACTAGTATATATTTGCAATCACCTTTTTCACCGTAACCGGTTATAAGGTTCATGTGAGCACTACGGTCTATCCTTATTTTTAATACAATTGGTGATTGGCATTTTTTTAATGTAGTTTTTATATATTCAAAATTATCTAAATTAAATATTTGAATTTCTTCTGTGTCAAATCCACTTCTATCATATACTTCTACAAGGTCAGTTTCTTTTAAAGGTAAATCACAACCAATAGGTATAGTGTTGTCTTTAGTACAGCAATTAAATCTAGAGTTATCAATAAAATTAGACCTGTACTGACTTACTATTTCACATTGTGTTCTTCCAAAAGTTGATGGAGATTTAAGACCAATCACCATTTTTGATAGACAGGCTGCCCAGCACCAGTATGAAGACTCTGGTTGAGGCATATATTTCAGTTCTTTAAAACAATAAAATTTATATTCCATTCTGTAATTCCTTGATTCAAAGATGCCAAGTAGGAGTACACCAAAACATACCCAATAAGAGGTATATTTCAGTCAATAAGTTATAAAATAAATGTGAATTGATAAGAAAATTAGGTCAAACAGCCTAAAAAAATAGCTACATTAAAAGAAACTTAACAGCGGCAATCATACCAATAAAGCCAATAAAGGCAATAAGAATCCAAACAGTTCCTTTGTAATAGGCTTTATGAATTTTTAAATCTTTACGATATTGGTAGGCGACAGCTATAACAAAAGCTATAAAAAATAATATCCCGAAAATCCATTGACCAGTTGTAAACATTAGTGTATTTTTATACAAAAATAATTAAAATTAGAGCAAAATCATCACAAAATGATATTGACTAATTTTATATACGAAAAAATAACAACCTTAGTTTTTTAGTAATATGCAAGACAAAATTAATGCGGTAAAAGCATTTCATGCCGCTTTTAAAATAGGACACAGAGAAACACCAAAAGCTGATTTAGGAATAGAAAAAAATATGCTGCGTTACAAGCTTATGCGCGAAGAAAATGAAGAATATCTCGAAGCTGCTAATGATAATGATTTGGTAGAAGTTGCAGATGCGCTAGGTGATATGCTGTACATTCTTTGTGGTACAATTATAGAGCATGGACTTCAATATAAGATAGAAGAAGTTTTTGAAGAAATTCAACGTAGCAATATGAGCAAACTGGGTGAAGATGGTGAACCAATTTATAGAGAAGATGGTAAGGTTCTTAAAGGACCTAATTACTTTAAACCAAACATTAAAGAGATTTTAGAATCATAAAAAAAAAGCAGCCAATCGGCTGCTTTTTTAATTACTTTACTTCGTGTCTCCAACCATGTTTATCGTCAGATAGATTATGTTGAATACTTGTGAGTGTCTTTTTAAATAAAGAAGCGTATGAAGCTTCTAACTGCGGAATTTCAAAAACATCGTCTGCATGTTCAAATGCAGAAACAGGACTAATTACTGCTGCAGTACCAGCTCCAAAAATTTCTTTTAAGCTTCCATCTGCTGCTGCTTCTTTTATTTCCTTAACGCTTACAGGTCGTACCTCGCAATCAATACCTAAATCCTCAGCGAGCTGTATTACACTTTTACGTGTTACACCATCTAATATTCTATCGCTAGTAGGTGCTGTAATAAGCTTGTCTCCAATTCTAAAAAATATGTTCATAGTGCCAGCTTCTTCTAAGTATTTGTGAGTAGAAGCATCAGTCCAAATAATTTGATCAAATCCTTTTTTCTGGGCCAAACCGGTTGGGTAGAACTGAGCAGCATAGTTACCAGCTGCTTTTGCAAATCCGACACCACCATCTGCAGAGCGACTAAATTTTTCAGCAAACAATACGCGCACTGGTTTATTGTAATATGCCTTTGCAGGCGAACATATAATCATAAAACGATATGTTGCTGCAGGTGAAGCCGAAATAGCTGGCTCAGTAGCAATAACAAAAGGGCGAATGTATAATGAGTTGCCTAATCCTGGTTTTATCCAGTCGCTTTCCATTTTCAATAAGGTTTCTAAGCCATTAAAGAAGTAGTTTTCTGGAAATTCAGGTATAGCGAGTCTGGAAGCAGATTTATTTATTCTATGGAAATTTTGCTCAGGTCTAAACAAAAATATTTTGCCATCCTCATCTTTATAGGCTTTCATACCTTCAAATACTGCTTGTCCATAATGAAACACACGTGCAGAAGGTTCTATCGTCATTGGTTGGTAAGGCATAATCTTTGGAGTTTGCCATTTACCATCTTCAAAATCGCATACAAACATATGGTCTGTAAAAACACGGCCAAATGTTAAATTGTCAAAATCAACAGTGTTAATTTTTGAATTTTCAGACTTTACGACAACGATTTCGTTAGGGTTAGTTTCTACCATTAATGAGGTGTTTTTAATTTGTGCAAAAGTACAAAATCAATGTGGTTAATAAAAGGTAATATTATCTTAAAATTCGTAATTTTGTAATTCTAATGTAAACAATACTAAACAAATCAATAATGAAAAAAATAGTTTTATTTTTTGCAATGAGCTTAGCCTTAGCGTCTTGTAAAAACAAAAAAGAAGTTACTGAAAACAAGGTAGAAGATCTAAAAGAAGAGATTGCTTATGCCTCTTTCGGAATGGAAATTAATGATGCTGACGCATTATCTTCTGATGGTATGATGGAGCATTATAAAGGGATGAAAGCAGGTGATACAATCAATGCTAAAATGACAGGGAAAATCAACGAAGTATGCTCTAAAAAAGGCTGTTGGATGACTTTAGACATGGGTAACGACAAGGAAGTTATGGTGCGTTTTAAAGATTACGGTTTCTTTATGCCTTTAAATGCTGAGGGTGAAGTAGTCGTAAACGGAAAAGCTTTTGTTGAAGAAACTTCAGTAGACGAATTAAGACACTATGCAGAAGATGCTGGTAAATCTGAAGAAGAGATTGCTGCAATCACAGAACCTAAATTTGAATATAAGTTCTTAGCTGATGGAGTTCTCCTTAAACAATAAGGTTTTTGTCTTTGCAGTAATACTGCTAATATGTTTCAGTTGTAAGAATGAAGCTGAACCAAAACCTTTAGAAGAAGAGCAAAACGAAGAACTTATTATGTATCAACCGTCTGAGATGGCAAATCTTATGAACGGTATGTATGCATACAATTTGCAGATAAGACAACAAATAATAAATGGCGAAGTCCCAGTGTCTATGCCATTAGATCTTATGAAGTTACATTCTGCTGACATGAGTAATGGACATGCCAGAACATCTGTATGGAATAGCAAGATAGATGGTTTTATAGAAGCGCAGCAAACTATTATTGTAGATACCTTATCTAATGTTGAATTAAAACAACGTTATAATACTGCTATAAGCAATTGTTTGGCTTGTCATAAAACAGAATGTACAGGACCAATACCGAAGATTAAAAAACTTTTAATTCAGTAGTTGAAGCGAAAAATAATCACCACGTCAGATGGTTCTAAAACCATACAGATAGAAGATTGGAATGAACAATACCATTCCATTCATGGTGCTATACAAGAAGCAAACCATGTGTTTATTAAACATGGTTTGCTTTTTTATTTTCAATCTTGTCATCCTAAACTTGATTCAGATTCTCACCCAATCAACATTCTCGAAATTGGCTTTGGGACAGGACTCAATGCCTTTCTTACTTTTTTAAAAACTGAAGAACTTCAGCTATCCATAAATTATGTTGGAGTAGAGGCTTATCCTGTAAAAACCGAAGAAATTCAGCAGTTGAATTATGTTGAGTTAATTTCTAAACAGCATAAAGTTGAATTCGAGAAAATGCATTTAATTCCTTGGGAAGAGCAGCAGGATATAAGTCCAACTTTCAAGCTCGAAAAGCAAGAAAAATTTTTTAAAGACATCACTGATCAAAATCATTTTGATATCATTTATTTTGATGCCTTTGGTGCACGCGTACAACCTGAGCTTTGGACAGAAGACATCTTCAAGATTATGTACAAAGCATTAAAAGACCAAGGTGTTTTGGTTACCTATTCAGCCAAAGGAAGTGTAAGACGTGCCATGCAAGCCGTTGGCTTTAAAGTTGAGCGACTTCCTGGTCCACCTGGTAAGCGGGAAATGTTACGAGCGCGCAATATATACTCGTAACATTCAGCGAACGTAGTGAGCTAAATGCTTTTTATAAGCATGCGCTCGTAACATTCAGCGAACGTAGAGTGCCAAATGCTCACTAAACGTCACTTCGAGTGATTGCGAGGTATGAGCAATCGTATCGAGAAGTTTTGTGAGTTCAAATAGTTCTCGATACAAATTTTATCTGCTCTCGTATCTAAAATCCACTCGAACTGGTATTGAGCACACCAAACGTTAAAACCAAATTAAAGTCTCCTTGAAGCCCTAAAGCATATCGTATCTTTGTTAAGAACAAAAAGCTAAAGAAAAAGAAAAGAGCAATGACAGTTTTAATAACCGGAGCAACAGGATTAATTGGACAGGAAATTGTAAAGCAATGTCATGCACAAGAAATCACGGTCCATTATTTAACAACATCAAAATCTAAATTAAGTACCGAAGCCAATTACAAAGGCTTTTATTGGAATCCTAACACCAACGAGATAGACCACAACTGTTTTAAAGGTGTATCTGCAATTATCAATTTGGTAGGAGCAAGTATTTCAAAACGCTGGACAGATAGCTACAAAAAAGAAATCTTAGAAAGCCGAACCAAAACAACAAAACTCTTACAAGACACCATCATAAAGCATAATTACAAGATTGAATTTGTTGTGTCTGCAAGTGCTATTGGTGTATATCCTACAAGTTTAACGAACTATTACGAGGAAGACACTAAACAAGTCTCTGATACATTTTTAGGTACGGTTGTAGAGCAATGGGAAAGAGTTGTAGATGGTTTTAAAACTTTGGGTTCTAAAGTAGCTAAAGTGCGTATTGGTTTGGTGTTAGCCAAAGATGGTGGTGCTTTACCAGAAATTGTAAAACCTATTAAGTTTGGTGCTGGCGCTGCTTTTGGTGATGGTAAACAATGGCAAAGCTGGATACACGTACAAGACCTTGCAAGTATTTTTATGTATGTATTACAATACCAACTAGAAGGCATTTACAATGGTGTGGCACCAAATGCTGTAACCAATAAAGAGCTTACTAAAGCAGCTGCAAGTGTATTGCAACGCCCTTTAATTTTACCAAATATCCCAAGATTTGTAATGAAATTAGCGCTTGGTGAAATGCATATTCTCTTATTTGAAAGCCAACGTGTCAGCTCACAAAAAATTGAAGATAAAGGTTTTGATTTTACATATGCGAATTTAAGACCGGCTTTAGAGGATTTGTTGGTGTGATTTTAGAAATAGGCAAGAACAAGCAATTACTTATAGCCATTGTTATGTGCTGGTTTTTTCGGTTAATTTTATATTCAGTTGTTTTGCTAATTGCTTAACATAATTTTTATGAGGTTTTCCTTCCTCAACCGAATTATAATATTCATTAAAAATTCGCTCGCCATTTTCACGGTCAATTTCCAATTCTATTATTGCTCCACAAAGTTTTTCTCTTGGCGAGAACATAATTTCGTTAGATTCGGTTAATTCAGACACAATTTTTCTGCGTTCATCAAATCGGTCAAACCAATTTTTTACATCCGATTTAAGTTTTCTGATTATAAATTCAGCGGTTTTAGGATAATCCGCACCTAATGAAAACCAATATTCTTTTCCACTTGCCTTGTCATTTATTCTTTCTCGTATTTCACAATCATATTCTTGTATGAATGCTTTTGGTTTTTGGTTAAAAGTTGATTCATATAATTCAGGTACAAAAACTCCGATATTCACTGCAAAATTTCCGTATAGATTGGTTCTTATTCCTGGGATTTCAACTACGCTGTCAAACTCATATTTAGCCATTTGAAAATTCACGACTTGAATTAGTCCATTTTCAAGAGTTTTATTATGAGTTCGTCCTTTTTTCTTAAATCCATCAGCTTTTAATTCCAAATGAACTAATTTTTGGATTTCGTCAAGTGTTTTTTTATAGTCGATTTTGTTTGTCATTTTTTCTCAACTTGCGCATAACGGTCTCGGCTATGAGTAGTTGCGTGGGTTAGCACATAACTTTGCAAGTACACACCAAACTGAAAATCCGCGAGGATTTTCAGAAGTAGGCGAGAACAAGCAATTACTTATAGCCATTGTTGTAAAACGTATTTATTTATTCATAATTTGAGTTGCTTCCCAAACATATTCTTTTCCAAATTCTCCAAAGTAACTTATATAATCTCCATTTTTAGAAATAGCTACAAAACTGCTACAAGGATAATGATGTTCAAAAAACAATCTTTCAATTGTCTTTTCAGGGTCTTTATGCCAATTTAAAATTCCATCATATTTTTCGAGACCTTCGTTATCTTTAAATATGTATAGAGGCTTTATTTCAGCCACTTGATTTAATCCGTCTTCTAATTGTCCGTACCAACTTTTAATCCATTCTTTGTCAGTTGTTCCGCTACTGTTGCAACGGTCTTTACCTGGATAGTAGATTATTACGATAGGTTTGTCAGAATCCAATTCAAGATTTGTTGCTTTTTCAAGCATTAATTCAAGACTTTTTCTATCATTTATTTTTCCTCGTTTTTCTCTTAAAGTCAATTTTTTATGATTAATTGAATCTCCGGGAATATCCAACAATTTATTCGTTGAGCGAATTCGGTTGAATTTAGATTTACTTATTTCTACATTATTTTCATCGAAATATCTTGTCTTGTCTTTTCCAGTTTTAGTGGCAGAACAAGAGCAAATTAAAATTCCGATTATGAATGTTATCAGGACTTTTTTCATATGTTTTACAACTAGTTTTAACTAAGCAAAATATTAGGTTATCCCAGCACTTAAGCAGAATAAAACAAATACTAGCCTAACTTAAAACTCTAAAATTAAAAAATACAATAAAACAAACTATACGTAACCTTACGTATTTTTCAGACTAGTTAAGGTAAACGTTACTTACCAATTGAGAAACGGTTGGGTGGTCATTACCACCAGCAGGTTCAATGGTAATGTTTAGGGATTCGGCATGGTCTATGTAGTTCATAGCCATAAGGTTTTGGTCTTTGGCAATCACTCCCATGTTTATCATTTCGCCTTCTACATCTGCCCACATTTGGTAGTCGTGTTCAGCATCTAATTTTGGTAAGCGTTCGGTGTTAATCACCACAGATTTAGTGCTATGGTTTACATAGCTTACCACTTTACCATCTGGCATTAAGGTGTTGCCTTTTAATACGTACTGCTCAGTATCAGGATGTGCTATGGTACTAAAGAGTGCGATTTCCTCATCTATTTGTTTGTTGAGGTTGTTGAGTTTATCGTTTAATTCGGTTTTTTCGGTTTCAACGGTTTGTAGTTGGTCTTTTACCACGTTTAATTCGTTATACATCCAAAAATTACCAAGCATTAATAATGCTGCAATAGCGGCTGCAATACCTAAGTAATACTTAAGGTTGGTGTTATTCTTATTATTTTTAGTGTCTTTGGCTTCTCTAATATCTTGTATTAATTGGTATTTAATGCCTTTTGGTGGCTCAATGGCATTTTCTAAACCAAGCGTTTCAAAGTCTTTTTCAATAGCATCAAACTGCGCTTTTAGTTCGGTATCAGATGCTAAAACTTGCTCAATCTGTTCGCACTCTTGCGCATTGAGTTCACCAAGCAGGTATTGCTCTAATAGTCCGTTATCTAATATCGTTTTCTTATCCATCATCACAGCGCATTTAGTATTAGTAAAAGTACACTCAGGGTTTTGGTATAGGCTTTTCGCAATTGCTTTAAAGCTTGGCGCACATAAGATTTAAACGTGCCAAGTGGCACATCCATCTGCTGGTGCGCTTCCTTGTGCGTTAAGCCTTTAAAATAAACCAGTTCTATAGCTTTTTTATGGTGTTCTTCTAACGTGGTTATAGCACCATTAAGTTCTAAATACTTAGCATCTATACTAATAGCTTCTTCTTTACTATCATGTACACTAAAATCATCGGTTTGGATGAGAGGTTCTACTTTTCTGAGAAAATTTAACGTTTTGTTCCTTGCAATTCTAAATACCCAAGTATAAAAACGGCCCTTGCTGGCATCGTAGCTTTCGGCTTTATCCCAAACGGTCATAAAGGTGTCTTGGAGTAGATTTTGGGCTTTGCCTTCGTCGCGTACCATTTTAATAATAACACTGTAAATGGCACCAGCATATTTGTCGTAGAGTAACGATAACGCACGCTCATCCTTGTCTTTGAGTTGTTGAATAAGAAAGTTATCGTTTTGCATTAATGTTAAAGATTTCCCAAAAAATAAAGGCTTGCTCATCCAGTAGCATCAAGCCTGTGTAAATATAAATGAAAGCACTTCAAAAATGAAATAAGTGCAATAGTTTAACCAAAATTTTAAAAAAATCATGAAAAAGTTAGTATTTGTTTTAACGACAATTGTAGCCTTAACATTCTCACAAAAGACTGTGGCACAAGAAACCATTGTAGACGCAGCAGTAGGCAATGAGAATTTTTCAACTTTAGTTACAGCTTTAAAAGCAGCAGAATTAGTTGAAGCTTTACAAGGCGATGGTCCTTTTACTGTATTTGCACCAACCAACGATGCTTTTGCAAAAATCGACAAAGAAACTTTAGGCAATTTATTAAAGCCAGAAAACAAAGAGACCTTAACTAAGATTTTAACCTATCACGTTGTACCAGGAAAATTAATGGCTAGCGATGTTGTAGCTGCTTTAAAGAAGAACAAAGGAACAGTAGAGGTAAAGACTTTGGCAGGAGAGATCTTAACTGTAATGCAAAAAGACGGTAAAATCTGGTTGAAAGACCAAAATGGTAATTATAGTGAGATTACTGCGACAGATGTAAAAGGTAGCAATGGTGTAATACACGTCATTGATACAGTAGTAATGCCGTAATATGGTTTTAGTGTTAATAGTTAGCGCATTACTACAGCGTTATTAATCATTGTTTTGGTTGATGATTGTTGATTAATAGCGAAGCAATTTTAGAGATAAGATTGCTATGGAGAAGAAAAGCACTTACGGAAACGTAAGTGCTTTTTGTTATTTGTTGATTTGTCACTTCGAGTTTTGTCAGGCTGAGCGCAGTCGAAGTGTTAAACTATCTAGAAGTATTATGCTTTTTTAGCCACAAGATTTACAGTTAACTCAATGTCATCATTTATAAATTTATCACCTAAGTCATCAAAGAAAGACTTAGAGCCATATTTTATATTCCATTTAGAACGATCAATCGTAAAGGTCTCACTTTTAAGAGTCATCATATCTTCATCAAAAGAAGTTTTTACAGGGAAACTAATGTTGTTTGTCTCTCCTTTCATGGTTAGGTTACCAGAAAGCATTGTTTTACCCTCTTTGTTTTCTAAACCAGTAACTTCAAATTCTGCAGTAGGGAAACCTTTAACGTCAAAGAAATCAGGTCCAGATAAGTGGCCTTGCAATTTAGCATTACCTTCTTCGCTTTCAGGAATATCTGTAACAACAATAGTAGACATGTCTATAGTGAATTTACCACTTTCTACAGTCTTGTCATTTACTGCAATATTTCCTTCTTTAATGCTTATAGTACCTTCATGAGATCCTGTAGGTTTAAAACCTTTCCACACAATAGTAGATCTGTCAGTGTCTGCTTTAAATGTTACAGCGGTAGATTTTGCTACAGCAGCTTCTTCAGCGGCTTTTGTTTCTGCTTCTTCGGCTTTGTCTTTACAGCTAGAGAAAGCTACAAAGGCAACTAAAGCGGTAATTTTTAAAAAATTTGTTTTCATGTTAGTGTTTTTTTAAAATTTGTTTGTTGAAAAGCAAAGTTAAGGATATAGGAGTTGCTAGTATTATAAAAAAATGTTAATGACATTTTGACATTATTATAATAATGGCAGTACTTTTGCAACCCTAAATCGTAGATTTAAATTCAGATTCAAAATAAAATAAACTCAAGATGAGTAAAAAAGATAAAAATAAAGAGGCAGAAGAGCCACAAGTAGAAGATACAGCAACAGCTACAGCAGAACAAGAGCAAAAAGAAGAAAAAACTGCTGAAGAGCAGTTGCAAGACCAGTTAGCAGCAGAGAAAGATAAGTTTATGCGTTTGTTTGCTGAGTTCGAAAACTATAAAAAAAGAACAAACAAAGAACGTGTAGAATTATTTAAGACGGCTAGCGAAAGTGTAATGCTGGCTATGTTACCGGTTTTAGACGATTTTGAACGTGCTCTATTGCATATCGAAGAAGACAAAGAAGCTGAAGAGTTGCGCAAGGGTGTACTTTTAATTTATAACAAATTATTAAACACATTAGAGCAAAAAGGCTTATCTAAAATTGAAGTCAATAAAGGCGATACCTTCAATGCAGACGATCACGAAGCGGTAACTCAGATACCAGCTCCAAGTGATGATTTAAAAGGAAAAATCATTGATGTGGTAGAACGTGGCTATAAGCTAGGTGATAAAGTTATCCGTTTCCCAAAAGTGGTTATCGGACAGGCTTAGTAGATAGAGAGTATTAACGATTCGTCAGTTCGAGTGATTTTGAGGGACGAAAAATTGTATCGAGAACAATAAAAGATACCCAATTTTTTGGGCAAAAAACATGAAAGAAGATTATTACGACATACTAGGAGTAAGTAAAGGTGCTTCAGACGCAGAGATAAAGAAAGCCTACCGTAAAATGGCATTAAAATATCATCCAGATAAAAACCCAGATGATAAGGAGGCAGAGGAGAAGTTTAAGAAAGCAGCTGAAGCTTATGAAGTTTTAAGTAATCCAGACAAAAAAGCACGTTATGATCAATTTGGTCACCAAGCCTTTGAAGGTGGAGGTGGCTTTGGCGGAGGTGGCATGAATATGGATGACATCTTTAGCCAATTTGGTGATATTTTTGGTGGTGCCTTTGGAGGAGGTGGATTTAGCGGCTTCGGTGGAGGTGGCAGTAGACAACGAATGGTAAAAGGTAGTAACCTTAGAATACGCGTTAAATTATCTCTAGAAGAAGTTGCTAATGGAGTCGAGAAGAAGATAAAAGTAAAGCGAAAAATACAAGCACCAGGTACAACCTATAAAACCTGTACAACATGTAATGGTGCAGGTCAGGTAATGAGAGTTACCAATACTATTTTGGGTAGAATGCAAACTGCAACTACCTGCCAAACCTGTGGTGGTGCAGGTCAAATTATAGACAAAAAACCTTCTGATGCAGATGCTCAAGGCTTAAAAGTATCTGAAGAAACTGTTTCTGTAAAAATACCAGCAGGTGTTGTAGATGGTATGCAGTTAAAAGTAACAGGAAAAGGTAATGATGCGCCAGGAAATGGAATTGCAGGAGATCTTTTGGTTGTAATTTCGGAAGAAGAGCATCCAACATTAAAGCGCGAAGGAGATAACCTACACTATGATATGTATGTAAGTTTGCCAGATGCTGTTTTAGGAACTTCTAAAGAGATTGATACAGTAACTGGTAAGGTAAGAATTAAGATTGATGCAGGTGTGCAATCGGGCAAAATCTTAAGACTAAGAGGCAAAGGAATACCAAGTATTAATGGTTATGGTAAAGGAGATTTATTGGTGCATGTAAACGTTTGGACACCAAAGACTTTGAATAAAAAACAGAAAGAATTTTTTGAAAACATGAGAGATGACGAGCACTTTGAGCCTAAGCCAGAGAGCTCTGATAAGTCTTTTTTCGAAAAGGTTAAAGATATGTTTTCATAAAACCTTAAATGTTAAATAAAAAATACTATCTTTGAATTATCGCTAATTCTTATTAGCGGTAATTTTTCTTTTTCATAGCAATTTTTTCCCATCCTTATCTAACCATAAGGGTGGGTTTTGTTTTTTTAGACAATACAGAACATTATTTGTGTGCACAACATGTTATTTGTACAGTAAAAAAACACTTAATAAGTAAGGTCTAAATGCAACAAAATGTTTAACATTTAATATATTTACAAACTAACCGTCGTAAAAAACTACTACTCCTATGAACGATTTATTAGTTGCTGATTCCGTATCTAAAAGCTTCGGAAATTTTAAAGCACTAAATGAAGTTTCAATCGCTGTTCCTAAAGGCAGTATTTTTGGATTACTTGGCCCTAATGGAGCCGGAAAAACCACTCTAATTCGTATTATTAACCAAATAACAATGCCAGATGAAGGTTTAGTGCAATTAGATGGACAGCCTTTAAAACCTGAGCATATTAGAGATATCGGCTATTTGCCGGAAGAACGTGGGTTGTATAAATCCATGAAAGTTGGTGAGCAAGCTTTGTACTTGGCACAGCTAAAAGGTATGTCTAAATCAGAGGCTAGAAGCCGATTGAAGTATTGGTTTGATAAACTTGAAATAGGAGATTGGTGGAACAAAAAAATACAAGAGTTAAGTAAAGGTCAGGCACAAAAGATACAATTCGTAGTTACAGTTTTGCACAGACCAAAGCTTTTAATTTTTGACGAACCGTTTTCGGGATTCGACCCTATAAATGCTAATTTAATAAAGGATGAAATTCTACAATTAAGAGATGAAGGAGCAACAGTTATTTTTTCTACCCATAGAATGGAGTCTGTAGAAGAACTTTGCGATCATATAGCATTAATTCACAAGTCAAATAAAATTCTAGACGGGAAGTTAAATGATATAAAACGTCAGTACAAAACCAATACATTTGAGGTTGGTTTACAGTCTAACAATAGCGAAGCTGTTATTGCAGAAATAAAAAATAAGTTTGAAGTCTTGCCTGCAACCTTCAAGAATTTAAATGATGATGTAAAACTCAATATAAAAATTAATGAGTCAACATCATCAAACGATTTGCTATCGTTTTTAGCTTCAAAAGCAGAGGTGCATCACTTTGTAGAAGTGATTCCTACAGCGAATGATATTTTTATTCAAACTGTTCAAAATAACTAAGAATGAATCATTTACCACTCATTATAAAACGAGAATACCTAACTAAGGTAAAGAATAAGTCCTTTATTATAATGACGTTTTTAAGTCCGTTAATTATGATTGCGCTTATCGCTGTGGTGGCTTATTTGTCGCAACTTAACAATGATAAAAAACGAACAATAACAGTACTTGATAAATCTGGATTTTTAAAAGATATTTTTCAGAGTACAGAGAACACAACCTATAATAACCTGGAAGATTTTAGCTTGGAAGAGGCGGTCGCCTTGGTTAAAGAAACCGAAGGATATGGGTTACTTTATGTAGAGAAAGTTGATTCTTTAAATGCCGTTTCTGAGAAGATTAAGTTTTATTCAGAAGAAACCCCTTCTTTGACGGTTATTTCTGGATTAGAAGGTAAAATAGAAAAATTCTTAAGAGACAAGAAGCTTCAACAAGATGGTGTTTCAATAACACAAATAGAGGCAGCCAAAACAAATGTAGATATTGCTCAAGAGAGTTTTGATGGTCAAAAAAGTTCGAAATTAGACAATATTATAAAACTAGCATTTGGTGGTGTTGCAGGTTATTTACTATTTATGTTTATCATAATTTATGGTAACATGATTATGCGAAGTGTTATTGAAGAAAAAACCAGTAGAATTATAGAGGTCATAATTTCTTCAGTTAAGCCTATTCAGTTAATGATGGGGAAAATTATAGGTACATCATTAGCGGGTGTAACCCAATTTGCAATTTGGGTAGTTTTAGGTGGTGTTTTGATGATTGTTGTTTCCACAATATTTGGAATAGATTTAGCTCAAACATCAACTCCACAACAAGAGTTAATGAACCAAGCTATGCAGGCAGAAGGTGCTCAAGCCATGGCTGAAAATCTTTTAAACGGTATTAATAACTTACCTCTATTAAACCTTGTAATTGCATTTATTTTCTTCTTTATAGGTGGTTACTTATTGTATAGCTCGCTTTATGCTGCAATTGGTGCCGCTGTGGACAACGAAACAGATACACAGCAATTTATGTTGCCTATTTTAATGCCGTTGATTTTGGCTGTATACGTTGGTGTATTTACGGTTATTGAGGATCCTCATGGTACAGTCTCAACAGTGTTTTCATTTATACCATTAACGTCTCCTGTGGTGATGTTAATGCGTATTCCGTTTGGAGTACCACCATGGCAACAAATTTTGTCATTGTTACTTCTTATTGGTACATTTATGTTTGCTGTTTGGTTTGCTGCCAAAATTTATCGTGTAGGTATTTTAATGTATGGTAAAAAACCAACCTACAAAGAGCTATTTAAATGGTTGAAGTATTAATAGCATTATGCAAGGACTTAGTGAAATAGAGGAAAAAATAACGGAAAGTTCAGCTTGGGAAAATACCAAAGAGTTTCTAAGTCTGCATATAGATTTTACTAAGGATATTAGTATTTCAATTTTTGATATGATTGTTGTTGTAACGGCTATTGTAATCACAACAGTTGTATTAAAAATTTTCTTAAGAATTATTACCAGAAACTTGCCAGATGCAGATAAAGGAAAATTTAATGTTGTCTATGGTTATTTTAGATGGTTAATCTATATCATTATTTTGCTTATAACATTACACTCTGTAGGTGTTAATGTTACTGCAGTATTTGCAGCTTCAGCAGCACTTTTAATTGGTGTTGGTTTGGCATTGCAAACGTTGTTTCAAGATATTATTTCGGGTGTTTTTATACTTATAGATCAGTCTGTGCATGTAGGAGATATCATTGAGATTGAAGGTAAGGTTGGTAGAGTAGAAGAAATTAAACTAAGAACAACCAGAGCAGTAACCATAGATAATAAAGTGCTGGTAATTCCTAACCATTTGTATTTAACCAATTCGTTATACAATTGGACACAAAATGGGACATTAACCAGAGAAAGTGTTGATGTAGGTGTAGCTTACGGAAGTGATGTACAGCTGGTAAGAAAATTATTGTTACAGGCTGCAAGCACACATCCAGACGTTATTTCAGAACCAGAGCCTATTGTTTTATTTAGAGACTTTGGGGATAGTGCCCTTAATTTTAGACTAGTATTTACGTTAAACGATAGTTTTAAAGCCTCTTTCCCTAAGAGTGATATTCGTTTTGAAATTGATAGACTCTTTAGAGAAAATAACATTACCATTCCGTTCCCTCAGCGCGATGTTCACATAATAGAAACGAAATAAAAATATATGATTTTACGCTTTAAGAAATGCCATACAATATTAGCTCTTGTTGTAGTATGTTGTATGTATTCTGCAAAAGCACAACTTACAGATTTAGCACGTTTAGAATATTCATTTATTCCTAATAATAAGTCTGAAGATCAATATACAAGACTTAGGGCGCTGTTTAATTATCCTATTGAAACGAGTAAAGATTGTTATTTGGTTTTAGGTGCAGAATATAACCGTGTTATACTAAATTTAGAAGATAACTATCCGTTTGATACGTCACTTTTAGAGACTATAAATATTATTGATGTAAGTATTGGATATACTTTTAAATCTAGTACCAAATGGCGTTTAGGTTTAAAATTTAATCCAAGAATCGCATCTACATTAACAGAAAGATTAACGTCTGATGACTTTTTTCTTAATGGCGGAGTTTTTGCAATAAATGATAGAACAAAAGACGAAAGTGCTAAAAAACCGTATCGTTTAGTTTTGGGACTTACTTACAATTCTACAACAGGTCTGCCTATTCCTTTGCCTTTTATAAGCTATTACAGGCGAGTTAACGAGAAATGGTCCTTTAATGCAGGTGTACCAAAATCTAATATTAAGTATTTTTTCAATGAAAAAAATATGCTTCAAACCTTTGTTACTTTAGATGGCTATTTTGCACATATACAACGTCCGCAACAAGTTAATGGAAAACAAGTAGATAATATATCATTATCTTTAGCTGTTGGTGGACTTGGGTACGAATATTGCTTTACAAAACACTTAGTAGCATATATGTATACAGGTTACACATTCAGGTTAAATAATGCCTTAAGAAACGAAGATAGAGGAGAAGTTTTTAAGTTAAATGATGTAAATACATTTTATTTGAGAACAGGATTAAAATTTAAAATATAGATATGTCTAAAATATTAATAATAGAAGATGAAGCTGCAATCCGCAGAGTATTGGTTAAGATACTTTCTGAAGAAAGTGATACATACCAAGTTGAAGAAGCTGAAGATGGTTTAGTCGGAATTGAAAAAATTAAAAAAGATGACTACGATTTGGTACTTTGTGACATAAAGATGCCAAAAATGGATGGTGTAGAAGTTCTTGAAGCTGTTAAAAAGCTAAAGCCAGAAATACCAATGGTTATGATTTCTGGTCACGGAGATTTAGACACAGCCGTAAATACCATGCGTTTGGGTGCCTTTGATTATATATCAAAGCCACCAGATTTAAATCGATTATTAAATACCGTTCGCATAGCTTTAGATCGAAAGGAACTTGTTGTAGAAAATAAGCGACTAAAGAAAAAAGTAAGCAAAAACTATGAAATGATTGGTGAGAGTGCTGCTATTGCTCGCATCAAAGACATGATAGATAAAGTAGCGCCTACAGATGCCAGAGTTTTGGTTACAGGACCAAACGGAACAGGTAAGGAGTTGGTAGCGCATTGGTTGCACCAAAAGAGTGAGCGCTCTAAAGGACCTATGATTGAGGTAAATTGTGCTGCTATACCAAGTGAGTTAATAGAGAGTGAATTATTCGGACACGTAAAAGGTGCTTTTACATCTGCAAATAAAGACAGAGCTGGTAAATTTGAAGCAGCAAACGGAGGCACTATTTTCTTAGATGAAATTGGAGATATGAGTCTTTCTGCGCAAGCTAAAGTGCTACGTGCTTTACAAGAAAGCAGAATTCAACGTGTTGGTAGCGATAAGGATATTAAGGTAAATGTAAGAGTTGTTGCTGCAACAAATAAAGACTTAAAAAATGAAATTGCAGATGGTAAATTTAGAGAAGATTTATACCACAGATTGGCAGTGATTTTAATAGAAGTTCCAGCGTTAAATGATAGGCGAGAAGATATTCCTTTACTTGTAGATTATTTCGCTAATAAAATTTCAGGAGAACAAGGTAATGCTAAGAAGTCCTTTTCTGACAAAGCAATAAAGCTTCTTCAAAATTATGACTGGACAGGAAACATCAGAGAGTTAAGAAATGTAGTAGAAAGGTTAATTATCTTAGGAGGTAAAGAAGTTAGTGAGGCAGATGTAAAAGCTTTTGCTTCAAAGTAGGATGTATTGAAATCAATAACTACAGGACTAAGTATTGCATTGATGGGCCTATTACTTATAATTTGGCTTAATTATGATTATTATATTTATTATCAAGAAAATTTAAGGAATATTAATTTTCCTATGCCATTTGATTATAAAGAAAACTTGAAGTTAATAGCCTTGTTTGTTGGTGTAATAGGTTTCTTTTTTAATATTTATAGTTTTAAATCAAATAAAAAAAAGGCTTTTTTAGGAATAATGATTTCTACTGTAGTTATTATTTTAAGTGATATGCCATTACATTTATTTTTTATCTTTTAATCAATTTGAATATGAAAAAAATAAACATAGAAGATTTTAGGATTAAGTCCCAAGTCAGCATTAAAGATTTACCAACAACATTAGATTTAGGTGTTAACAAAAAGAAAACCGAACGCGAACTAAGAACGGTAAGTGAAGAATTGGCAGATATTCAAAACACCATGTATGCTCATGGAAAATATGCGGTTTTAATGTGTATCCAAGGTATGGATACTGCAGGAAAGGACAGTTTAATTCGTGAAGTTTTTAAGGAGTTTAATGTAAGAGGAATTGTAGCACACAGTTTTAAAAAACCAACAGATATTGAATTAAAACATGATTATTTATGGAGGCATTATATCGCATTACCAGCTAGAGGTAAGTTTGGGATTTTCAATCGTACGCATTATGAAAATGTTTTAGTGACTAGAGTTCATCCAGAGTATTTGATGTATGAAAATATGCCAGATATTAATAGTGTTGATGATGTCGATGAAGCTTTTTGGGAAAGGCGATTTGAAGAAATAAATAATTTTGAAAAGCATATTGCAGATAACGGTACCATTATTTTTAAGTTCTTTTTGAATGTTTCAAAAGATGAACAAAAAAATAGATTGTTAAGACGTCTAGAAAAGCCTTCTAAGCATTGGAAGTTTTCTGCGGATGATTTAGACGAACGCAAACTTTGGGATCAATACCAGTCATGTTACGAAGAAGTTTTAAACAAAAGTTCAAAGCCTCATGCACCTTGGTTTAATATTCCGGCTGATGATAAACCAACAGCAAGATATTTGGTGGCAAAAATTTTGTATGATACGTTAAAAACTTACACAGATATAAAAGAGCCAGAACTTCCTGCAGAGGAAAAAGCTAATATAGGTTTGTATAAACAAGAATTAGAAAATGAGTAAAACAAAGCAGGTTACCCAAAGCATTATTTTGCTGTTATTTCTGGCTTTTAATTCTGCATTGTTTGCGCAAGATAATTCAGAAGCCATTAAATCTGATTTTGCAAACTATCTTAAAGCCATAAAGACTCAGGATTTTGAAACCTCTTTAGATTATTTGGTAGAAGATGTTTTCGAAATTATTCCTAAGGAAACTATGCTAACTCTAATGGAGCAAATGTTTAATGTTGAGGGCGTGGAGTTTACTTTTGGAGATTTTGTTATAAATGAAATAAAAGAACCTATTGTTGTTGATAGCACCTCTTATGTTATTCTTAATTATGAGAATGAGATGTCTATTAAATATACGCAGCAACAAGAAGAAACTTCTGAAGAAGACAAAAAGTTAACTCAATTGATGACGCAGTCACTGTTAGAACAGCAGTTTGGTAAAGGGAATGTGACCTACAATGAATCTACTGAATTTTTTGATATAAAAGCTATAAAAAAAGCGATTGCTATTTATGATGAGGACGAAAAGACATGGAAATTTTTAGTTGTTGAAAAAGGAAATCCGTTCTTACTAAAGTCCATATTACCGAGTTCAATTTTAGAAAAAGTTTTAACCGAAGATTAATTAAGATGAAAACCTCACTATCATTCATATTAATATTGTTTTCATATTCTTTTTGTGTAGCACAAACAGACGAAGCAGCATTAAAAACCATTTACAAACAGTCTTTAACCAATGGTAAAAGTTACCAATGGTTAGGCTATTTATCCAATACTATTGGTGGTCGTTTATCTGGTTCAACCAATGCAGAACTTGCAGTGCAATACACTAAAAAAGAATTAGAAAAACTTGGCTTAGATAAAGTGTGGCTACAACCTGTAATGGTTCCAAAATGGGTGAGAGGTGAAAAGGAAATGGCTTACTTTGTTTCTAATAATGAATTTAATAAGGTTAATATTTGTGCCTTAGGAGGCTCTGTTGCTACACCAGAAAATGGATTAAAAGCAAAGGTTATTGAGGTTGGTAGTTATGAAGATTTAAAGGATCTTGGAGAGGCGAAGATTAAGGGCAAAATTGTATTCATTAATAGAGCTTTACAGCCAGATTTGATAAATACCTTCGAAGCTTATGGAGGTTGTTCTGTGGAGCGTTACAGAGGCGCGGCAGAAGCAGCAAAATATGGTGCTGTTGGGACTATTGTACGTTCACTCAGTTCTAGGCAAGACGATTATCCACATACTGGTAGTATGAGTTACGGCGATTTGCCAATAGAAAAAAGAATACCATCTGCAGCAATAAGTACCAATGATGCTGTAAAGCTCAGTGAAGCTTTAAAACAAAATAAAGACTTAGAATTTTTCTTCGAGATGAGCTGTCAGCAGTTTGATGATGTACAATCTTATAACGTCATTGGTGAAATTACAGGAAACGAATTTCCTAACGAATATATCGTTGTTGGTGGTCATTTAGACTCTTGGGACTTAGGTGATGGAGCACACGATGATGGTGCAGGAGTCGTACAATCTATGGATGTGTTGCGTTTGTTGAAAGAAAGTGGCATTAAACCAAAACGAAGCATTAGAGTTGTGCTTTTTATGAATGAAGAAAACGGACTGCGAGGAGGACGTAAATATGCAGAAGTTGCAAAAGCAAAAGGCGAAAAACATGTTTTTGCACTAGAAAGCGATTCAGGTGGTTTTACACCTAGAGGCTTTAGCTTTGATGGTAGTGAATTAATGCTGCAAAAAATTGATGCATGGAGACCACTTTTTAAACCATATTTAATTCATTATTTTGAAAAAGGTTATAGTGGTGCAGATATTGGTCCACTAAAAGATGACGGTATTTTATTAGCAGGTTTAAGACCAGACTCGCAACGATATTTTGACCATCATCATGCTGCCAATGATACCTTTGAACACGTTAATAAACGCGAACTAGAACTTGGAGCGGCAACTATGACAGCTTTGGTGTATTTGGTAGATAAGTATGGTGTGGAAACGACGTTAAAAATGAAAGAGATAAAGGATTAAAACAGAGCTATTGAGATTTGTCAAGCCTTTGTTTTATTCTGTTTATTAGTTCAATCGCATCTTCCTTGTATTTTTGTGTTGCGCCTAAATGGTTACCGACAGCGAGCATTCTATGAGATGCTACACGTTTTTTATAATCTTCACTTGTTGTGTAATATTTTATGACTTCTTCACTTAATTTGTTGGTGGCTAAATCTATAAACCAAGGAAATTTTTCAAGTTCATAAAAATTCTTCATCACAATGGTTTCCATTCTGTCATTATTCTTGTCAATTATAGGAGTGTAAACAGAATATAGTCTGGTAATATCAGAAATAAGGCTGTCCTTTTGTGTGTTAGTTTCGTCTGTTAGTCGCTTTAACTGCTCAAAACCTTTGGTTTGTATGGCAAAAGGTTGGTAAACCGTTACAAGATTAAAACAATTTAAACAGTCCATATAGTTCTCTGGCGTAATTTCATTATTTAATATTCTATTACTGTCTTCAAGGTTTTTTTTGTAAAATTCTATAATGGTATTAGCAGATAATGTGTCTGCTTCAAGATCATAAGAAATTGTGCTAAGTGTGTTGTTGATTACTGATTTTAGCTTTCGGTTTTCGTTCCAGTTATTGACATAAAGTGCCAATAAAATACCAATCATTACCAATGCTATTTCGCCTATGGCATATACTAAGTAGCTGCTTACTTTGTTGGCGAAGAACTTCTTTCTGATTTTTCTAAAGACACGAATCATAGTTTTTATTTATCATCCTTTTTTTCTTTCTTCATCTGTAAGTATTTTGATACTAAGCGGACTCCGAGTCTGGCAAATAAGATTACCGAAATAACTATGACAATATCAAAACCACTCATATAACTTTTAATTGATGAATTACCTATTGCTTAAAGGTATAAAAAAAGCGCTGCAATTTGCAACGCTTCTCAACTTTTACATAGCAATTTCAAGTTGATTTCTTAAGATATCCTCAAAGGTTTCTCGTTGTCGTATGAGTTGAGGTTTGCCTTTGTATATTAAAACTTCAGCAGGTCTGTAGCGTGAGTTGTAGTTGCTAGACATGGTAAAGCAATAGGCACCAGCATTTTTAAAACACAAAATATCACCTTCGTTTATTTCTGAAATTCTTCTGTTATTGGCAAAGGTGTCGGTTTCGCAGATGTAGCCTACAACAGAGTAAAAACGTTCTCTGCCTTTTGGGTTAGAGATGTTTTCTATTTCATGTTGAGATCCATAAAGCATAGGTCTAATAAGATGATTAAAGCCAGAATCTATTTGAGCAAAAACTGTAGATGTTGTTTGTTTTACAACATTCACTTTTGCTAAAAACACACCAGCTTCACTCACTAAAAATTTACCTGGCTCAAATGCAAGGGTTAGGTCTTTTCCATATTCTTTACAAAAACTATTAAATCGCTTTGATAGTTTTTTACCAAGTTCTTCAATATTGGTTTCTATATCTCCTTTTTTGTAAGGGACTTTAAAACCAGAACCAAAGTCAATAAACTCTAAATTTTTAAAATTCTTAGCAGTTTCAAACAAAATTTCACTGGCATACAAAAACACATCAATGTCTAAAATATCACTACCAGTATGCATGTGTATACCGTTTATGGTCATGTTTGTATTTTCAACAATACGAAGCAATAAAGGTATCTGATGAATTGAAATACCGAATTTACTGTCAATGTGACCAACAGAAATGTTAGTGTTTCCACCAGCCATAACATGCGGATTTATTCTTATACAAACTGGGATTTTTGGATGTTTAGAGCCAAATTGTTCTAAAATAGAAAGATTATCAATATTAATTTGAACACCTAATTCTGCTACATTTTCAATCTCTTCAAGAGAAACACCATTAGGAGTATAAATAATATTTTCTGGTTTAAAACCTGCTTTTAAGCCAAGTTGAACCTCTTGAATAGAAACTGTATCCAATCCAGAACCCATAGTATTAAATAGCTTTAGCACAGATATGTTAGATAGTGCTTTAACAGCATAATTAATTCTTAAGTTGTTTACAGAATTAAATGCTTTGGTTAAGCGCTTGTATTGTGCTGTAATTTTTTCTGCATCATATACATAAACTGGGCTCCCGTATTCTTTGGCAATTTGTAATAACGTATTGTTGTCCATCAATTTTTTTAAATAAAGTCACAAACATAGAGTTAGATACTTTATAATGGAATTTATTGTTGAATATTTACTAATTTTACACATTAAGTTAAATAATTAACAAAATGAAGACAATTGCATCTTGTGTAGAGCGTATTGTATTAGAGCAGCCTTTTTTAGAAGAAGGTCTGGCAAAAGAAATTATTAATTATTCAGCACTAGCAGAGGCCTTACAAGATGAAGTCTCCAAGAAGTTAGGGAAACCAGTAAAAACAGGGGCTATAATGATGGCATTACGACGCTTTAAAGATCGTTTGGCGGTCAGTAAACCTTATTATAAACTAGATACACTTCTAGGGCAGTTAGGTGATATTACGTTGCGTTCTAATTTAAGTGACTTTACGTATAAGAACTCTAACACCTTAATAGATAGTCAGGCAGCAATTCTCACTAAAATAAAAGATAAGAGTAATGTGTTTTACACTTTCACCAGAGGTATTTTAGAAAGTAATATCATCATTTCTAGTTCAGAAAAGTCTTCTGTACAAGAAAGTTTTAAGAATGAAGAGTGTATCGCTGTAAAAGAAAATTTATCTGCCATCAGTCTAACATTACCAAAGAGTAATACGACTGTTGCTGGTTTATACTATCAAATTTTAAAGCGTTTGGCATGGCAAAATGTGGCCTTATATGAAGTGATTTCTACAACCAACGAATTTACAATTGTAGTTGAAGATGCCTATGTAGATAGTGCATTTTCTATTATAAAAAACCTGAATAAAAAGTAAAGTTTTCAGTTAAAGACAAGGATTAAAAATTCAACCCAAAAATTATTGGTTTAAACTAAGCGTATATGTATTTTTGCGTAACGAATTAATTTCAGATCACACATGAATTTACACGAATATCAAGGAAAAGAATTACTAAACAGCTTTGGAGTACGCATTCAACGCGGCATTGTGGCTCAAACTGCTGACGAAGCTGTAGAAGCAGCTAAGAAATTAACTGAAGAAACAGGCACAGGTTGGCATGTTATTAAAGCTCAGGTTCATGCTGGTGGACGTGGAAAAGGTGGAGGTGTAAAACTTGCCAAAAACTTAGACGAGGTTAAAGATCTTGCTGGTCAAATCATCGGAATGAATTTGGTAACACCACAAACCTCTGCAGAAGGTAAAAAAGTACACCAAGTTTTAGTTGCTGAGGATGTTTACTATCCAGGTGATAACGAACCAGAAGAATACTACATGTCAGTACTTTTAAATAGAGGTAGTGGTAAAAATATGATTATGTATTCTACTGAAGGTGGTATGGATATAGAGGAAGTTGCTGAGAAAACACCTCACTTAATCTTTACAGAAGAAATCGATCCTGCTTTAGGTCTTTTACCATTTCAGGCACGTCGTGTAGCTTTTAATTTAGGATTATCTGGTACTGCATTTAAAGAAATGACCAAGTTTGTGTCTTCACTTTACACTGCATATGTAAAATCTGATGCATCTTTATTTGAAATCAATCCTGTTTTAAAAACAAGTGATGATAAAATTATGGCTGTAGACTCTAAAGTTACTTTGGACGCTAATGCATTATACAGACATAAAGATTTAGCTGAATTACGCGATAAGCGTGAAGAAAACCCAATTGAGGTTGAAGCTGGTGAATTAGGCCTTAACTATGTAGACCTAGACGGTAACGTTGGTTGTATGGTAAATGGTGCTGGTTTAGCAATGGCTACTATGGATTTAATTAAGCAAGCAGGTGGTGAGCCAGCTAACTTCTTAGACGTTGGTGGTACTGCAGATGCTGCTAGAGTAGAGGCTGCTTTTAAAATCATTTTAAAAGATCCTAACGTAAAAGCAATCTTAATTAATATCTTTGGTGGTATTGTTCGTTGCGATAGAGTAGCACAAGGTGTTATTGATGCTTATAAAAACATGGGTAACATTAACGTACCAATTATTGTACGTTTACAAGGTACCAATGCAGATATTGCTAAGGACTTAATTGATAATTCTGGTTTAGACGTACTAAGTGCTACAGAATTCCAAGAAGCTGCTGATAAAGTACAAGAAGTTCTTTCTTAAGAAAACAATAAATATAGAATTAAAAAGCGCCTTAATTAAGGCGCTTTTTTATGATAAAAAACTAAAAAACAATTATTTTTTTTAGTTAGTATGTGTCTTTTATAAATGCAAACCACATTCGGTTTTAGGGTTGTTGTTCCAACGGCCACTTCTGTCCTCTCCTGGAACTGTACAATGTGTACAACCAATAGAATGATAGCCCTTAGCTACTAAAGGATGGAAAGGAAGGTTGTGCTCTTCTATAAAAGCATCTCGCTCTTCTTTGCTAACATCCAAAAGAGGGTAGAACTTTAAAATATTACCACGCTCTTCAAAGATATCTAAGGTTGCTCTATGGTCACTTTGCCACTCCATTAAACCAGAAATCCAAACTTTGTATTCTTTCTTTATTTTTTCTAAAGGTTGAACCTTGTTGATTGAACAACAGAAATCAGGGTTTTTTTTCCAGGTTTCATCTTTGGTTGTAAACTCGTGTTCTTCCTTAATTGCAGAAATAGAAGTAACATTGAGATTGTATTTTTTCTCTAAGGTAGTTTTGTATTTTAAGGTGTCGTCAAAATGATAGCCTGTATCAATAAAAAACACTTCTTGTTTATTATTAATATCAGAAACCAACTTTAATAAAAATGCCGACGTTGCAGCAAAAGAACTGGTTAGCATTACATCTGCAATATCAAAATCTAAGTACAATTGCTTTATACGTTCACTTGGAGATAAAGGTTTGTGCTTTTTATTAAGTGCTTTAATTTCCTCTGCAGAAATGTTTAGCAAAGGAGTGTAATTTGAAGAGGTTTCAAACATGCTATCAATCAATTTCTATTATGCAATTTAAAAGCAAAGAATATAACAAAAAAGGAATTTAATTATTTTTATGAAATTCTTAGCTTAAGACGTCTTTTTTTGCTTTTTTGGCATTGGACCTCTTAAATGAATAATTAAACCGTTTAGGAAATTTCTGAGTATTTGGTCTCCACATTCCATGTATTTAGGGTGATCCTCTCGCCTAAAAAAGGCATTAAGCTCACTTTTAGTAATTCTAAAATCTACAAGTTCTAGGATTTTTACAATGTCTTCGTCTCTGAGTTTGTGGGCGACTCTTAGTTTTTTAAAAATATCGTTGTTCGTCATAATTTAGTTTGCTTTAGTAAATAACCATTCATATGCTGCTGAAAAATTTTCAGACCATAGTTTCTCATTGTGCTGGCCACCTTCTATAATGTGGTATTCAATTTGATAATCGTCAACGCCTTTAGTCTTTAATAAATTTACCATTCTTTTTAGATCTGGTACCATGGTGTCACTCTCACTATCACCGACTAGAAAATAGAATTTTGAGGTTGTAGGTATATTTACAGAATTTACAAGTTCAAAAATTTTTTCACTGAACCAAAATGAAGGTGAGAAAACACCTGCCTTACCAAAGGTTTCAGGATACATTATTGCAGCATAAAAGGATATAAGGCCTCCGAGTGAAGCTCCAAAAATAGTAGTATGCTCTGCTTTAGGCTTTGTTCTGTATGCAACATCTACATGTGGCTTAAGGGTGTTTTTTATAAATTTTACGTAGTTTTCACCTCGACCACCACCATATTTTTCATGCTTATAAGGTGTTAATTCGTCTATTCTTTTTTCATTGCCATGCGCTATTCCAATAATTATACTTTCATTTTGATTAAGTGTATCTAGATATTCATCTACTTTCCATTCACCTGCGTAAGAAGTCTTATCATCAAATAAATTTTGAGCATCGTGCATATAAATGACAGGATATGCTTTTTCAGAATTTTCGTAATTTTTCGGTAAATACACCCAAATTGTTTTAAGAGTATCGAGTTGAGGTGCGGCAATTGTAAAAGTTGTAACCTGTTTAGAAGCAGTGCTTTGCGCATTAATTTTAAAACAAATTAATAGCCAAAAAAATATTAAAAAATGGTTGAAACGCATACTATTATAGGCTTTAGAGCTTGACAAAAGTTTAAAAATACCGACTAAGTACATTTAATTTTTCGACAAGATACATTATATCAACGACAATAAAATAATGTACCTCTGTAACTTTACATTGATAATTAAATCACCTTAATTCCCTATACAGATGATTAATCGTGCTGAAAAATTGAGTTTGCTTTCTGAGATGATTGCCTTTGCTCAGACAGATGAAAATATGAAGACTATTGAGTATAATTTCTTATTTAGTATCGCCAAGCAATTGGATATTTCTAAAGAAGATTTTGAATATCTTTTTAGACATCCTGTTACATACGTGCATTTAAAAACACATAGCGAACGTATTGTTCAGTTTCATCGATTAGTACTTTTAATGAACTTAGATCACAAAGTATCACCTAAGCAATTAGTGAAAATTCATAATTTTGGTTTACGTATGGGATTAAGCCATGAGTCTATTAACAGAGTTTTAGATTTAATGGATAGTTTTCCTAACAAAATTGTGCCACCAGACTTCTTAATCGACATTTTTAAGGTTCAGTATAATTAGATACTTAAAGTTTATTGGTTAAAGTGTATATTGGTTGAATTTTAAGAAGTGTGTTGTTTAAGTTGATTTTAAACTCATTAGTTTCACTAATCACTAATCACTAATCACTAATCACTAATCACTATTTCACTTTTAGCTTTTCTAACTTTTCTTGATAAGCTGTAATTTCATCTCTAAATTTAGCCGCTTCCATAAAATCTAATGCTTTTGCGGCTTGTTCCATCTGCTTACGCTTTTCTCTTATTTTCTTTTCGAGTTGCGATTTTGTCAGGTATTCGCTTTCTGGTTCTGCGGCTAATTTGGCATCGAGCTCAGTTTTATAAGTACTGACAGAGTTTTTAGCTAAGGCACTATCTAGGCTTTTGTTAAGTGCCTTTGGTGTGATATTGTTTGCTGTGTTGTAAGCAATCTGCTTTTCACGTCTGTAGTTAGTTTCATCTATGGTTTGCTGCATACTTTTGGTAATAGTATCTGCATACATTATCGCTTTACCATTTAAGTTTCTCGCAGCTCTACCAACAGTTTGGGTTAGAGAACGATTAGAACGTAAAAAACCTTCTTTATCAGCATCTAAAATGGCTACTAACGATACTTCTGGTAAGTCTAAACCTTCACGTAGTAAGTTAACACCTACCAAAACATCAAAAAGCCCTTTACGCAAGTCTTGCATAATTTCTACACGCTCTAGCGTATCTACATCACTATGAATGTAGCGACAGCGAATAGCAATACGTGTTAAGTATTTTACCAATTCTTCTGCCATACGTTTGGTTAGTGTAGTGACCAAAGTACGTTCGTCTTTTTCTACACGGTCTTGTATCTCTTCGATTAAATCATCAATTTGATTTAAGCTAGGTCGCACCTCAATAATAGGATCTAATAAGCCTGTAGGTCTAATGACTTGCTCAACGTAAACTCCATCTGTTTTTTGTAATTCGTAATCGGCTGGAGTAGCTGAAACATAAATGACCTGATTTTGCAACGCTTCAAATTCTTCAAACTTTAAAGGTCTGTTATCCATGGCAGCAGGCAATCTAAAACCGTATTCTACCAGGTTTTCTTTACGGCTTCTATCACCACCATACATGGCATGTACTTGCGAAATGGTAACATGACTTTCGTCTACAACCATTAAATAATCATCTGGAAAATAGTCAAGCAAACAGAACGGTCTTGTTCCAGGAGCTCTGCCATCTAAATATCTCGAATAGTTTTCGATACCAGAGCAGTAGCCTAACTCACGAATCATCTCAAGGTCAAACTCAGTACGTTCTTTAAGACGTTTAGCTTCTAAATGTTTACCTATGTCTTTAAAGTAATCGTGTTGTTTTACTAAATCATCTTGTATGTCTCTAATAGCATTTTGCAACACATCAGGAGAGGTTACAAACATGTTAGCTGGATAGATGTTTAGACGATCATAACGCTCAATCACTTCATTGGAATATGGATTAAACGCTTCAATTTCTTCAATTTCATCTCCAAAAAAATGAATTCTAAACGCATTGTCAGAATAACCAGGAAAGACATCTACAGTATCTCCTTTTATTCTAAAGTTTCCATTTTTAAAGTCTGCTTCAGTACGTGAGTATAAACTTTGCACCAACTGATGCAAAAGTTTAGTTCTTGAAATGACCTGATCGCGTTCTAGAGTGATTACATTTTTCTGAAATTCAACAGGATTACCAATACCATACAAACAAGAAACTGACGCAACAACCAGCACATCACGACGTCCAGAGAGTAGAGAAGAGGTGGTGCTCAATCTCATCTTCTCAATTTCTTCGTTTATAGATAAATCTTTTTCTATATAAACACCAGAAACAGGAATATAAGCTTCTGGTTGGTAATAGTCGTAATACGATACAAAGTATTCAACAGCATTATTAGGAAAAAACTGTTTAAACTCAGAATACAATTGTGCAGCTAAGGTTTTGTTGTGCGCTAATACCAAGGTTGGTCGTTGTACTTCTTCTATGACATTGGCAACGGTGAATGTTTTACCAGATCCCGTTACACCAAGTAAAGTTTGGTAGCGTTCACCTTGTGTGATGCCACCAGCTAATTGTTTTATAGCTTCGGGTTGGTCTCCTGTAGGTTTAAATTCTGATTCTATCTTAAAGCGCATAGCACAAATTTACGATAAAGATTGGCAGTAATCAATTAACGCTTTAAAGCAAAGTGACCTTTAATTTCGTAGTCTTTAGCATCTTGCTTAAATTTTACGATATACCAATAATCGCTTGAAGGCATAGGATTGCCTTTATAATTTCCGTCCCAACTAAAACTACCAGAATAGGATTGCAGCATTATTTTTCCGTAGCGATCAAAAATCTCTAAGCTTTCAATTTGATTGAGATTTGTATTGGTGCCTACAATCTGCCAAGTATCATTAATATCATCACCATTTGGTGTAAAGAATTTTGGAATACCAACTATTGTTATGGTTTCTTCAACGATGCCGCAACCATTTCTGTCATTTATATAAATCGTATGTTCACCTTCAGGAATATTAGTAAATACATTGCTTTCTTGGTAAAAGCCATTTATATCGTCTATGGCATAATCGTAAAAGCCTTGTCCAGTAACATTAACCGTAATTGTATTATTTGGCGAAATACCTTCAATGGAAATACTTTCAATAATAGCAGTTTCAGATGCATTTACTGTTAGTGTTCGGTTTGAAGAACAACCGTTAGGATCGGTAACAATTACCGTGTAGTTTCCTGCTTCATTGATTTCATTGAACGAAGTGTCAATGTCTGTCAAAGCACCATTAAAGTACCACTCATAGTAGTAATTGTTTGGTAAATCATTTAAAACGCCTCCATGAAGTGTAATGGTTTCAGGAAACGTATTTGTACAATAAATTAAGGTTTCGTCTGCTTCTAAGACAGGAGTGTAAAGTACATTAAGATTTGCTGTTGAAATGCTGAAACACTGGTTATCGTTTTTAATTTTTACAAAAATGGTTTGGGAATCAGCAATAATGTTGGTGTAATTATTTGGTAAAGGATTGCTTTCACTTAAAGCATTTTCAAGGGTTTCATAATACGTTACTTGAGATCCTGTAGGAATTTGAGCGATAATGGAAGCTTCAATATTGTTCAGGGTAAATGTGGCAAAACCATCCATATCCATGCCATCGCAAGCTCCCAAATCTGGAATTGAAATTATAGTATTTGTAGTTTGTAATTCTAGCGCAACAACATCAAAACAATTGGCAGCATTTACAACACGAGCAAATACATTTTGAAAAGCTTCCGTATTTTGAAAATTTATAGGGTCTGTTATAGGATTCGTATCATTAAAGGCATCATCCTCCGTTAAGAAAAAATTTGAAACGATTAAATCATTATTGTTATTGGTTAAATCATTCTCAGCATCAAAAAGATTGTAGGTTGTTAAACCGTCAGTATCTACATCACATTCGGTTAAAACTGAATCTTGTCCAACAGGAACAGGAGCGTATTCGACAATAATGTCTCCGTAGGAAATACAGTCATCTAAAATAGTGACTTCAACGTTGTAAGTACCAGGTTCTGTTACTGTATAATATCCGCAGTCTAGGCAGTTAGTAGTTGTTTCTTGTAAAACACCATCTTTGTACCAACTATATGAACTTAACGAGGGATTATTAGCATTAAGCTCTAAAGTTTCGCCTTCGCACAATGCATTTCCAGTAGCAATAAGTCTGTTTGGGCCTAAATCTGTTGATAGTTGAAAGCTACCAGCCTCAAGAAACACAGCTGAGTCATAACGATAATTTTGCTCGTCTGCAATAACGAGCTTTACATGATATGACTGATTGGGAACCACATTTGCTGTGGCAGTTAAAACAGCTGTTTGACCATTAAAGTTTATTGGTGAATTAGTCCCATTGTATGAGCCGAAGTAGATTTCGTTTTGAGGAGGACAAGATCCAGGAACACCAGGAGTCACAGTTGTTACTTTTACAGGAATAGTAGTGTCCGGTACTAAAGCAATATTCTCGTATTGATTTTGGCTAGTTGTAGGTCGGATTAAAAAGCCAAATAAATCGGAATACTCACAACTATTAGCATTGTTTTCTTGATATTCTTCTGAAGCAAATAAATAACGGAAACTAACCTGTGATGCAACAGCAGTAAAATCGAATTCTAATATTGTGGCATTATAAGTTTGGTTTTCATTTAATGCAGTTTCTAAATCTATGTCTCCAGCCCAATTTGCTGCGTCATCATCACTTAAACTATCGTTTGGACCAGGTACATTTATAAGTCTACCAGTGCTTAAAACTATACCGCTTTCAAAAGGAAAACTTGTTCCTGTGGCATCAAAATAGCCATAGCTTTGATCATTACCTCCAAAATCACCACCAACAACATTGGTTACATTAATATTGGTAATGCAATTACTATCAATTAATATGTCTTCTATAAGTTGCTGTGGAGTATAGGTTTGGCTATCTACTACAATATTCTGCGAGTAGGTAGATAGTGATATAAAAAACACAACAAATCTTAATACTTTCTTCATCTCAATTTTTAGAGATTGCAAAGATACGCATAGAAAATATTAAAAAGTGTTAAGTATAGGTTATAACTAACGTTTTAAGGCAAAGTGACCTCTTACATCAAAAGCTTTATCACCTCCTCTAATTTCTGCAAGAAACCAATAATCGCTTGCAGGCATATTATTACCATTGTAGGTGCCATCCCATCCAGATGTGCTAGAGCCGAGTTGCTTTATAAGTTTGCCATATCTGTCAAAAATATAAACAATACTTCCTGGTAAGGTTTCAATGCCTACTATATGCCAAGTTTCATTGATGGTATCTCCATTTGGTGTAAAGAATTTAGGAGCATCCACCACTACAACTTCTTTGGTAACTTCTGCACAACCATTTAAATCTATTATGGTAATAGTGTGATAACCATGAGAAACATTTTCGAAAATGTTAGATTCCTGAGGGTCGCCATCATCTAAAATGTAGAGGTAATTACCAATACCACTTATAGTTATGGTTATATTATTTGGGTCCGAAAAATCTAATACTTCAGTGAGTTCTATTATTGCAGACTCAGATTCTATAACATTAAATGTGCTTGTGGTTTCGCAACCATTTTCAGAGGTTACTGTAACCGAATATGTACCTATCTCAGTTATTTCAATGCTCTCTGAAATTGCATTTGTAGACCATAAGTAACTATCACTATCATAACCTGTATCTGCTGAGACTATTAATGGTAAATTATCTATACAAATTGTTTGATTAGGTATATTCACTATTGGTTTGCGATACACTATGGTGTTAAACGTGGTCAAACTGTAGCAACCTGTCGTGTTGTTTTCTACTCTTGCGATGATAGTTTCTCCATTGAATGCATTATAGGTTTCGCTATTAACCCAACCCTCTCCTTCTTCAGCCAAACTCATATCATTGTAATACGTTACGCTGTAATCTGAAGGATTTAATCCGTTTAATATTGATGAGGTTTGAGACTCTAGATTAAACACTAAATATCCATCAAAATCGTCATCACAATCCATTAAGTCCTCAGGTTGATTGATAACAGGTAATGGATTTACTTGTAGTTCAAAAGGATAGACATGATAACAATGCGTCGTACTGTATTCTATACGTACGTAAATAATATCATTTGTAGTAGTGTACGTGTAATTGTTGTCTAACGCATTTTCATTTTGAAGCGCATCAGATTCACTATTAAAATAGTCGATAAGTATGTTGTAGGTGTTATCGACAAGTACTGAATCTATGGTGCTTAAATCGAAGCTATTGGTGTCATTTTCACAAATTTCGTATACCTCAAAATCGTTAATAGCAGGTGGTAAATTAACGTTCAGTTGCAGTGGTACAAACCTGTAACAGTCTGCAACTGTATTGTAAACCTTAATGTAAACAGTTTGCGGATTACTTAAATTAGTGTAATTATCTGGATTAGAAATTGGATTGATATCAGCATTTAAATCATCAATAGATTCAAAATATGTAATAATATCATCTGGATCTGAAGTGGCAAATAACTCAGTTTCTGCTGTTGTTAAATCAAAATTGGTAGTGCCATCATAATCAATATCGCATTCTGTTATTGGACTTGGTTCATTTGGAAACGGATTGACAAATAATACAAACTGAGTAAGACTAAAACACTGTGTTTCATTATTCTCAATTCTAACAATAATTGTTTGGTTATCGTTGCCGTTGTATAAATCGTCTAACGCATTTTCATCATTAGAGGCATCTATAGTATTTACATGATAAGACACTGTAAATTCTAAAGCACTTTGTGTCCCCAAAACAGCATTGGTTTGGGAAGCTAAATCAAAAAACTCAAAACCATCGTTACTGTCGTCATCACAGAGTTCCATGTTCTCAGGTTGATTAGCTATTGGTAAAGGGTTAACCTGAAGAGTAAATTCATAAACATAGAAACAACCTGTAGTTGCACTGGTAACTTTCACAAATAAGATATCATTGCTACTTGTGTAAGTATAGTTTACAGAAAGCGGATTAAAGTCTGTATTAGCGTCGTTTAAGCTTGTAAAATATGAAAACACCAATCCTGTAGTGTCATCAACAATAACAGATTCTATTTCGCTTAAATCTAAACTACCATCCGGATTATCGCAAATCTCATAGACCTCAAAGTCATTGGTGGCAGGAGGTAAAACAGCATTTAATTCTAATGGAATTGTGCTATAGCAGTTTGCAGCATTATTAAACACTTTAATGTACACTGTTTGAGGATTGCTTGTATTGTTATAAGCATCTGGAGTTGCAATACTATTTAGATCTGAATCTAAGTCTTCAATAGTTTCAAAGTATGAAATAGTCACATTATCAGGTATGGTAGTATACAACTCTGACTCCACTTCTGTAAGATTAAAAGTGTTTAAACCATCATAATCTGTATCACAAATAACTAATGGATTTACGGCTGAAGGAGCTGGATACACTATAGTATTAAATGATGTCGTAGAAAAACAACCTGTAATACTATTTTCAACTCTAACCACAATGGTTTCGTTATTTTGGGCATTGTAATCTGTTGGTAAACTGTTCTCTCCCTCTTGAGCATCTGTCATACTGTTATGGTAACTCACTAAAAATATATTAGGATCCTGAGATTGCAAGATAGTTGCGTTTTGGCTGGAGAGATCAAACACTTCAAACCCATCATTAGATAGGTCATCACAGGTTTCTAAATCTTGAGGTTGCTGCGCAATTGGCAAAGGATTTATTATAAGCTCAAATGGATATGTAGCAAAACAACCTGTGTCAGCATAGGTTAGTCTTGTGTAAATCGTATGCGATGCACCTGTGTATATATAATTGTTGTCTAATGGATTAGCGTTATTATTAGCATCGGTTTGATTGTTGTGATAGGTAAAGTTGATGCCAGTAGTATCATCAGTAACAATAGAATTAATAGTTGTTAAATCGAAATTTGACATAGGGTTATCACAAATCTCAACATTCATAAAATCATTTACAGGAGGAGGTAAATTAACAATAATATCAATAGGAACAGTTACAAAACAATTACTGATTGTGTTGTTAATCTTTACATATACCGTTTGTGGATTTGTAAGATTGGTATAGTTTTCTGGGTTTAAAATTGGATTAAGATCATCTTCCAAATCTTCCATGTTTTCAAAGTAAGATACCACAATATCATCTTGTCTTACATCTAGAATATCAACTTCAGAAAGTGTTAAATCCCATGTAAGGATTCCATCGTAATTATCATCGCAAGCAACTAATGGAGGTGCAGGATTGACAACTGGAGCAGCAATAATGTTAATTTCAAAAGCTGAAATACCATGACAATAATTGCCATTATCTACACGAGCAAATAATTGTTGAGGGTTGGTAGTGTTTGTGTAAATTAAATCTACAGGATTTACACTATTATTAGCATTGTACTCTGAAGTATAAAATGTAATGTCTAAGGTTTCTGGACTTCCATCAGCCATAGCAGTTATCGTTTCATTTAGATCTACAGTAACCAATCCATCATTGCTAATATCATCACAAATAAAAATACTTTCAGCTGCATTGTAAATTGGTAATGCACCAACTTCTAGTTCAAAAGAAGAAGTGCCAAAACAATTTTCGTCCGTATTGTTGGCAACTCTAACAAAGATGGTCTGAGGGCTAGAGGTGTTTTGATAAGCCGAGTATTTATCGATAGGATTTGTGTTGGCAATGGCATCGTCTTCAGTTTCAAAATACGTTACAAATTTGTCTGGTTGTCCATTTAATATTTCCGTGTCTTTAAGATAGAAATAAAAATCGGCCACTCCAGATATATCTGCTTCACAATTATCAAAGTTTGAAATTGGAGCAAATTCAGGAAGTGTATTTATATAAACATAAAATGAAGAGATACTATAACAACCTGTAGTTTCATTTTCTACTCTCGCATAAATGTACTGTGTGGAAGTCGTATAATCATCAGGATTTTCTATTGGGTTTGTTGCACTGGTCGCATTACCATAATCGGTGTAAAAAGTAATTTCAAATTCAACTGTAGAAGTTAATATACTTGGTATTTGGCTTTCTAAGTTTACTGTAGAAATACCATCCTGATCGTCATCACACACCACTATTGGGTCTGGATACATAATTTCTGGTGCGTCTACAATTGATACTTCTAGAGTAGAAATCCCATAGCATTCTGTTTGGGTGTTTGTAACCCTAATGTAAAAAAGCTGAGGATTCGTACTATTGTAGACATAATCTGATAAAATATTTACATTATCAATAGCATCTTGTTCCGTTAAATAATACTTTACGTTAGCAGGTGTTACACCTTGGCTTGCTATAGTATCAAAAGTGGGCATAAATAATGTGGTGTAGCCATCGTTAGCACCATCATCACAATATTCAGCAACCTGTGGTGTTAAAATAATAGCAGGTGCAACTTGTAATACAATGTCTATAAGTTCTGTACAATCGTCACTTACTATTTTTGCATATATAGTTGTGCCTCCATTAGACACTGTATAGGGTGTGTTTTCGTTTAGCGCATTAACATCATTCTCTCTGTCTTCTTCAGTTTCATAAAACGTGGTATCAAATTCATCATAACCATCTTCTAGTTCAATCTCAATGGCAGCAAGATCGAAATCAGCGATGCCATCATTACTAGGGTCATCACATTCTAAAAATGCTTCATTAGAATATACATTTTGAATAATATTAGCATGAAGTTCTATGTTGGTTATGGTATAGCAACCAGTAGTTTCATCTTGAATTCTAACATAAATCAGCTGAAAATTTTGAATTATGTTTTGGTAGTTTTCAGGATTTGCAATAGGGTTAATATTATTTTGTGCATCGTATAAATACTCATGAAAACTCACTTCAACACTTGTTAAACCTTGAAGGATATTATCTACAACACTAGTTAAGTCAAATTCTTCAAATCCATCAAAATCTTGCTCACAGGCATTAATCCATTGGTTTTCAGTATTTACGGCAGGTCCAGGTTGAAAAATAATATCTAAGGAAGATGTGTTTGAACAGCCTGTTGTAGCATCATAAACGCGTATAAATAAAGTCTCGGAAATATTATTATTGGGATATGGAGAATAAATAGGATTGATGCCTAAATCTGCTTCAGGCTGCGAGTTATGATAAGATACATATAAGTTAGGATTACCATCTGTAATTTGATTGTTAGCTTCTGTTAAGTCTACATAGGTAACACCATCTAGAGTTGGGTCTTGGCAAACCGTAATAGGATCTGGTTCTGTAACTTCTGGTGTGGAGTTAACAACTAGATTAAATGTTGAGAATGCAAGACACCCATTGTCAATATCCTCAATTCTTACGTAGATAGGTTGAGGAGAACTTGTATTTTGAATTATTCCGGTAATGGCATTATTGTTATCATTAGCATCTTGTTGTGAATAGTGATAACTTATATTATAATTTGATGGAGGTACAGAGGCTAAAACTTCATAGTCTTTCAAAGTTAAATCAAAATCCTCTTCACCATCATTTGAGATGTCATCACATAGTAGAAAGTCTGAAATCGTACCAGAAGATTGCTCAGAATTTAAAGTAATATCAACAGCATCTTCAATAACACAAGAGGTTTGGTTTAGCTGAATGGTTACTTCGACATGGTATGTACCAGAAGCCGTTACTTCTAAACTTGTTCCATTTTCATTTGCAATTAGGATGTCATCTTGAAACCATTGATAGCTTGCCAACGGGTTCTGTATATCTGCATTTAATGTAACAGACTCACCACAAGTTGTAATATCTGGACCAAGATCTACACTGGCATTAAAGCTATTACCTTCTATGAAAACTGCAGAATCGTAATTTTCATCATTTTGGTCTGCTATCACCAATTTTATTTCATATTCTAGATTAGGTTGTATAGCTGCCGTTGCTGTAAGGACTACAGTTCTTCCATTGTAGTTAGTGTCGCCTACATTATAACCTTCAAAATATTCTTCATTTTCGGCAGGACAGAACTCTATAATTTCATCGTGAATAGTATTTGTATTTACAGGAGTAGACGTTCCTGGAATTAAGGCAATATTAGTAAATGGATCCGCAGAGCCAGCTTCTCGTATTAAAAATGCAAATCCGTCAGAATATGAGCATGGAAAATTTTGTGCATATTCCTCTGAAGCTAATATGTAATTAAACTGAATTTGGTTAGCGACAGATATAAAATTAAATTGAATGGATGTTGCGTTGTGCGTATCAGTTATACCAAGGGCATTTTCTAAATCTAAATCTGTGAGCCAAGTTTCGTCTCCTTCATTCAAAGGGTTTGTATTAAGAACATTTCCTGCAGAATCTACATTCCCTGTTGTTAAAACTATCCCATTTTCAAACGGAAAATTAGAATCTCCTTTTTCAAAACTTCCATAGCTCGAAAATCCATTTGCAGAACCATTAACACTCGAAACGATGTTAGAAATTTCTACACAATTTTGTCCGAGATTATTCTGAATTAACTGTTCTAAAGATAAAGATGTGTCTGTAGTAATCTGTTGACTTATAGCAAAATAAAAACAAAACGTTGTAAGTATTAAAGCTAAGTATTTCTTTAATTTCATTAATAATGTAGGTTGATTAATAGCTATTGCAAAATACAATGGAATGAAATTATAAAAAATCCCCAACAGTGGGTATTTTCAATGCTGAAATGCTTAATAATTAGGTTAATAGGTGGCTAGAGAGTTTTTTTAACGTCTCAGCGCAAAGTGCCCTTTGACTTCAAAGACGTTGTCATCTTGTCTCACTTTAGCAACAAACCAGTAATCACCAGCAGGCATAGGATTGCCGTTGTAAGATCCATCCCAACCAGGAGAGGTATGCAGAAGCGTTTTTATGAGTTTTCCAAACCTGTCAAAAATATAGATGACTGTACCAGGAAGCGTTTCTACACCAGTAATGTGCCAAGTGTCGTACTGTCCATCACCATTAGGAGACATGTGCTTAGGAGTATCAATCACCAAGACCTCTCTGGTAATCTGAGCACAACCATTTTGATCAATAATGGTTACGGTATTGTAGCCAATAGGTACATTGTAGAAAGTTCCAGAAGTCTGAAAAGGCTGATCGTTTAATTGATAAAGATAATTACCAATACCAGTTACCGTAATAACAATATTATTAGGATCAGCAAAATCAACGGTTTCTACAACATCAATTTCAGCAGAGTCAGATTCTGTTACAGAAAATGTAGATGTGGTTTGGCAACCAAATTCATTGGTAACCGTTACAGAATAGGACCCAATAGCAGTAATCTCAATAGCAGCAGTAGTTTCATTAGTAGACCACTCATAGCTATCCAAAGGATTATTGGTTTCCGCAGAGACCACTAAAGGAAAATCATTAAGACAAAGCACCTGGTCCTCAATATCCACAAAAGGCTTGCTATTGATAATGACCGAGAATTGCGTAATACTGAAACAACCCGTCACACTATTTTCAACCCTTGCAAAAATAACCTCGTTGTTTGACGCTATGTATGAATTGGCTAAACCATTACTGTTTTCAATAGCATCAGTTTCAGAAGTAAAATAACTCACCGAGAACTCATCCGGATTTTGACCTAAAAGAATAGAAGCATCTTGTTGCGATAAATCAATAGCCAACTGTCCATCAAAATCATCGTCACAATCAACAATGTTGTCAGGCTGATTGGCAACAGGAAGCGGATTGATATGCAATTCAAAAGGATATATCGCATAACAACCAGTAGTGGTATATTCAACTCGAGCGACCAAGTTTTCAATACTATTTGTATAGATGTAATCTGTGCTTAAAGCATTATTATCATTTTCGGCATCGTCTACAGTTTGATAATAGCTAATCAAAACATTAAAGGTGTTATCAACCAAAATCAAATCAATATCGTGAAGATCCACAGTATTGTCAACGTTGTCACATATATCATAAACACCAAACTGATTGATAGCAGGAGGTGAGTTGATAATCAGTTCAAAAGGAACAACCGAGAAACAATCCGTTGTGGCATTACGAACTCTGGTATATACTGTTTCTGGACTGCTGGTATTCGTATAAGCCGTAGGATTGTCGATAGCATTCACATTATTCTGCGCATCATCTTCAGAATTGAAATAAGTGAAATCAATATTGTACTGTCTGCCATCTAAGATGTTGAGTTCAATTTCGGTTAAATTCCACTCTACAGAAGTATCATAATTATTACCACAAGCCACCAAGGATTGTCCATAGGTCACCTCAGGCAAGGAAAGCGTATTGAGATTAAATGTTTCCACATTATAACAACCGGAATTGGCATTTTCAATTCTGGCATATATCATCTGAGGATTCGATGTCGCTGTATAATTTAAGGCAATGGCATTAGTGCCAACTTCAGCATTTAGAGGTGTTAGGTGAAAGGACACATTGAGAGGTGTGGTACTGCCAAGTTCAATTTCGTTGATTGTATTGCTAAGGTCAGTTGTTGCCAGACCAGTATTATTAACATCGCATTCAAAAATATCGGTAGGAATATTATAGTCTGGTGTTTCTCTCACTTCGATTACCATAGGAGCTACTTTGTAGCAACTGTTTTTAGCTTCATTTTCAAGTCTAACATAAATGGTCTGAGGATTTGAAGTATTGAAATAAGGTGCTGTTTTATTAATGGCATTTTCTCTGTCAATAGCATCGTCTTCAGTTTCAAAATAGAGGACTTGCATACCTTGTTGGTTGCCTATGATGGAGGCATCATTATCTTCAAAAATAAACTCAGATGGCACATTAGGATTGACTTCACAATTTATAAAATTGGAAACGCCATCTAACTGTGGGTCTGCGTAGATGAGGACGTCGAAATTGAGAATACTAAAACAGTTTTCAGACTCAATTTCAGCTCTTATAAATATCTCCTTACTTGAGGTGTTGTAATCGCTTGGGTTTGTTATCGCTAAACTATCATGTAGCTCATCTATAGCATCATCAAAAGACCCATAAAAAGAAAAAGTAACATCTGGATTATTCGCTGAAAGTTCAGCTAATACATCTTCTAAGTTAACTGTAGACCATAAATCCTGATCTTCATCACAAATGATTATGGGTTCTGGATTACTTGCTTCGATAGCAGAAGTAATATTAAACTCTAATGTTGTAATGTCATAACAGCCAGTAAAAGTATTTGTGGCTCTTATATATAAAATTTGTCCGAAACTTAAATTATAGGTTTCATCTAATGGATTAGATAAATTTTCAGCATCCTCAAATGTTTCATATATGTTTACATTAGCAATAATATTGTAAGTATTAGCAAAATCTTCTCTAATGTTATCAGTAATGGTTTCTAAAATTACTGTTGTTGTGTTCGTATTAGGATCTGTGTTACCACAATAATCTATTGAAACAGGATCTAAATTTATTGTAGGAATTACATCAAAATTTAATTTTGAATAAATACTACAAGCAACATTACCATCAAATGTATAATAAGCATCTATAAACAATTCATCTTCACTGGTTGCAGTAAATGGAATAGATTGGTCTATAGCATTAACACCATTACTTCGGTCGTCTTCGGTGAGGTAGTATGCTAAATGTACATTTGACGAATAGTCTTCATCAATATTTTCTAAAAGCTCTTGTCGTATATCGTCAAAGTTGAAATCTTCAATACCATCGTTAGACTGATCGTCGCATTTAGAAATTGTGTTTTCAGGTCCTACAACTTCATAGAGATAATTCTTGTAAAGTCTAAGAGTTACAGGACTATAACAGTTACCATTATCAAAAGATACTGCCAGCGGAATAGTAAATGTAGAGTTTTGTTCTAGTGTATAGGACATTGGGTTGCCTAAAAACATTAAAGCATTTAATCTAACAGTGGATCCAGGGAATATGGATGTTTCAATAAGATCAAAATAACCGTCGATATCAAAAAACACAGGTAATGTGCTGTAAGTATAGTCAATACCATCAATATTTCCTTCAAAATCTGGATCAATACATGCATCTAAGATTAGAGTGTCCGTATATAAGTCTGGAGGTGTAATGTAATCAAAGTATATATATGCTAAAGAAAAACAACTATTAACTTGGTTGTTTGACTCAACTCTCGCTACAATATATGGTGGTTCTTCACTAAAACTAGGAAACTCTGAAATTGGGTTAACATTATTAGAGGCATCCTCTTCGTTCATAAAATAAGTAACGGTACTTTCAAATTCGCCATCAGCCATTACTATGTTAAACATATTTAAGTTAGAAATACCAGGATCAGCAAAACTGCCATTGCAAATATAAACTGAAGCGTTTGCAGTACTTGGAGTTTCATTTACCGAAGCATTAAAATTACCAATTTGTAGACAGTCTCCATTTAAGCTTTCAATTCTAACAAAAATGATTTCATCCTGTTCTGTATTTTGATATATACCAACCAGAGGATTGACGTTGTTTTGAGCATCCTCCAAGCTTAGATGGTAAGAGATGTTGTAATTGTCTGAAGGCAATTCTGCTAAAATTTCATCATTTTTCAATAACGGAAAATCAAACTGATAAATCCCATCGCTTGGAGCAGAGTCGCAAACGGAAAGATCATCAATAGGAGCTGCTTCTTGATAAGGAATTATTTCAATTTCAATACTATCTTCTAAGATACAGTTGTTGGTAGGGCTAGGAATTGAGATTTCAACACTATAAATACCAGATTGCTCAGCCAGAAGCGTTGGATTTGTTTCGCCAGTAATAAGGTTATCATTTAAGTACCATGAATACACAGCAGAAGGATTATCGATCTCAGCATCTAAGGTTAAGTTACTACCACAAACCGATTGGTCAGGTCCAAGATCTATAGATCCACCAAAGCCTTCAGCTTCAATAAAAACAGCAGAATCAAAACGTTGGTCGATGTGGTCTGCAATTACAAATTTAATTTCATAAACCTCATTAGGAATAACCTCTGCATTGGCCATTAGTACAGTAGTTTGACCATTGAAGTTTGTACCAGGTAAGTTGTATCCTTGAAAATAATCTTCGTTAATAGCCTCGCAAAATCCATTGATGTTTGGGTGAATGGTATAGGTGCTTACTTCTGTTGTGGTTTCTGGTACTAGAGCAATATTTACAAAAGGATCAGCACTGCCAGCAGGTCTTATAAGAATAGCAAATACATCTCTAAAGTTACAAGGGTATTCTTGCTGGTATTCGTCTGAGGCGAATAAATATTTAAAGGCAACAAAATTATTGGCAGTGCTAAAATTAAACTGAATAGAAGTGGCATTTAAAGTTTGATCTATGCCAAGAACATTCAACACATCAGGATCGGTTTCCCAATTGATATTGCCATCGCTAAGATTGTTAGTTATAACTGAATTGCCTGCATTAGTTATGCTTCCTGTAGATAAAACGATACCACTTTCTAAAGGAAAACTAGAAGAGCCTCTGTCAAAATTACCATAGCTTATAATATTGTTTACACTACCATTATAAGGTGAAGAAATGCTATTTACCGTAGCACAATTATCTCCTACCAAATTTTGGATAAGTTGTTGCGGAGTTAGTGTGTTGTCCGTAACAATCTGTTGTGAAAACAAAAAATTCACAAACAACAAGAAGAGGAGAAGAGTACGTGTTCTATTCCTTGTCATAGCTTTTTTTTAAGAGAACAGGATTGATGGTATTGCACTCTTACCACCAAATATAGGAAAAACCTTATAATTTTCAGATCTTAAATATTAATTTATTGAGAATAAGAAATTAACGCTTTAAAGCAAAATGCCCTTTAACCTCAAAGACGTTATCATCTTGTCTCACTTTGGCAACAAACCAGTAATCACCAGCAGGCATAGGATTACCGTTGTAAGATCCATCCCAACCAGGAGAGGTATGCAGAAGCGTTTTTATGAGTTTTCCAAACCTGTCAAAAATATAGATGACTGTACCAGGAAGCGTTTCTACACCAGTAATGTGCCAGGTATCGTACTGTCCATCACCATTAGGAGACATGTGCTTAGGAGTATCAATCACCAAGACCTCTCTGGTAATCTGAGCACAACCATTTTGATCAATAATGGTTACAGTATTGTAGCCAATAGGCACATTGTAGAAAGTTCCAGAAGTCTGAAAAGGCTGATCGTTTAATTGATATAGATAATTACCAATACCAGTTACTGTAACGACAATATTATTAGGATCTGCAAAATTTACAGTTTCTACAACATCAATTTCAGCAGAGTCAGATTCTGTTACCGAAAATGTAGATGTGGTTTGGCAACCAAATTCATTGGTAACCGTTACAGAGTAAGACCCAATAGCAGTAATCTCAATAGCAGCAGTAGTTTCATTAGTAGACCACTCATAGCTATCCAAAGGATTGTTGGTTTCCGCAGAGACCACCAAAGGAAAATCGTTGAGACAAAGGACTTGGTCATTGATATCAACAAAAGGCTTGTTATTGATAATGACCGAGAATTGCGTAATACTGAAACAACCAGTGATACTATTTTCAACCCTTGCAAAAATAACCTCGTTGTTTGAAGCTATATATTGATTAGATAGGACATTACTGTTTTCAATAGCATCAGTTTCAGAAGAAAAATAGCTCACCGAGAATTCATCAGGATTTTGACCTAAAAGAATAGAAGCATCTTGTTGCGATAAATCAATAGCCAACTGTCCATCAAAATCATCGTCACAATCAACAATGTTGTCAGGTTGATTGGCAACAGGAAGCGGATTAACGCGTAACTCAAAAGAATATATCGCATAACAACCAGTAGTGGTATATTCAACTCGAGCGACCAAGTTTTCAATAGTATTTGTATAGATGTAATCTGTACTTAAAGCATTATTATCATTTTCGGCATCTTCTGTAGTTTGATAATAACTGATTAAAACATTAAAGGTATTATCAACCAACAACAAATCAATGTCGTGCAAGTCTAAAGTATTGGTATCATTATCACAAATGTCATAAACACCAAACTGATTGATAGCAGGAGGTGAGTTGATAATCAGTTCAAAAGGAACAACCGAGAAACAATCCGTTGTGGCATTACGAACTCTAGCATATACTGTTTCTGGACTGCTGGTATTCGTATAAGCCGTAGGATTGTCGATAGCATTCACATTATTCTGCGCATCAACTTCGGAATTGAAATAAGTAAAGTCAATATTGTACTGTCTGCCATCTAAGACATTGAGTTCAACATCGGTTAAATTCCACTCCACAGAAGTGTCATAATTATTACCACAAGCCACCAAGGATTGTCCATAGGTCACCTCAGGCAATGACAGTGTGTTAAGGTTAAAGGTTTCCACATTATAACAACCGGAATTGGCATTTTCAATTCTGGCATATATAATTTGAGGATTCGTTGTCGCTGTATAATTTAAGGCAATAGCATTAGCACCAACTTCAGCATTAAGAGGTGTTAGGTGAAACGACACATTAAGAGATGTCGTACTGCCAAGTTCAATTTCGTTGATAGTGTTGCTAAGGTTAGTTGTTGCCAGACCAGTATTATTAACATCGCATTCAAAAATATCGGTAGGAATATTATAGTCTGGTGTTTCTCTCACTTCGATAACCATAGGAGCTACTTTGTAGCAACCATTTTCAGCTTCATTTTCAAGTCTAACATAAATGGTCTGAGGATTTGAAGTATTGAAATAAGGTGCTGTTTTATCAATAGCATTTTCTCTATCAATAGCATCGTCTTCAGTTTCAAAATAGAACACTTGCATACCTTGTTGGTTGCCTATGATGGAGGCATCATTATCTTCAAAAATAAACTCAGATGGTACATTAGGATTTACTTCACAATTTATGAGATTAGAAACGGCATCTAACTGTGGGTCTGCGTAGATGAGGACGTCGAATCGGAATACCGTAAAGCAGCTCATTCCATCTATTTCGGCTCTAATAAAAATTTCTTTAGAGTCTGTAGTGTAGCTATCAGGATTTAAAATTGGGCTTAGATTATCTGTAGCATTGTCATAGCTTTCAAAGAAAGAAAATACAAGATTGTCACTTCCATCAGTGATTTGCGGAATGACACTAAGTAGATTGACGTTATAAAAGCCATCTTGATCTTCATCACATACAACAATTGGGCTTGGATTTACAGCATTTATTGAATTGTTTATGTTTACTTGAGCTGTTGTAAAATTGTAACACTGATTTGGTGAAAAAATGTCTGTAACTCTAACATAAAAAAAATGTCCATCTCCGTTAATTTCATACTCTTCGTCAAGAGGGTTTTCTTGGTTTTCAGCATCTTCTTGAGTTAAGTATAATTCTACAGTTGTAGCTGAGTTCAGGCTTGTATTTAAACTCAAACGAATTTCATCAATCAAAGGTGGAATTGAGATTGTGGTGGTATTTGTGTCTAAGTTGGTATTTCCGCAATAATCTATTGTTACAGGCTCAGGAATAAAAAGTGGTTCAATTTCAAAAGTAACTTTTGTATTATATGTGCAACCTTGATAGGTAGATCTTATGTAAAGGCTTTGATTGTTAGATACAGATGTTAGAGCGTTCTGATCTAATGTATTTGTTAATAAGGATCTGTCTTCTTCTGTTTCGTAAAATGTAAGTTCTATATCTTCATAACCATTTTTTAGATCTTCAGTAATTTCAGCTAAATCTACATCAATAACTCCATCATTAGAAGCATCATCACATTGGGAAATTAGAGTTTCTTCTCCTAAAACATTAAAAAGTAGGTTTTTATGAATCTCTATGAATATGGTTTTTGGGCAATTTTCATCAACATATCTAACAGTGATAGGTAAATTAAACGCAGGATCAGAAATATGTAAAACAGGAAAATCTGGATGCTCTATTATATCTAGAGAAATGATAGCTTCATATTCAGGATTAGCGTTTATATATGCATCTCTCATATCAATAGCATTATAATCTGTTGTTAAGCTATAATAGTCAAAAGTTTCGCCATTTACAGTTTCGTTATAATTAGGGTCTATACAATGATTAATTATAACATTGGTTATCTCTGGAGATGATACATAGGATAAATTAACAGGAACAATTGATGGGCAACCATTAAAATCACTTTCTACTCTAGCAAAAAAGCCTTCAGGTTCATTTTCTAAGTCAGGAAAATCAGTAATTGGATTTATAGTGTTTATGGCATCATCCTCAGTTTCGTAATAGGTAACTGTTGTCTCAAACTGATAGTTAGATACAACAAGATCTAAAGAGCTTAGGTCTGTGAACGTTATTTCTGTGATATTACCATTACAAACTTCAACTGTAATTTCATTGGTTTCTGGTGATAGGTATACAGAAATATTAAAACTACCAATTTGCAGACAGTCTCCATTTAAGCTTTCAATTCTTACAAAAATAATTTCATCCTGATCCGTGTTTTGATATATACCAACCAGAGGATTGACGTTGTTTTGAGCATCATCCAAGCTTAGATGGTAAGAGATGTTGTAATTATCTGAAGGCAACTCAGCTAAAATCTCCTCATTTTTCAATAACGGAAAATCAAACTGATAAATTCCATCACTAGGAGTAGGGTCGCAAACCGAAAGATCTTCAATAGGTGCTGCTTCTTGATAAGGGATTATTTCAATTTCAATACTATCTTCTAAGATACAGTTATTAGCTGCACTAGGAATTGAGATTTCAACACTATAAGTACCAGATTGCTCAGTCAGAAGCGTCGGATTAGTTTCGCCAGCAATAAGATTACCATCTAAAAACCATGAATACACAGCAGAAGGGTTATCAATTTCAGCATCTAAGGTTAAGTTACTACCACAAACCGATTGGTCAGGGCCAAGATCTATAGAACCACCAAAGCCCTCTGCTTCAATAAAAACAGCAGAATCAAAACGTTGGTCAATATGGTCTGCAATTACAAATTTAATTTCATAAACCTCATTAGGAATAACCTCTGCATTGGCCATTAGTACAGTAGTTTGACCATTGAAGTTTGTACCAGGTAAGTTGTAACCTTGAAAATAATCCTCGTTAATAGCCTCGCAAAATCCATTGATGTTTGGGTGAATGGTGTAAGTGCTTACTTCTGTTGTGGTTTCTGGAACTAAAGCAATATTTACGAAAGGATCTGCACTACCAGCAGGTCTAATAAGAATGGCAAATACATCTCTAAAATTACAAGGGTATTCTTGCTGATATTCGTCGGAAGCAAAAAGGTATTTAAAGGCAACAAAGTTGTTGGCAGTACTAAAGTTAAACTGAATAGAAGTCGCATTGAGGGTTTGGTCTATACCAAGAACATTCAACACATCAGGATCGGTTTCCCAATTGATATTCCCATCATTGAGGTTATCTGTTACAACCGAGTTACCAGCATTAGTTATGTTTCCAGTAGATAAAACGATACCACTCTCTAAAGGAAAACTAGAAGAGCCTCTGTCAAAATTACCATAGCTTATAATATTGTTTACACTACCATTATAAGGTGATGAAATGCTATTTACCGTAGCACAATTATCTCCTACCAAATTTTGGATAAGTTGTTGCGGAGTTAGCGTGTTGTCCGTAACAATCTGTTGTGAAAACAAAAAATTCACAAACAACAAGAAGAGGAGAAGAGTAAAAGTTCTATTCCTTATCATGGCTAATTTTTAAGAGAACAGGATTGATGGTATTGCACTCTTACTATCAAATATAAATAAAACCGTATACTTTCTTTTACATTAGCCTAACTAAATGGTTTTAAAATGCGCTTAACGACGTATAGCAAAATGACCCTTTACCTCAAAAGACTGATTGCCTCTTGCCACATTAGCAACAAACCAATAGTCGCTTGCAGGTAAGTTTAGACCATTTAAAGTGCCATCCCAACCAGGACTGTCGTGTCTTAAAGTTGCTAGGTGTTTGCCATAACGATCAAAAATATGAATGATAGTTCCTGGAAGTGTTTCTACACCAACAATATGCCAGGTGTCATAACGACCATCTCCGTTTGGAGACATATGCTTTGGAATGTCTATTACCAAAACCTCTCTCGTTACTTCTGAGCAACCATTTAAATCTATAATTGTTACTGTGTGGTAACCCATGCCAACGTTATCAAAGAAGTTAGATTCTTGTGGTTCTCCATCGTCTAATTGATATAGGTAATCACCAATTCCACTAATAGTTACTGTAATATTATTAGGATCTGAAAAGTCTATGATCTCAGTCGCTTCTATAGTTGCTGCTTCAGATTCTGCCACACTAAAAACTCTTGTGTTTTCGCAACCAAATTGTGTCGTAACAGTAACCCAATAAGTTCCAATCTCAGGTATTGTAATTTCAGGTGTAGTTTCACCTGTAGACCAAATATATTGATCTGTAGGGTTGTTGGTGTTTGCAGAAACAATTAATGGTAAATTATCTAAACAAATAACCTGATCTTCAATATCGATAACAGGTAACGGATGAATAATAACCGAAAACTGAGTCACAGAGTAGCATCCTGTTGTATTATTTTCAACTCTAGCATATATAATTTCAGAATCAAAAGCTATGTAGTCTGTGTCTACAGCCGATAAATTAGTGTTGGCATCATCTTCAGAATTATAGTAGGTTATTGTGAAATTAGAAGGGTTTTGCGTGCCTAGTATTTCAGCATTTTGCTGTGTTAAATCAAAATCCAACAATCCATCATAATCATCATCACAAGCTTCTAAATTGTTTGGTTGATTGGCAACAGGAAGCGGATTTACAGTGAGGTTAAATTCATACACCGTAAAACAATGCGTTGTACTGAATTCAGCTCGTGCATAGAGAGTATCGTTATTGGTTACATATGTATAATCTGTATTTAATGCGTTTGCGTTTGCGTAAGCATCAGTTTCATTTGAGTAATAACTAAATAATACATTAAAACTTTCGTCCATGATAACTTCGTCAATCTCAGTTAAGTCGAAACTATTATTTTCATTTTCACAGATATCGTAAGACTGAAAATCATTAATAATAGGAGGTAAATTCACGCTTAAATCTAAAGGAATTAATACATAACAGTTAGAGATGGTGTTATTTATTTTAACGTATGCGGTTTGTGGATTACTTGTGTTAGTGTAAGCTTCAGGATTACTAATAGCATTATTATTAGTTTCGGCATCCTCGTAGTTTTCAAAATAAGTAATTTCGATATTATCTTGTCTTACATCTAAAATGTCGAGTTCAGCATTGGTTAAATCAAACTCAGTAAATCCATCATAATCTGTATCGCAACCAATTAAAGGTACTGAAGGATTAACATCCGGAACTTGTACAACATTCAATTCAAAAGACGTAATAGAGTTACATATTGTTCCATTATCAATTTGAACAAAAATAGTCTGAGGATTTACGGTATTAGTATACTCAAGAGGTAATGGGTCGATGCTGTTTTCAGCATTATTTAATGAGGTGTAAAACGTTACAGTTAGGTTGTCTGAAATACCATTTGATATTTCTGTAATCTTAGTTGATAAATCAAAAGTTTCTGAACCATCGTTAGAGATGTCATCGCATACAAACCAATCCGCAGGTTCATTAAAAAGCGGGTTTGTTCCTACTTCTATTATGAAGTTTGTAGTACCATAACAATCTTGGTCTGAAGTGTTTTCTACTCTGGCAAAAATTATTTGTGGCGTAGTGGTGTTTTGGTATGCTACATCTTTGTCTATTGCATTTGTTCTATTATCAGCGTCGTCCTGATTTAAATAGTATGACACTTCTTTTCCTGTTTGTCCGTTTAAAATTTCCGCATCTTTAGTATTGAAAATAAATTCGGCAAAACCATCACTATTGTCTTCACAAATTTTATAGTTTTCAATTGCCGAAAATACAGGTAATGTGTTTACTGTTATGCTTAAAGCTTCAACAGAATGGCAACCAGTATTTGTGTTTTCTACTCTGATAAAAACAGTTTCTGTTTGAGCGTTGTAGCTACTTTCGTTATTTATTGTATTGGTACCATTATTGGCTTGATTTCGGCTATGATGAAATGTTATTTGTCTATCTGTAGTACTACTAACAACTTCTGGAATAACATCTAATAAATTAACGATAAAGAAACCGTCTTGATCATCATCACAGATAACAATGTCTGATGGAGTAGAAGTTATTGGAGCTTCTAAAACCGTAATTTCAAAAAAGTTAACATCAGAACAACCTGTTTCATTTGAGGTTATTCTCGGATAAACGGTAAACGGGTTTGTAGTGTTGGTGTAAAAGTTTGGCAGAACATTAGTGTTGTTTCTGGCATCGTCTTCTGTTAAAAAGTAAGTAACACTAAATCCATCTAAAGCATCTGTAACTTGTGTGTCAAATTGAGATAAATCTGTTGTTGTAAAACCATCCTGGTCTTCATCACAAACGGTTTGACTAATAATAGATTCAAACTCATAGACAGGAATTAAAATTAAATCTATTTGCTCTATATCATAGCAGGTAGCACTACTTAAACCTAAATAAATAGTTTGAGGATTGCTCGTTGGTATAAATGGAGTGGTTTGATCTAATGCATTTACCTGATTATCTCTATCACTTTCAGTTAAATAGAAATCAATAGAGATATCAAATTCTTCAGGTAGTTCATTAATTATATTAGTAGCAATTCCTGAAAAATTAAATTCTTCAACACCATCATTATCAATATCACAAAGTGATACATCATTAATGGCTGTAGCGGTTAATAACAAATTGGTGTGTAGTTCTACAGTTGTTATAGTAGCACAACCTGTTGTATTATTTTCAACTCTAATGCAAACGGTTTGTTCTTCAGAAGTGATGTTTGTATAATTGGTGTCATCTATTATAGGATTACTTCCAGATAAAGCGTCTTCATTGGTTTCGTGAAATGTGACAGTAACATCAGTTAGACCTTGTAACACATCTGGGATAATACTTGTTAAATCAAAATTAGCAAAGCCATCATGATCTTCGTCACACGCGTCTATGTATAGGTCTTCTGTATTTATAACAGGATTGTCTAAAACTGTAATATCTAATGTTGTTGTGCTGATACAACCTGTAAACTCATTTCTAACACTTACAAATACCTGCTCATTTGTGTTAGTATTTACATAAGGCATTGGTAGAGGGTTAGTACCACTAGCAGCATCTGCAGGTGTACTATGATAAGTAACTATTAAGTTGGTGAGACCGTTAGTAATTTCATCATTTTTAATGTTTAGGTCTATCGCAGTGAATCCGTCAGCAACCTGATCATCACAAACCTCTAAAGGTGAAGGATCATTAATGTTTGGTAAGGCATTAACAATGAGGTTAAACGTAGAAAATGCTAAACAACCATTGTTAGTGTCTTCAATTCTAACATGTATAGTTTGAGGATTTGTTGTATTTTGAATAGGGTTGGTGATAGAATTAACGCCACTCTGAGCTTCGATGTTAGAATAGTGATATGATATAGTATAGTTTGAAGAAGGCACAGAAGCTAAAACTTCAGTATTTTTTGTTGTCAAATCAAAAGTTTCTATACCATCATTACTGGTATCATCACAAAGCTCATAATCCGAAATTGGGTCTGAAGATTGAGTTGAGCTTAGAGTAAGAGTAATATCATCTTCAATGGTACAAGAGCTTCCAGACAAAGGGATTTCTATTTCAACACGATAGTTGCCAGTAACATTTGCACTAAGTGTTGTTTGGTTTTCTCCAGGAATTAAGACATCATTTAAATACCAATTGTATGTTGCCTGCGGATTGCCAATATCTCCATCTAAAGTAACTTCGCTTGCACAAGTTGAAAAGTCTTCACCTAAATCTACAGTAGCATTAAAACTATTTCCTTGAATAAAAACTGCCGAATCGTAATTTTCATCGGTTTGATCTGCAATGATTAATTTTATCTGATACTCTACGTTAGGTTGTATAGAAGCTGTTGCAGACATTATTGTTGTTCTACCATTATAATTGGTGTCTCCCAAACTATAACCTTCAAAATACTGGTCGTTTGAAGCTTCACAGAATCCAACAATTTCATCATGAACAGTATTTGTATTTACAGGTGTTGTTGTACCAGGTACCAAAGCAATGTTAGTATAAGGTGCATTAGTGCCTGCTTCTCTAATTAAAAAAGCAAACCCATCAGAATATTGACAAGGAAAGTTTCCAAAATATTCCTCTGATGCTAAAATGTAATTAAATTGAATTTGATTTGAAATGGAAACAAAATTAAACTCTAAAGAGGTAGCGTTTAATGTACCTGTTATACCAAGAGCTGTTTCTAAATCAGTATCAGTTCCCCAACTGCTGTTACCTTCATTAAGCGTTGCAGCATTTTGAGAATTTCCTGCCGAATTTGCATCTCCAGTACTTAAAATAATACCATTTTCAAAAGGAAAATTAGAGTCACCACTTTCAAAATAGCCATAGCTACCTAAACCAACAACACTACCGTTGGAAGGAGAGCTAATGTTAGAAACTTCTACACAACCTTGAATAAGATTATTTTCTATTAGGTTTTGAGGGCTAACTGAATTATCTACGGTGATTTGCTGTGTATAAGAAAAACTGCAAATAAAGCATGCGACTAGTAGGAGGGAGCGGTTAATAAAATTCATAAGTTAGGTTAAGTTTAAACTGTACAAGTTTATCTATTTGGGGCTGATATTCTGTACCTTATATTGCCGAAAAGTATATCTAATAAAGACGAAATACAAAAAAATACGACGAATAACACTAAATGTTAACATTTTTGAGTCGTTTTGTATTCTTAATCGCACAAAAAAGACCTCTAAAAAGAGGTCTTTCTCCCAAATTGAAATTTCGAAAAACATTACAGCCTCAACAAATAATGTTTTTTAACCTGAAACTCCGTATTGTTGTTTTCCAAATTGGAAAAACATAGCTTTCGATAATAATATTTAGAGGGAAGTGTGCAATTATAATGGGTTAGAGGGAGATTGAAATCTATACACACTACTTAAAATTAATTGATGATTATCTTACCTGCAAATGAAAAAGATAAACGGACAAAAATCTTAACAAATCTAGTAATTTACGTACACCCAACCTACCATTGGTCGATAGTCAGGATCATTGAGATTTAAAATGTAATAGTATGTTCCAACTGGGACAAAATTACCATGATTGTTTAATCCTCTGTTTATTTTTCCAAACCAAGGCTTATCATTATTGCCTTCAAAAATAATGTCACCATAGCGGTTATATATTTTTAATTGATGCTCAGTAAAAATGTCGTACAGACCTTGTATGTTAAACCAATCATTAAATGTGTCGTTATTTGGAGAAAATCCATCAGGTACATAAGGTGGACAATTTTCTATATAAAGTTGAAATTGATATACCTCGTAGCAAGGTGGACTTTCTAATCTTACATAAATGGTTTCAGGATTTGATGTGTTGTTATAATTAGATGGTGTTAAAATAGGGTTGGTTGCTGTTTCTAAATCTTGGAGCGACTGATAGAAAGAAACATTACTTTCGTCATATTGCAGATTAATCAAGGCCTCATACAAGTTATAAGTTGCTGTTTCAAAACCTTCGTTACAACCAATAAGTCCTGCTAAAGTTATAATATCTGGTATTACTAGTAACTCAATATCAATAAAGTTAATGTTGTTGTCTTCGTTAGTTTCTGTTACAACTCCAGACATAGTGCCATCATCATCAACAATAGCTGTTATTGTTAAATTTGGGTCAGAATCTTCAGGAATGTTTACAATAGTGGAGCTAGATTCTGACTCTCCAATATCTAAATCATTTACGGTTTGGCTTTGGCCTAGCAGAAGATTGTCTAAATAAAATGCAATTGGTGTATTAGCTGGTAAAACATCTGTACTATTAAAATTATTGACCGTATAAAATAACTCAACGCTATTATCTCCACAATTTACTATATAGTCATTGACCTCTATAGTAGCATCTGGTAATTGACTATTAAGTACTGTTATAATATTGTTTAGAATAATGAGATCGGCACTAAAACCTCCAGTTTCATTGATACCTCCTGTTGTTAACTTTATAGAAGCAGAAGTATCGCCAATATTTATATTGTTTTCTAAATTATACACATCTAAATCTGCATTGTAAAATGTGGTAGAATTTGTAAAGGTGTTGGTGCCATTAAACGCATTGTCAGAAAGATTTAAAGGAGGGTTAGATAATACATTATTGTTTACAGATAATGATTCACCATAGTTTAAACTATTATCTCCTTCCCAAGCCAGAAAGCCAATTTTTGCACCGATATTATCAATAACATCAATATTATCTAGAATAATTTCTTTTTCTTGTACGTTTCGGTTTATGATTTCTAGACCTTGGTATAGGTTAACTTGATTTAAAGGGAGGTCTTCATTTTGATAGATAACATAAATACTCCAACCACCAAAATTTGTTCTATTATTACAATAACCAGGATTAGACATTAAGTCTGCACTTATATCCAAGCCTGAAAACATGTAGGTCCCATTACCTTCACTAATAACTAAATCGGTTACATCCGCATAGCAGGAAAAATATTCTAATTGTCCATTAAAAATATCACTGTAGGTTACGGTATATATCTCTTCACTAGTAATTTGTGTTCCGTTTAGTGTAACTTCTGTATCACCAAATCCGGAGCCTGCCCAATACAAATATGCTTTCACGATTTGATTATCTGCATCTAATGTAAAGTTAGCACTAGAGGATTCTAAAAGCGAGCAAAAACTCTGGTCAATGTTATTTTCAGCCTGATTTAAAGTGTTCCCAATTGCAGTATAATCGTATCTACCATTAAATTGTTCAAACAAAGAAATATCTTGAGCAGATAACGGCAATACTAAGCCCAAAAATAGCATAAAAAGTATGTAATGTGCTTGTTTCAAATGGCTTGGATTGGTTAGCTCTAAATTACGATTAAAATCTATCGCACCAAACTAAAATGACTGGTAAAGACTCGACCATCTTCTAGCTGCACTTTAAACCAATAATCGCTACTTGGCATTTTTTTTCCATTGTAAGTTCCGTCCCAACCACCACCAAGAGGGTTGAGTTCTGCCAGCAATTTACCATAACGATCAAAAATTTGAATGCTGGTATTAGATTGAAATTGGTTACTTATTCCTTTGACTTGCCAAAATTCGTTTGTACCATCTCCATTTGGTGTGAAGAATTTAGGAAAACCAATAACCGATACTAATTCGTCGGCAATGCCACAGTCGTTTTTGTCTCTTACAAAAACAGTATATAATCCAGGTAATACGTCTTCAAAAATATTAGAATCTTGGTAAGGTCCATCAACATCATCTAAAGCATATTCATAATCACCTTCACCAGATACCAAAACTGTAATCGTATTGTTGTTAGAAGCGTCAACAACTTCAATAGCATCAATAGTTGCAATATTAGATGGCAAAACAGTAATTGTTCTGTCTTTAAAACAACCATTAACATTGCTAACTCTAACATTGTATGTACCTGGCGTATCAACTTCTATGGTTGCTGTATTTTCACCAGTTGACCAATCAAAAATATAGTTGCTTGGTGAGTCATTAATGATACCTGAATCTAAAACAATGGTTTCGGGGAAATTGTTAAGGCAGTACAGCGTTTCAAATTCGGTTTCAATATCAGGAAGTTCGTAAACCGTAAGTTCAATTTCACTTATTCCGTAACAAGCATTTGAATTTTCAACACGAGCATAGATGGTTTGATTATAAGGAATGGTATTGGTAAAATTAGCATTAAGCGGATTAGACTCTACTAAAGCATCTTCATACGTTTCAAAATATTGAAGATCTAAGCCAACAGGTGCGCCAGCAAGCACAATGGCATTGGTGTCATTAAGATTAAAAACAGCAAAACCATCTTCATTACCGTCGTCATCACATACAGCTATACTGGCATTGTTAGAAGATGTGGTACTCACTTCCAAAGAAACTTCACTAAAACTTACACAACCAGTTGAAGTATTGGTAACTCTAGCGTATACAATTTGTGGATTGAAGAAATTATCAAAAGCATTAGCATTAATTTCATTTTCTTCATTTTCTGCATCTAACTGAGATAGGTAATAGGATACGTCAGCGTTTGGGTCTCCGTTGGTAATATCGCTAGATATTTCATTAAGATTGAAGGTGGTAAAGCCTTCTGGGATGCCATCTTCATCACATTGAATTAGCGATACATCATTTGCAATTGGCTTGGCAGCTACTACAATGTCAAATGAAGTAAAACCAACACAGCCACCAACTAAATCTTCAATCCGTACAAAAATTTCAGTTGGTGTTGCCGAAGTGTTCGTGTAAATGGTAGGTAAAGCAGAAGTATTAGTTTCTGCATCTGCTTGAGACAAATGATAGCTTATATTGAAGTTTCCACCCAAAATGCCATTAGTTATTTCTTGAGTTTTTACATCAAAATCAAAAGTGGCTTGCCCATTTTGGTCATCACCATCTGTATCATCATCACATAGTTCATAGGTTGTAGGTGTATTATAGTTTGAAAACGCAGTAACATTTACAACCATAGAATTAACAATAAAACATCCTGTAGTTGTATTTTCAATTCTAATAAAAACAATTTGTGTACTAAAAAAGCTGGTAAATATATCTCCTAATGGATTAATGTTAATGTTAGCATCATTTTCACTGTTATGATAACTCACAGCAACATCACCTTCACCATTTATAATATCTTGTCTAAGTGAAGTAAGATCAATTTCTGTGATTAAATCATCAAAAGGAGCAACATTATCACAAAGTTCTAATGGTGGTAAACTTGTAATGTTTGGATTTGTTAAAACCGGATTTGAAGGACTATCAGGAAATGTAGCTGTACCAGTCCATTCTATGGAAAAAGGACTATTTCCTATTGGACGATCAATAACTAAAAAATAGGTTTCTCCTGCCTGTACATCTAAATCGCTTACAAAACTATCACCATCAGCTCCAGGGCCTTCATCAGCATCAGGGTCGTTTGGACTCATTCCTGTTAGATTATTGCCTTGATTTGCGGCTTGAGGATTCGTGGTAGAACACCTTACAGCCTGTCCAATATTTCCACAGGTAACATTTGGACCAAACAAAAAGAAATCATAATCCTCGGAAATGTTTGTGCTTGCAGGTGTTAGAGTGAAGGCTAAAGTTCCTGAATTGGCAATTGTAACTTCTAACCAAATACTATTGTTTTCTTGGCTTGAGCATGTGTTGGAACCAGTTAATTCTTGTGTGCCAACTCCTTGAGCATCAAGTTCTAGTGTTGAGTTTCCGCAGACTGTAATAGCATTAACACAATCGTTTGGTTCTTGGCTATAGCAAAAGATACTAAAACATAAAATAACTAGAGCTAATAGATTTTTACAAAGGGATAGGTTTGGTTTCAATATTATCGTTTTAATGCAAAATGACTTGTAAAAGTTCTTCCATCTTCTAATTCTACCTTAAACCAGTAGTCGCTTGCAGGCATGTTAGCACCATTGTATCTGCCATCCCAACCAGGACCAAGAGGATTAAGTTTTGTTATAAGTTTTCCGTAACGGTCAAAAATAAGAATTAAAGAATTAGCTTGAAACTGATTATTAATACCTTTGACTTGCCAAAACTCGTTAGTGCCATCACCATTTGGTGTAAAGAATTTTGGAAAACCAATAACTGAAACTAGCTCTTCTGAAATTCCACAATCGTTTTTGTCTCTAACAAATACTGTGTAGAGACCTGGTGAAATATCTTCAAATACATTAGAATCTTGATAAGGGCCATTAATATCATCTAAAGCATATTCGTAATCACCTTCACCAGAAACTAAAATTGTTATAGAATTATTGTTTGAAGCATCTACAACTTCAATGTTTTCAATAGTAGCTATGTTGGATGGTAAAACAGTTATGGTTCTTTGTTTGCTACAATTGTTACTGTTATAAACATTTACCGTATAAGTGCCAGGCTCATTAACTTCAATTGATGATGTAGTTTCTGTTGTAGACCAAGAGTAGGTATAATTACTTGGTGAGTCGTCAATAATTCCCGCATCTAATACAATGGGTTCAGGGAAACTATTAATACAGTATAGTGTTTCAAATTGAGTTTCAATATCTGGTAGTTCATTAACAATAAGTTCTATTTCACTTATTCCATAGCATGCGTTAGAATTCTCTACGCGTGCATATATAATTTGATTATAAGGAGTTGTATTAGTGTAAGTATCGCTAAGTGCATTATTTTCTAAAAGCGCATCTTCATAGGTTTCGTAGTATTGCACGTCTAGTCCTGCAGGTGCGCCAGCCAAGACTATTGGGTTTGATGCAATAAGACTAAATGCCATAAAACCATCTTCTGTACCATCTGTATCGCAAGCAACTAAACTCGTATCGTTTGATGATGTTGTACTTACTTCTAAGGAAACTTCACTATAGCTTACACAACCAGTTGATGTGTTGATAACCCTTGCATAAATGATTTGTGGATTAAAGAAGTTTTCAAAATTATCTGCATTAATTTGGTTGTCTCCATTTTCGGCGTCTGCGAGAGATAAATAGTATGTTACATTCCGGTCTGGTTCGTTGTTGACAACATCATCATTAAAGAGATTAATGTTGAAAGATGTAAATCCTTCTGGTATACCATCTTGATCACATTGTACAATAGAAATATCGTTTGCAATAGGTGCGTCGTTAACGTCAAGTTGGAAACTTTCTGTGCTATAACACTCAGGATTATTTGTGTTTTCTATTCTTACAAAAATTTCACCAGAACTTGTGGTATAGGTTAGAGGTAAAGGATCTGTATTGTCATTAGCATCTTGTTGTGTAGAATGAAAAGTAACATTTGTGTCTGTTTCAGATTGATCACCTCTTATAGATGGAATTAAATCACCTAATTCTATAGTGGCAATTCCATCAGTGGGATCTCCTTCATTATCACAAAATTCAATATTATTGAGTTGAACAATTTGTGGAGTATTAAGCACTTCGAGCTGAAAATTGGTAATGTCAAAACAGTTGGTGTTATCTGAATTCTCTACTCTTGCATAAATGATTTGTGGATTGCTAATATTTGTATACGGAAAGCTAATCTCGTTTTCGAGATTAATGGCATTATCCATCGATTCAAAATAGCGCACACTATACTGAGCTGGTGACTGCGTTAAGAGCGCTTCTTCGTTTTGATCTGTAAAATCTAAAGTGCTTACAATACCATCGTTAATAAAATCGTCACATACGGTTAGATTAGATATGGTGTTGGCTACAGGAATATCAAAAACACCAACTACTGCACTACCTTCTATTGGACAATCTCCGTTATTGGGTTCTATATAAACTTCATAAAAACCAGGAGCATCTATTAGTAATTGCGCTTGGTTATTTCCGGTAATTGGTGTTCCGTCAAAAGACCAAACATAGTCGGCACCTGTAATTTCATCGGCTTGTAAGGTATAGCTATCTCCAACACATAAGTTTAATTCCGAAGTACTAATTCCGTTTCTAATAATATCTATTTCAAAACCGAGTAAGGATGTAATAAAAGGTGGTAGCCCTAAAGCAGCAGTAGTGCCGTTGGCTAAGGGTTGTCCACCTTGGTTATAATTACAAGCTAAACCAGCTTCACCAGGATTTTCAATAACATCAAGGCTGTTTGGACTTGCTCCATTACAAACATAAATTTTGTTATTAGGTCCTAATTGCATCGATGAAATAAATTGTGTTCCTTGAAAAACTATAGTTTCTGCATTATTATTGTCTAGGTCAAATTGTCTTACAACAGTACCATTTGTTACGTATAGTTTTTTAGAGTCAGCAGAGAATTCAGTACCATAGCTTTGAATATTGGAAATTAAATTTACAGGATTGCTAATTTGCCCTGTTTCATTATCAAAATCATAAATCCAAAAGCTACCTGTATTGGGTGCTGCATTGTCATCACTGGGTAATACACCGTTTTGAGCATGACAAACCGCTATTTTATCACCATCTGGTGAGGATTTTATGTAACCAATTCCATTTCTCCTATAGCCAAGCGTACTAATATTGGGTGTTACAGTTGAGGTAACAGGCGTTAAGTTATTAAAGCCGTCTGCATCAATCTTAAAAGCATAGAAGGTGTCTACAAATTGGGTTATAACCCACATTGTTTCACAATCTGCTCCTTGAACAGCGGTTATTTTTTCTGCACATTTATATAGTTCTTGGTCTGGTTGAGAAGTATCATAAGTTATAAGATGAACATTTTTTTCAGAAGGTACGACATCACCAAAACCTCCGTTAAGCGTCATATCTACTAAAGAGTAATTAAAACCATTATTAAAGCCATCATCATCATTAGGTACAGTTTGAAAGTCTCCAAAGGTTTCTTCGTAAAAATTTATTGGATTCCCATTTTGGTCTGCTGGTCCTTGGTTAGGTGAAGCCCAAGCATTATTATGATGAGGCTCATCTACAGTAAAAATGTAGTATAAGTTATTGTTTGTTGGATGTGGCACAATGACACCAGATGATGTACTGGATGGATCGCCAAGTAGACCTGTACCACCAAAATAATTACCGTTTGGCATAATTTGATGGTTACGGTTCCATACCGTACGTCCGTCTGTGTAAAACTGTAAAACACCATCTTCATTAGAGATAGTAGAACAGCCTTCGTTAGTACTTATTGATGTTGAAATGGGTACAACATTTCCTGTTGCTAGATTAAAATTTAGACCTGCATTGTTTCCAAAAGCCCAATTTGTAGTTTCTTCTTGTGCATATGCAAAAACACAATAAAAAAATGCAAACAGTAAGGCGTATTTCTTTTTCATAATTGCTTTAATGTACACTACACTCTTTAATACAATATAACAACTAGAACTCAATAACTCCTAGATTTAGTATTAAAATAACATAGCAATTACTACAAAGCTATTATAAATCTCTCTTTTTTAATAATTGATAAGATAAAAAGATAAAAAGTGCAGACCAGCCTAATACTATTGCAATTTCGTACCAATGTACTGCGTAATCATAAGATAAATCTTCTTCTATTTGATTGGCTAATGCTTGTACGGCTGATAATCTAGAGCCAGGCTCGTCAATTAAATTCCATAAGGATTTAAAAGGCATAAACTGGTAAATATTATCAGCAAGGTCAGTACCTCTGTTATAGGCAGAGACTACACTCCAACTTATAAATTCTATTAAGAATAAAACAACCATTGTTGCTACTGCAAACGCAGATCGCTTTATAAGTACACCTAGAAACAAACCAAAAGAGAAAAAACCAACAAGTTTAACAAAGAAGGCGAGTAGGTATTCTAAATCTGTAAAAACTATTGAAAACTCTGTATAGCTTGAGTAGATGTAACCTAGTACTAATGATACAATAAATACAAAAGCTGTAGATATTAGCGAGAATGCTAAAACCATATAAAACTTAGATAGTATAAACTCTTTTTTACTTAAACCATCAATGAGGTTTTGTTTTAAGGTTTTATTGCTATACTCATTGGATACCATTGAGACAATAACCAGTAATAGGAAAAACTTTAATAATCCTGCTACAAAAGTATTAAAGTGCCAAATGTATGGGAAATTAAAAATGCCCATTTCAGCTAAATGAAATTTAACAGGACCAATATCAAACTTTATTACAGCAAAAAGAGCTATGAGTACAAGTAAAATGAAGTAGGTAAGTATAAGTATTCTACTTGCTTTATTATATCTTAATTTATCAAATTCTATTTTTAATAATCTTAACATGATGTGGTTGGTTGTGCTTAGTTTTAATTTAATTTTCCTATTTCTTGATTAATCTCATTTTCATCTGTCAGTTGCAAGAATTGTTCTTCAAGGCTTTCTTTTCGTTTTACTAAATGCGATAAGATTATACCTTTATCAAACATCATTTTGTTAAAGTCAGATGCGGACATAGGTTCGTTTAAAAAGGCGGTAATTAATTCGTCTTCAATTTTTAGTTTACCAAAATTTGGATGAGACTCTAGAATTGCAACGAGCTCTTTCTTTTTGTCAGTTTTTAACTCAAAAAAGCCATGACTACTAATCATTTCATCAACACGGCCAGAGTATAATTTTTCACCTTTTCTAAGGACTACAACATGAGAACATACTTTTTCAACTTCATCCAAAAGGTGAGAAGCTAATAGAATGGTTGTTCCACCAGCCGCTATGTCTTTAATGATTTGACGAATTTGATGAATTCCTTGAGGATCGAGACCGTTAGTAGGCTCATCTAAAATTAAAATCTCTGGATCGTTAAGTAGGGCAGAAGCAATGGCTAAGCGCTGTTTCATTCCTAAAGAATATGTTTTAAACTTATGATGCTTTCTTTCTAAAAGGCCAACTATTTCAAGTTTTTCATCAATTTTACTGTGGTCAACACCTTTTATTCTACAGACCAATTTAAGGTTTTGTTCTGCAGTCATATAAGGGTAAAAGTTAGGTCGCTCTATAATAGCGCCTACTTGCTTTAAAGCATTATGTGTAGAGGTGTTTCCGTTAAACCATTTAAAATCTCCACTGGTTTTATTAACGACATTAAGAACAATGCCTAAAGTAGTAGATTTACCACTTCCGTTAGGTCCTAAAATACCATATACGTTGCCTTTGTTTATTGTAAAGCTTAAATTTTTTACAGCCGTAAGAGCTCCAAATCTTTTAGTGAGATTGTTAATTGTAAGAATGGGTTGTTCCAAAATTGATTGGTTTTTTTATACTGAAAATACAGTATAGATTGGTTATGTATGTAAGACGAGTGTTTAAAATATTTGTTACAAAGTAACAATATAAAACCTTATTTTAGTACTAATTAGTTGATATGGAAGATTTAAAAATTTCTAAAAAGAAGCCATCTTATCCAATTAATGATAAGTTGCATAATTATCTAAAGACCTATAATAGGAATATTCGATTGCCTATTTTTTATGATGATTTGCTACGTTTTCAAGGTTCAGTTGTGGTTTATGATAAAAACGATGAAGATACACTTTGGGTACGTGTTTATTATAATGAATTTGAGAGGGAAGAAATTGACCGTAGCCTAAAGCTTGTCTACTCTATTTTAATATCTGATGGTAATGAAGACATTTTTAAGTACCTCAATGTAGATGCTGTTGATTATTGTACATTCGGAAACTCTAAACCTTTCAGAGTAAAGGTGAGAAATATATTGAACGATAACTACACATACTTCTATATAAAAAAAGGTGATGCTTCAAGAGTCTATGGTTTAGAGTTAGAACACATGTTATCTCCTTATAATCTAAACTTTTTAGTTTATAAAGACACTCTTATAGAAGAGCATATTGCAGGAATTCCTGGTGATGAGTTTATAAAAAACATGTTACCACAACGTACTGAATCTGAAAAATCCCAAATAGCAAAAGAGTTTGTGAAGTTTAATGAACGTTGTATGATTAGGTTACTAGGAGATATGCGTTCTTACAACTATGTTATAGTACCTACTCACGATTTTGACCATGTGGTTTATAAAATAAGAGCCATAGATTTTGACCAACAGAGCTATGAAGGAAAATTAAAAATTTACAGACCTCAATTTTTTAAAGAAAACTACAAGATGGTAGAATTAGTACGAGATCGTATTCAGAAAGAGTCTATAGACCAATACAAAATAGAAGAGCGATCTATTATTGCTAAGCGTATGATAAGTTACCAAAATAGAATTGATGAGTTATTAGATTGCATGGAAAACGATATAATTTCTATTCCAAAACATATAGACTTATTGAAAGAGGAAATTTATAACTACACAAACGATGTAGAGTTTAGACGCTGCCAAAATATGGGAGGTATATTAAAAAATGCCTTAGATTTCGTAAAACGAAATTACCAAGGCATTAATATGAAAAATTTCTTTTAGTCTTTTTAGTTCCAGTTCTCGTCAAAATCTAGATTCTCGTAATCATCAATATCTAGATCATCATCAAACTCGTTGAAGGCATCATCATCTTCAGCTTCAAAAGATTTATCTGGTGCTTCGTCAGGAATTTGACCGTGAACAAACATTAGGTTAGGGTAATCTGTACCTTGGGCTTCGTCTACAATTTCAGCAAGCTCTACGTAAAATGTCCACATACTTAAGAAATCATAAACGTAGATTAGTTTTGGTGAAGCCTCGTGTACAACATCTTTGATAACCGTTGTACTCATCATTTTAACTTCATTACCAGCTTCACTCATGTCGAACATGGCAATTTCTTCACCTTGGTTCCATTCGTCATCGCTAATATAAAAAGAAGCCATTTCCATACCATCAAAGCCAAAAGATTGGGTAATGATGTTATGCAAATCTTCCATTGTGTCGGTTTCACGAATTTCTAAATCGCGAAACACATCGTCTTCTGTGTCGTTGTCTAATATGACTCTAAATCTGTAAATCATGGTGCAAATTTAAACTATTTACTAAAACGATGCAGTGTAAAAACCATACAACTCAATAAAATAAATGCAACAACCTGATGCAAAACACCTAACCAAACAGGCACAGCCAATAATAGCGTAAGTACACCCAGTAGAAACTGAATACCAACCACAAGTAGAAGACTGTTAACACCTTTAGTTTGCCATTTGGAAATATCGTTACGAGTGGCTTTGTACCATATTGATAAAATGAAAATCACTACAACATATGCTAATGTTCTATGTACAAACTGCACACCACTTTTTCCTTCAATAAAGTTGAGGTATGTTGGGTTATGTTCTGTGTAAACAGTTTCGTGAATAAGTTTACCTTCACTCATAAAAGGCCAGTGATTGTGTATCCAACCTGCATCTAACCCAGCTACAAAGGCACCATAAATAATCTGAATGATTAATATAACTAAACCTATTCTAATGAAATTTCTAAGTTTTTTGTCAATGGTTTTTTTATTTGGAAACATTAAATCCAACGCTACCCAAAATGTATAGGCAAAGGTTAAAAATGCTGTAGTTAAGTGTGCTGCTAATCTGTAATGACTTACATCTGGTCTGTCAACCAATCCACTTTTTACCATATACCAGCCAAGGAATCCTTGAAAACCTCCCATAAGGAGAAGTATTATGGATTTTTTAATAGTGGGTTTAGAAAGTTGTTTTCTAATTAAAAAATAAATAAATGGAATAATGAACACTAAACCAATAAAACGACCAATGACACGGTGAATCCATTCCCAAAAATAAATGTCTTTAAAGTCTTCTAAAGTAAAGTGGTTGTTGAGTTTTTGGTATTCAGGATATTGCTTATAAAGCTCAAAGGCTTCATTCCATTCAATCTCATTCATTGGAGGAATTGTTCCAGAGATTAACTTGTAATTAGATATAGATAATCCCGAATGTGTAAGTCTGGTAATACCACCAACAATTACCATTATAAAAATTAAGAAACAACCTGTGAGTAGCCAGTAAATTACAGCTTTGTTATCCTTTTTCATTGTCTTTTTTCTTTTTCAGTTTTTCAATATTTTTTTCAAAGCAAATACTATTTTCAACACCTTTATATTGTCCGTAATTAGAAATTATAGTATAACCGTTCTTTTTATAAAATTCAACAGCTTCAATTTGTCTTATGCCTGTTTCTAATATGCAAGAATCATAGTTCAGTTCAGAAGCCCATTTTTCAAGTTCGTTTAAGAGTAAAGAGGCTATGCCTTTTCCTCTATGTTTTTCTGAAGTAAACATGCGTTTTATCTCAACGCTATTATTTTCAAAACCTTTAAAAGCTCCACAGCCTACAGATTTGTTTTCTGTGTAAGCGACAACAACATGGTTAAGATTTTCTATAGCGTTGTACTGATTGTAAAAATCGTGTTCATCTCCATCTGTAATCCTTAAATAGGCGTCGAGCTGGTTAACTAGATTAACAAAATCTTTATCTGAAGAATCAGTTCTTTTTAACCTAATCATACTGCTACAGTAAGTCCTAATTTTTTTCCTTTTTTTATCATTAATTGATATGCAGCCTCATGTTCATTTGGTATATCACCTTCTAAAATGGCTTCTTTTATGGCTTCTTTTATAATTCCAATTTCTTTTGAAGGCTTTAAATTAAAAGCCTTCATTATTTCTTCTCCAGAAACAGGTGGTTGAAAATTACGTACGCGATCACGTTCTTCAACCTCTACAATTTTATCTCTTACAAGTTTAAAGTTGTTATGATATTTTTTAAACTTTTTAGGATTCTTAGTCGTTATATCGGCTTCGCAAAGTGTCATTAAATCATCAACGTGTTCACCAGCATCAAAAACTAAGCGTCTCACTGCAGAATCAGTAACGTCACTAGCCAAAACAATTGGTCGAGAGCTCATTAATACCATTTTTTGAACAAATTTCATTTTGTCATTTAATGGCATTTTTAATCTTTTAAAAAGTTTGTAAACCATTTTAGACCCAACAAATTCGTGGGCATGGAATGTCCAGCCTACTTTTTTGCTAAATTTTTTGGTTGGAGCTTTACCAATATCATGAAGCAACGCAGCCCAACGCAACCAAAGATTATCAGTGGTTTCACAAATATTGTCAACTACTTCTAAGGTGTGGTAAAAGTTGTCTTTGTGCCGTTGGCCTTCTACTTCATCAATACCTTTGAGTGCTGTGAGTTCTGGTAAAATAAAATCTAAAAGTCCTGTTTTTTCCAGAAGTTTAAATCCTATGGAAGGTTTATCGCTTTCCAGAATTTTGTTTAACTCTGTAACAATGCGCTCTTTGGTTATAATTTTTATTCGGTCCTTATTGTCAGTAATAGCCTTTAGAGACTGTTCTTCAATTTTGAAGTTCAATTGCGTAGCAAAACGAATAGCACGCATCATACGAAGCGGATCATCACTGTAGGTTATATCAGGATCTAGAGGTGTACGAATAATACCTTTGTCTAGATCTTTTATACCATTGAAAGGGTCTAATAATTCGCCAAAGTTAGATGTGTTAAGACTAAGGGCAAGTGCATTTATTGTAAAATCACGACGATTTTGATCATCTTGTAGAGTTCCGTTTTCAACAATAGGATTTCTACTATTTTCATGGTAGCTTTCTTTTCGAGCACCTACAAATTCAACCTCAATGTCATCGTAGCGCAACATTGCTGTACCATAGGTTTTAAATATTTGAACCTTAGGATTTGTTTCTAGGTTTTTGGAAACTTGTTGTGCCAATTCAATACCACTACCAACAGCAACCACATCGATGTCTTTGGCATCTCCACGCTCTAAAAGATAATCGCGTACGAAGCCACCAATCACATAACAATCTAGCTGCAATTCTTCGGCTGAATGCGAAATGATTTTAAAAATATGGTGCTTTAAGGCTTGTTTGTGATTCACTTTCATGAAATAAAAATGGTTTTGCAAAGATACTACATAAGGCTAATTTTTTATGCTCTTCCGAGTATAGTTTTTACCCAAGTGGTGTAGAGGTGTTTTTTATAAATTTCTTCAGGAATATCTTGATATGGCTCTAAAAAGAAATTTCTAGGAATATTGATATTATCAAAATTTTCAATTACATGAATATTGTTAGGATTGTAAAACTCGTAATTTTTAATATCTGTATTCGAAGTGATAAGTTTTCTTTTAAAATAAATACTTTCAAAAACTCTAAATGTTAGTCCATCTTGAATACCATATTTATGAATATCGGCTATGATTGATGCTTGGTTTATTTCCTTTAAAACTTCAGAATTTGTCTTTCTTTCTGTAATAAATTGAATGAGATCAGACTTAGGTTGCTCTTTGTCTGAATGAACGAGAAATTTGTATTCGAATTTATTTTGTTTGAGAAAGGTAGCTAGTTTAATGAGACTTTTAAATCTATAATCTTTGGAAATAACAGTAAAAACTTGTGTTTTAGTTGCATCATTAACTTTGTAATTATTTAGATAGATGAAATTTGGAATGAATTTAAGGTTGAAATCTTTAACATCTCTTTTTTCATAAGAGTAAACCTCATCAAAAAAATGAATCACATCTTTTTTTCGCGGAATATTATTTATGGAGTCATGATAATAGGCGATTAATTTTTTACTGTTTTTTCTGAGAATTTTTAATTGCTTATCAAAAAATAAATCGGGTCTTATAATGAGTGTAAAGTCATAAGATTTATCTTTAATATCCTCAATTACCGGATTGTATTTGTAGTAGTTTTTTAGCTTTAGATTTTTAGTTTTTTTTAGATAAAAAGATGAAATCCTTTGTCCGATATTTTTGTATGGTTGATTTTTGTAATCGGCTAAATTATAGTAGTCTACAACGTCATAATGAGATTTTAGTTCTTCAAAAATACAATTGTAATAACCGCTTAAATCAAAAGTTATAAAGAGTGCTTTGGTGGGCTTCATGATTTATGGAATATTAGATTTCATGCTTAGATAACTCATCATGCATTTTCTTAGCAATAACTTTCTTGGTAAAGTTATCTAATAAGTATTGATACCCATTTTTTGTAAATTTATCTTGTAAACCTTTGTCTTGCATTAATAAAGTTACTTTTTCTGCAAAATCTTTAGGATTGCCTACTTTAGCTAAAAGACCAGTTTCGCCATCTACAATGACTTCAGAAATACCGCCAGCATCTGCAGCTACAATAGGAACTTTACAAGCATAAGATTCTAAAAGAACTCCTCCTGTAGGCTCGTTGTTTGAAGTGAATAAAAACAAATCAAATTCTGGTAAAATTTCAGGAACATCTCTCCTAAAACCTGTAAAAATAATGTGCTCTGTTAGGCCTTTTTCTTCTACATAATTCTTGATGTCTTGCTCCATGCTACCTTTGCCAACAAGTATGTATTTGGCTTTAATAGCATTTTCTTTAACTAAAATTTCAACAGTATCTACCCAAGTATAATGATCTTTGAAACCTGTGAATTCGGCAATATTACCAATTATTTTATAGTCTTTTGGAATGTTGAATTCTTCATGTAAAATTCCGGTGCCTTCTTGCTTTTTGAATTTATTTACATCAGTAACACTACCTATTACAGTTAATTTACTATGGTTTTTAACTGCAAATTTTAAAGATTCTACAACAGGTTGAGAGACACAAATAATTTTTTTTATGCCTTTGTAATTGTATTTCCACTTTCTGAAAAAATTGGTATCTACTCGTTTTATTAGTGTTCTACAAAGTACTAAAGGTACTTTCATTCCGAATAAAAAATGTGCTAAAACCGCTATAGTATGTGCTTTACTGCTATGAATGAAAATTACCGAAGCTTGTTTTTCTTGGGCTAACTTTTTAAATTCTTTTGCGTAAGATAAACTGTATTCAGATTTGTATTCAAAAGGAATTACTTGCATGCCTTTTTCGGTTGCAATACGTTCTACTTCAGAGCCTATAGGGCAAACAATCCATTGGTCTTCTACATAGCCTTCTGCTTTAAAAGCTTCGTATAAGTAGATGATTTTTTGTTCGTGACCACGCCAACCATTAGAGGCTGTAAATTGTATTAACCGCATTTAAAGTGTTTTTAGCAAAACAAAAGTAAGGTTTTTCAAGGTTACTTTATTTTATAGAGTCCCAAGGCTTTTTTAAACTTTTTACTTGCAAGAACATAATTAACGTAGAGCTTATTCTTTAGACTTAATTTTCGCCATTTTTTATGCGGAATAATCTCTTTAGATATTTTTTCTTCAATAGTTTCAGATACTATAAACTGAGTTTTTATATCGTCCCAATCTACATTGTCATAACCATCAAACTCATTAACTTTATTTTTTTCGTGTATTATAGACATCCAAAGACGTTTGTCTGAAATTTCAACACGTCTAGATTCTTTTTTCCACATATTATGATCGCTAAACCAAACTGTTTTTGGAGCTTCATTTTTTTCGATAAGACTTATAAAAGGGTTAAAAATATGCTCTTTTTTACCTAGCATTATTTCAGGTGAAATTTGAAGCGAATACCCTTTTAAGACATCAATAGCCATAAAATCTTGTGACTTAAATTGCTCTTGAATTGTATTGATGTAATCTTTATGGATACAGTCATCATTGTCTATACGAGAGGTGATGATGTATGGAGTATCCTTACTATCTTCTTCAATATACTGTTTGATGGAAGAATGAAAAGCGTCCATGCCATCAATATAGAAGGATTTAAAATGCGAATAAGGTTTTAGTAAAGTTTCTATTTCATCCTTAAAATCAGAATCTGTACTTGTGTCAAAAAACAATAGCCATTCAAACTTAGTGTTGCTTTGGCTAGCAACTGAAGGTAGACAGAAATTGCTAAACAAGCCAATGCGATGTGTCATCCATTCACGTGTTAAAAGCGTTTCGTTATTTTTAGTTACTTCCCAATTTTTATTTTTGAGGTTAAAACGTGTAATGAGATAATGTTTAAACATCTTCTTGCTGTTGTTTGATAGGCAAATTTAAAGAAATAATATTTCTACATCCTTAGTTTGCTAATTTGAAAGGCACGCTATAAATACCTACTTTTGCAAATCATTGTTAGATATGTTTTAACCTATGTCAGTAACCATTAAAATACACAAAAACTCAGCCTTGTCAAAAGACAGCTTAATGAAAGCTATTGAGAATTTTGACCATGAAGGAGAAATGATTGGTAATGGTTACCGAAACGTCATTAAAATTCTAACGATTGATGGGCAACGGTATAATATCAAGGAATTTAAGGTTCCTAATCTAGTCAATAAAATTGTCTATCGTTTTTTCAGAAAAAGTAAAGCAGAGCGATCATTTCTTTATGGTCAACGTTTATTGGACTTGGGAATTCTTACACCTTCACCTGAAGCTTATATAGAGTATAAATCGCTATTTATATTTGGAAAAAGTTACTATATAAGTAAACAATTAGAATACGATTTTACAATCAGAAAACTTATTGATGAGCCAGAGTGTGATGACTACGATAATATTCTCAGACAGTTTACACAGTTTACGTATAAGTTACACGAAAATGGTATTCACTTTTTAGATCATTCGCCAGGTAATACACTTATAAAAAAGACAAGTACTGGCTACGATTTTTATTTAGTAGATCTCAATCGTATGGAGTTTAAGACGTTAACTTATGATGAGCGCATGGCAAATTTTGCACGTTTATCTCCAAAAGATTATATGCTAGACATCATTAGTGATGAATATGCCAAATTGATTAACAAACCTCATGATGAAGTTAGAGAACGTATGTATCACTTTTCACAAAAGTTTTCGTCTGGCTTTAAAAAGAAAGAGGCTTTTAAAAAGAAGTATTATTTCTGGCGAAAAAAGAAAAACTAAATTTTCTTTTTATATAGTTCACGCAGCTTAGAATATTTCAAAAAGGTAATGTTTGCAGTTTGTACGCAAATAACAAACCCATTAAAACCATCTAAAAATCCAAGTCTTAAAATATAGGACTTAATGAACGCCCAGGTAGGATTCCAGATAATTTTCCATATCGGTGCCGTTTTACCTTTGTCATAATAGGCTTTTGCAGCGATGGTTGAGAAATATTCCGTTTTCTTGTTGAATTCAGAGTAAGTTTGATAGGTCCAATGTAAAATATCACCTTTTAAATGACCGCTCTTGGTTTTACTATCATGAAACTGTACATTATCATGTGGATTAATGCCTGTCCATTTCGCCTTGGTTTTATCAAAAACGCGTAGTTTTTTATTGGGATACCAGTCACTATATTTTATCCACTGACCACAAAAGTTGTTAAATCGGTTGGCATAATACCCATCAAATTTCCAATTGGTCTTTAATTCAATTATGGATTTTTGAAGTGTTTCAGAAAGGGCTTCATCACCATCAAGCGAAACCACATGGTTATAGGTGGTTTGTTCTAGAGCAAAATTTTTCTGTTCTATATACCCCAAAAATTCTTGCTCAATAAACGTTGCATTAAATTTTTGGCAAATTGCTTTAGTGTTATCCGTAGAATAAGAGTCTACAACCACAATCTCATCAACCACATTTACTAAGGATTCTAAACAACGCTCTATGTTTCGCTCTTCATTAAAGGTAATAATAACACCAGACAGTTTTAGCATAGTTGTGATTTCACTACCGTAAAAATAGTATTTTTGTGCTAATGAAATCATCACTAAAGGCTTCAGTTATCATAAGCACTTACAACCAGCCAAAATGGTTAGCGTTGGTGTTGCATAGTTATGGTATTCAAACAGAATCTAATTTCGAATTAATCATAGCAGATGATGGTTCTGATGATAGAACAAAGACTGTAATTGATGAGTTTTCTAAGCAGTCAAACATAAATGTTACTCACGTATGGCAAGAGGATGAAGGCTTTCAGAAAACCAAAATTCTTAATAAAGCCATAATAGCTTCAAATGCAGAATATCTCATATTTACGGATGGAGATTGTATTGCAAGAGCAGATTTTGTAGCAACACATTTAAGGTTGAAGCAAACGAGTTGTGCGCTATCAGGAGGGTATTTTAAGTTATCTGAAAAAATATCTCAAAGTATTACTAAAGAGATCATAGATGGTCAAAAATGTTTTGATAAACAATGGCTTTTAAAGCAAGGTCAGGCTAAAAGTTTTAAGCTAAATAAGTTAACGAAGTCTAAATTGAAAGCGAACCTCTTAAACACATTAACTCCAACAAAAGCTACTTTTGATGGTATGAATGTATCATGTCATAAAAAAGATATTTTAACTGTAAATGGTTTTGATGAGCGTATGCAATATGGAGGTGAAGACAGGGAAGTAGGCGAGCGTATGATGAATAACGGTGTAAGATTCAAGCAAGTGAGGTATAGCACTATTTGCGTACATTTGCATCACGAAAGACCTTATAAAAACGAAGAAGCAGAGACTTTAAATCTGAAAATTCGAAAAGAAACAAAAAAAAATAAATCAACATATACCAAGTTTGGTATTAAGAGATAAAAGATTCATGGCGTTACCAAAAATTACAGTCATTATTGCTACTTACAATAAAACCGATTGGTTAGAGAAGGTGCTGTATGGCTATAGTGTACAAACCTACAAAGACTTTGATATTATTATTGCTGATGACGGTTCTACAGAAGAAACCAAAAATTTAATTGATAAGTTTAAACAAGATTATCCTGTAGAAATTACGCACGCTTGGCATGAAGATAAAGGGTACAGACGCCAAAAAATTTTAAATGAAGCTATAGTCATGGCAAAAAATGATTATATCTTATTTACAGATGGAGATTGTATTCCACGTGAAGATTTTGTAGAAACTCATGCTAAACATGCAGAAAAAGGTTACTTTTTGTCTGGTGGCTACTGTAAACTCCCAATGGATATTAGCAAAACTATTGCTGAAGATGATATAAAATCTAAGCGTTGTTTTGAGGTTAAATGGCTTAAAGAACAAGGTGAACTTAGTGGAAAAAACAAACTAAAGCTCTCTGCAAAAAATGGCCTGGCTAACTTCTTGGATGTGGTAACTCCAACAGGTGCTACATTTAACAACTGTAATTCCTCAGCATGGAAATCTGATTTAATTGCAATCAATGGTTATGACGAACGTATGCAATATGGTGGGCCAGATAGAGAATTGGGTGAACGTTTGGTAAATAACGGCATTAAGACAAAACAAATACGATATAAAGCTATTTGTTTGCATCTAGATCATGCGCGTGGTTATAAAACACAAGAATCTTTAGATAGAAATTTAGCCATTAGAGCTAAAGTGAAAAAAGAAAATTTAAAGTGGACCGAATTCGGTATTAAGAAAGGTTAGGTCTATAATCTTTCTAAAAATTTGATCAAGTCTTCTTCAAAAAGGGAAGGTTTAAATTTTAAATACAATTCTGAAGCTTGAGATTTTAATTCCTTTGGGTGTTTTATATCTAAATATGGTTGGTTGTCATAATCTTTTAGATGAACCGAAACGTGCTTTATACCATCATCAAACATATTCCAAGCTTCTTTTTTTATCCAAGGAGAGAATATAGTGAATGTTGGAATGCTTAAAGCTTTCGCCATGTTTATAGCACCTCCTTCATTTCCTATTAGTGCATCGCAATGCTGTGTTATGGCTAAAAAATCTCTCAAACTTTTACCGAATACTTCAAAATGAATATGTTTTTGAGTTTCAGGTGCACAAAGCTCTAAAATGGCTTTAGCATCTTCTTCTTGCTTAGGGATATAATTGAATAAAATCTGGCTTTCGGGCTGCGTTTTTACAATTGTATCAATTACAGAAGCCATATATTCAAACGGATAAGTTTTGTTAGATCCGCTTCCCAAAACACCAATCATGTAGAGTGGCTTGTTAGTATCAATGTTACTTGATTCTAAAAACGCTTTAGCTTTAGATTCTTCCTCTTTAGTAAGATATATTTTGGGTCTTACTATTTTGCTGTTGTCTATGTCTAAAGTTTGAAGTAGTTGTAGACGGTTTTCTATGGCCAAACCGGCATTAGTATCTGCCTTAGCTTTGTGTTTGTATAAGTGAGTGTATAATAACTTATTTCTGCCTTTATCTATAGAAATTTTAATTTTCGCCTTAGAAAATAAGGTTATGAGGTTACTCGATAGTTTTGAGTAAACATCTACGATGGCATCATAATTTTCTTTACGAAGTTGTTTAGCAATTTTAAAAAGTTTCAGTTTACTGTTTTCGTGTTCTGGAGTAAAAAACTGAATCTTATCTATATAAGGATTTTGATCTACAACAGGGAAGGTATGCGTGTTAATGAGGTAATGTAATTCTGCATCAGGATATTGATGCTTAATGGCCTCAAACAATATGCTTGAAGCCAAAACATCACCAATCATTTTTTGTTGTATGATTAAAATTTTCATTCAGAAAAGCTTAATTATGCCAAAATTATTTTTTCCTTCTTAAGGAAATATTTGTAGTATAAAATAGCTTTTTTTAAACCGCTACATCATATTCGCGTAAAGCATCATTAAGAGATGTTTTTTTATCTGTACTTTCTTTACGTTTTCCAATAATTAATGCGCAAGGTACTTGGTATTCGCCAGCAGCAAATTTCTTAGTATAACTTCCAGGAATTACCACAGAACGCGCAGGTACTCTACCTTTCATTTCTACAGGTTCATCACCAGTGACATCTATAATTTTGGTGCTCATAGTTAATACCACATTGGCACCAAGAACCGCTTCTTTTTCTACATGTACTCCTTCAACAACAATACAACGGCTACCAATAAAAGCACCATCTTCAATAATTACTGGAGAGGCTTGTAATGGTTCTAAAACACCACCAATACCAACACCACCAGAAAGGTGTACATTTTTACCAATCTGTGCACAACTACCAACAGTTGCCCATGTGTCTACCATAGTGCCTTCATCTACATAAGCACCTATGTTAACGTAGCTTGGCATCATAATAACACCTTTAGAAATGTAAGCTCCATGTCTTGCTACAGCATGTGGTACAACTCTAATGCCTTTTTCCATGTAGTTGCGCTTCAATGGAATTTTGTCGTGGTATTCAAAAATACCTACCTCATGTGTTTCCATTTTTTGAATAGGGAAGTAAAGCACTACCGCTTTTTTAACCCATTCGTTTACTTGCCAGCCATTTTCAGTTGGTTCAGCAACACGAAGTGTGCCAGCATCTATTAGGTCTATAACACTTCTTATGGCATCAATAGTAACTTTATTGGTTAATTGAGAACGGTCATCCCAAGCATTTTCTATAACGGTTTGTAGTTGTTTCATGTGTCTAAAATTTTCGCAAAGATAAGTTGATAAACAGCCTTTGTAAAATATTTTTAAAAAGAATTGTGACCTATTCTAAAAAGTTGTGTCTCAACAGTATTAAATGCAATGTAAATTTATTTCATATAGGTTTATCTGAGGATTTAATTAATAGCTAATTATGAAAACTCCTCTCCCCTTAATTTGAGGAGTTTTCTTTTTTTGAAAAAAAATGTGACCATTTAAAAGATATGGTGTCTTAAAGATATAATTAACGTGATTTATTTATAGAGGGTAATAAAATCAACGACTTAATTAATAGCTAATTTTAAAAACGCTTCTTTTTACTAAGAAGCGTTTTTTATTACACTATCTTTGCAGTAATGGGAAGAATTTTAGCCATAGATTACGGTACAAAACGGACAGGATTGGCAGTTACAGATCCTATGCAAATTATTGCATCTGGATTAACAACTGTTGAAACAAAAGAATTGATTCAGTATTTAAAAGCTTATGTTAATTCCGAAGTTGTAGAAAAATTTGTTGTAGGAGAGCCAAAACAGATGGATAATACTGCTTCAGAGAGTGAAGTGCATATTCAGAAGTTTTTAGAAAAACTGCAAAAAGAAATTCCACAAATCCCTGTGGTGCGTGTAGATGAACGTTTTACGTCAAAAATGGCTTTTCAAACCATGATTGATAGTGGGCTAAAGAAAAAACAAAGACAGAATAAAGCACTTGTAGATGAAATAAGTGCAACCTTAATATTGCAGAGTTATTTGGCTTCAAATTTTTAAATAAGAATTGTACTTTTGCACCCGAAAACAACAAAGTTATGATATTACCAATAGTTGCATATGGAGATGCCGTATTAAAGAAAAAGGCTAAGGAAATCGATAAAGATTACCCAAAGCTTAATGAGTTGATAGAAAATATGTACGAGACTATGTATGGTGCTTATGGTGTTGGTTTAGCTGCACCACAAGTTGGTTTGCCTATCCGTTTATTTTTGGTAGATACAGAACCTTTTTCAGACGATGAAGATTTGTCTGAAAAAGATAGAGAACAAATGAAGAATTTTAAGAAAACATTCATCAATGCTCAGATTTTAGAAGAAGAAGGAGATGAATGGGCCTTTAATGAAGGCTGTTTAAGCATTCCAGATGTTAGAGAAGATGTATTTAGAAAGCCAAAAATAAAGATTCAATATCAAGATGAAAATTTTGAAACGCATGTTGAAGAATATGATGGTTTAATCGCCAGAGTCATTCAGCATGAGTACGATCATATCGAAGGAATTTTATTTACAGACAAACTATCTTCGTTTAAAAAGCGTTTGATTAAAGGTAAATTGACAAATATTTCAAAAGGAAAAATAAGAATAGATTATAAAATGCGTTTTCCTGCAATGAGCAAAAAACGTTAATACAAAATATATGAGCTTAGATAAAATATTAGCTATTTCTGGAAAGCCAGGATTATACGAAATTGTAACACAAACAAGAACAGGTGCTGTTGTACAATCTTTAATTGATAAAAAGAGAATCACTGTAGGAGCACATAGTAACATTAGTATCTTAAGTGAAATTGCTATTTATACTTTAACAGAAGAAGTGCCTCTAAAAGATGTGCTTAAGAAGATTAAAGATAAAGAGAATGGTGAACAAACATCGATTAGCCATAAAGATGGAAAAGATACTTTAGAAGAATATTTCTTCGAAGTTTTACCAGATTATGATGAAGATCGTGTATATGCTTCAGACATTAAAAAGGTGGTCCAGTGGTACAATTTACTTCATAAAAACAATCTTTTAGAATCTCTTGAAACTGAAGAAGAAGTAACTGCTTCTGACGAAGAAGAATAATTACAGACGTCAGTTCGAGTGATTCCGAAGAATGAGGAATTGTATCGAGAACATTTTCAAAGTTAGAAATTCTTATTCTCGGTAAAAATTTCATTCATTTCAATCATAAAATTCACTCGAATTGATGAATTTTATATAGCTATAAATTAACAATGTCGGATAAAACTGCCCAACTAAAAGCTTTTGAACGTTTGCTTGTTATTATGGACGAGTTGCGAGAGCAATGTCCGTGGGATAAAAAGCAAACGATGGAATCGCTGCGTCATCTCTCCATAGAAGAGGTTTACGAACTTGGTGATGCCATTTTAGATAATGACTTAGATGAGGTAAAGAAGGAGTTGGGAGATGTGTTACTACATATTGTTTTCTATTCTAAAATAGGAAGTGAAACAAATAATTTTGATATCGCAGATGTATGTAATAGCATCTGCGATAAACTTATAGATCGTCATCCTCACATCTATGGAGATGTTAAGGTTGAAAACGAAGAAGACGTAAAACGCAATTGGGAGCAACTAAAACTCAAAGAAGGTAAGAAAAGCGTTCTCGAAGGTGTGCCAAGAAGTTTGCCTGCAATGGTAAAAGCCAACCGAATACAAGACAAAGTAGCAGGAGTTGGTTTTGATTGGGAACAACCAGAACAAGTTTTTGAAAAAGTAGAAGAGGAGTTAGCCGAATTAAAAACTGAAATAGCAAAAGGTAATCAAGATGCTATTGAAAGCGAGTTTGGTGATGTTTTATTTTCTATGATTAATTATGCACGCTTTCTAAAAGTAAATCCTGAAAATGCTTTAGAACGTACCAATAAAAAATTCATAAAACGCTTTCAATATTTAGAAAGTAAATCTAAAGAACTTAATAAGCCACTAAAAGACATGACCTTATCTGAGATGGATGTCTTTTGGGAAGAGGCGAAATCTCTTTAGTTTATATTTTGTCATTCCGTACTTGATGCGGAATCCACCTTTACACTACCGATTTTTAGATTCCTGCCTTCGCAGCAATGACAAAAGAGAGATATGTTAAAATTATCCTAAATCAAAATCCTTAAGATCCAAACAGAAATTTCTCACGTAAATAAGGTATATAAAGACAACAACGTTTTTATATTCTTAGTAGGAAATCTTAATTATTATTAAGCGGTTGTAATTAAGGTTAATTTAGTTTAGTTAGGGCAAAACCCATCTGTTAGTAGCAGATGGGTTTTGATTTTTATATAAAAAAAGAGATTATAAGAATCTTAAGAATACATCCCACGAATCTTGTTAAGCTTAGCTTTCCATGTTTCTAGTTCTTTTTTGTGCTTAGCAATATTTTTATGTACATCTTTTACCAATGGATTATCAGAATCTACATTAGTGAAAAATTGTAAGTTGTTTTCAAGCTGCGTTATTTCAGATTTTACCTCGCCAATTTTCTTGCGGATAAAGTTTTGTTCGTTATCTAAAAGTCTGGTATCATCGTCATTATTGGCTAAATTTTCAAGCTTACTTTCAAATTTTACCATCTCTAACTTAGACTTCTCCATTTTTAGTTTATCAAAAGCATCGTCAATTGCTTTATAGAATTTACCATCTATGTAGCGCTTGTTTTGTGGTACATAACCAATTTCTTTCCACTCAGCAATTCTGGTTTTTAAATTTTCTACATCAGCTTTGTTATCGCCACTTAGTTCCATTGCTTTTAGATCATCAAGTAACTTTACTTTTTTATCAAAAGCATCATACAAATGCTGGTTTTCAGCTTTACGCTGAGCATGCATTCTATCAAAGTAGTGGTTACAAGCATTTTTAAACTGTTTCCAGATTTTGTCGCTATCGCGTCTTGGAACATGACCAATTTTTTTCCAATCGTTTTGAATTTTCTTCATTAAAGGAGTAACAACTGCAAAGTCGTCGCTGTCTTTGTTTTCTTCAGCAATTTTGATAAGTTCCTTCTTCTTTTGAAGATTCTCATATTGGTCTTTCTTTAAATCTTTATAGAATTTATTTTTACCTCGATTAAAGTTTCTAACGGTATCTTTAAACTTTGCCCAAGTAGATTCGTTTACTTTTAAAGGTACTTTGCCTGCATTAAAAAATGCTTCGCGTAGTGCTTCAACTTCTTTAATTTTCTTTTGCCAAGCACTATGAGTATTAGCTTTGTCGTCTGCAATGGCTTGAATTTTTGCTATGATTTCTTCTTTCTTTTCAAGATTTTTCTCATAAGCTTTGTCTAAATCAGCATAGTAAGCCTGCCGCTTATCATGTATTGTTTTTGTAGCATGGCTAAAACGCTCCCAAATTTCTTCTCTATGCTCTTTGGCAACAGGTCCAAGCTCTTCTTTCCAAAGTTTGTGTAGTACTTGTAGCTCTCTAAAAGCACGATTTACATTATCATCTTTTGCAAGTTCTTCGGCACGTTCTATGATCTTTAATTTTTGATCATAGTTGTGCTTAAAGTCCATATCTCTTAGATCATTATTAAGATGTAAGAAATCGTAAAAACGCTCTACGTGATGGTGGTAGGTGTTCCATGCATTATTGTACTTATCTCTTGGTATTGGGCCAGCATTGCGCCATTTTTCCTGAAGCTCTTTAAAGGTTTTATAAGTGCTTCCCATGTTTTCTTCAACGGAAAGTAGGCCTTTAATTTCTTCGATAATGGCTAATCTGTTTTCGAGATTTTGCTTAAGATTATGTTCACGTTCTTTGTAGTATGAACTTATGGATTGCTTGTAATCTTTATAAAGTTGGTTGAATAATTTTTTGGTATCGTTGGTGTAGTAGAAGTCTATTTCATTACCACCATCGTTTATAAATTCTTCTTTCTTTTCTTCTAAAAGCTCACCGAATTTTGCATTGAATTCAGCTTTAATTTCATTGACTTGCTTAGAGATAGTCTGAATTTTATGATGTTTCAAAAGTCTGTTGAGTTCTTCTGCTAAATCTTGCATAGACATAGCATGGTAGTCTTTTTCTTCTACTTCATGGCGCTCTGCATTAGATTCATCTTCTGCGTCCTCTGCATTAGAAGCTTCAATTTCTGAATGCGCATCAGCATCTACTTTAGATTCATTGTTAGAATCTTCAGCAGTTTCATTTTCATTTTTCAATTCAGTAGTTTCTTCAACTTGTGGAGCTGATTCTTCTTGCGAAGCATTGTTTTGTAACTCTACTTCTTTTTTTCCGTCTGCATCTTGCAGGTTATCATTCTCAGACATATGTCAAAATATTTATTAGGAGGTTAAAGATACTAACAACTCGTTGAATTACAAAGCAAATAAAAGGGTGAAGTTTATTTGTGTAATTGTTTAATCGTTGATGTGTTTATTTGTTTAATAGTTGGATAATAAGAATGTTGAAGGCTTTGAATAAGGGTTATTGGAATTTAGTTTCACTAATCACTACTTATTCCAGATTTCCCAAGATTTTTCGGCCTGTAGCTTTAGCATTTCTAAACCATTAATAATTGTAGCTCCTTTTAATTTCCCACAATTAAGGAATTTGGTTTCTTCAGGGTTATAGATAAGATCATACAAAATATGTTTGTCTGTTATACCATCGTAAGGAATGTCAGGACATTCATTTATATTAGGAAAAGTACCGATTGGTGTACAGTTTATAATGATTTGAAATGAAGTAATAGTGTCTTCAGTCAACTCAGAGTAGGTATAGGTAACACCTTCTTTTTTGGTACGTGATACATAATGATATTTAATATCAAGTTTCTTTAATGCATGTGCAATAGCTTTAGAAGCTCCACCAGTACCCAGAATTAAAGCACGTTTCTGATGTTTTTTTAAATGTGGCTTTAATGAGTTTTTGAAACCATCATAATCGGTGTTAAAACCGATTAACTTACCCTTTTTTATTTTTATAGTATTAACTGCACCTATCTTTTTGGCACGTTTATTCAATTTGTCTAGTAGAGGAATCACTTCTTCTTTGTAAGGAATTGTAACGTTAAGACCTTTTAAGTTTGAAGTATTTTCAATAATTTCCTTTAGTTCGTCAATTGATTGTAAATCAAAATTTACATATGTATGTGGTAAACCTTCGTTAGAAAATTTATCTGCAAAATACCCTCTTGAAAATGAATAGGAAATGTTTTTTCCTACTAATCCGAATTTAAGCTTTGATTTGTCTTGTGCGTTGTCCATACCATTCTAATCCCAAAACAATGAGAATTCCTAAGCCAATATACGCAATTGCAATATAAGTTTCGGTAGTTGCTTCTGGGAAAAAACGCTTGTAATTTGCAATGACTTGTTTGCCAGTAGAATCTAAAATATAGCTGCCATCAATATTTGTTTTATAGACAGTTTCTTTCCAAGGCCAAACCACACCAAGAGACCCAATAATAAAACCAACAATAGTTGCTAGTGTAATATTTTTGTAATGGTGTAAAATGTAATTTAATACGTGCGAAAAGGTCACCAAACCTGTCACAGAGCCTAACGTAAATATGCCAAGCACTTTAAGCATTCTAATTCGAGCTTCATTTTTAATAAACTCAAAATTACCAGTAAATATATCCGAAATAGTGTCGTAAAGCGCATTAACAGAGTCTACTAGAAGGAGTACATAATTTCCTAGTAGAATTAAAATGAACGAACCTGAAAATCCAGGAAGCGTCATGCCAGAGACACTAATGATACCACAGAAAAATACAAACCATAGATTGTCGTTTTCTTTTGCAGGATCTAAAAAACTAATGCTTATACCAACAACTGCACCAAGGATTAGTGCGATAATTGTTTTACTGTTCCAAGCCTTAAAATCTTTACTGATGTAATAGATAGAGCCTAGTATCATCCCAAAAAATGCACTCCAAACATAAAGCTGAAAGTTAACGATGAGGTAATCGAGTATTTTAGAAACGCTAAAGTAGCTAATCACCATTCCTAAGAATAAAAGCCCTAGGAATTTACCATTGATATACTGATAAAAACTTTTAAAACGACCATTAAAAAGGAGCTTGAATGCAGTTTTGTTAACACGTTGAAGCGAGTAAATAAACTCTTCGTAAAAACCTGCTACAAAGGCTACAACACCGCCAGAAACACCAGGAACTTTGTTGGCAGCTCCCATTGCCAACCCTTTAATGACCAAAAAAATACGATCCTTAAAAGTTCTGGTGCTTTGCATTAGATTTTATTCTTTTGATCTCCTAAACGTTCTAAAATTAATATAGCTACAAAACCAACCACAATAAATATAACGGCTAAGATCATTTGGTTATCTCCTTCATAAGCTGAAGGTAAGATGCTTTGGTCTAATAGCGTCACTACTTCTCCCTCGGAATTAACTCTGGTTTTTAAAACTTTTTTCCATGGCCAAATTTTGTTGAGAGAGCCAATCATAAAGCCGGTTAAAATGGCAAGCGTAAGATTTTTTTGATGTTTAAACATCCAGTTAAGTGCTTTTGAAAATACTTTTAATCCCACAACTGCTCCAATAGCAAGTAATACAAACTTTAACAGGGCATCTTTAAATATTTCCATATTACCTGTAACTAATCCATCTCGTAAATTGTTAATAGTGTCGATTGCAGTCTGATAAGCACCTAAAATAAGTAGGATGAATGCACCTGAAACACCTGGTAAAATCATAGCAATGATGGCAATGAATCCACAGAATAATAAATAAAATGGACTATCTGGTGAGGCAAATGGTTCTGCTAACGTTATGTAATAGGATAGGGCAGAAGTTGCTATAATAGCAATGATTATTTTTGGTGACCAACCTTTTATTTGCTTAGCGATATAGAGTATACTTGCTAAGACTAGTCCAAAAAAGAACGACCATAACAAAACAGGCTCGTTGTGTAAAAGCCATTTTATAAGCTTAGCCAAAGACAAAATACTTATGGCTATTCCAGAAAATAATGCCAAAAGGAATGAGCCATTGATAGATTTCCAGGCGGTTTTAAAACCTTGTTGTTTCCATACTTTAAAAACACTTAGATTTACTTTGTCTATACTTTCTATAAGTTCTTCGTAAATACCAGAAATAAAGGCTATAGTACCACCAGAAACACCTGGTACAACATCGGCAGCTCCCATGGCTACACCTTTAAAAGCAATAATAAGATAGTCTAAAAAACGTCGTTGCATTTCTTTAAATATAAGAAACGCTAAGGTATGGATTTTTTTAGTCGGAAGCCTTCTTTGCTTCCGAAATTATGGCTTTAACCATTGGTCTGTCGACAAGCAAAGGAAATAGTTCTGAAACAATAAAATTATAATCTATGTTAAGTCTTAACGCATTTTTTAGGTGAAAACGACCCTCTTGAATTTGGTGTGTTGTAAAATATAAACCAGCTAACCTATATTCTATTTCCGGATTTTCAGGGTAGAATTCAGCAGCTTGCAGAAGATTATAAATAGAAGCTTCATATTCACCTAAAGCAATTAAAATATCTGACCGATCCAACCACGTATCTAGTTCGTAATTACCAAGCTCCAAGGTTCGTTTGTAGCCAATTTCTGCTTCTTCAAGGAAGTTTAAACGTTTATTAATTGTGGCATAAAGTTTCCAATACAACACATTTTCACCATCAATATTTACGGCATTGCTGATAAACTTCAACGCCTTGTTGTAGTCTAAGCGTTTCATGTAAAACTTAGTAATAGCAATCCATCCTTTGTCTAATAACGCATCATCTTTAATGGTTTTATTAAAAAATTGTACTGCCATATCATCTTGTCCAAGTTTTTCATAACAATATCCAATTCTAAGTAGAGCGAATGATGTAGGTTCATCAAGGGCTAAAGTTACTTTGTAGTTTTCTATAGCTTCTTCGTATTGCTTTAGTTTTTCTAAAACTTTACCTTTTTCAATATAAGCGCCTACAAAAGTATCGTCTGAGATGATTGCAAAATCAAAAGCTGCATTTGCTTTTGCATAATCCTTAATGGTAAAATACTGACGTCCTAACTGATGCCAAGCTACTTCACAATAAGGGTTAGAATCTAAAAAGTTATTAAGATAGCTTATGGCTTCTTCGTTCTGATCTAAAAAATCATAGCAGTAAACAATGTTATGCAATGCTGAGTAATCAGAGGTGTCACTTTCTAAACACTTTTTGAAGTAAATCACAGCATTTTCAAACTGATCCAAGAATAAATATTCCATACCTATAAGAGCATATAAATCCGAATCATCTTCTGGAGTAGAAGAGATGTCTATGGCAATTAAAAGCGTGTTAATTGCTTTTTCATGCTCATCTTGTTTAGAAAGTACATTGGCTTTTTGAATGTAAATCTCTTCGTTATTAGGTTCAATATCATGAAGCATATCTAAAATTTCATCTGCTTCTGAGAATTTATTTTCAATAACCAATATTTCTACTTGGAATAATCTTAGGTTGATTGAAGTTGGGTGTTGTTCTAATCCAAGTTTAATGGCGCGTTTTGCTAAGGCAATTTTACCATTTTCAAGATAATGATGAATAATATTCTCAAATTCATTTGAATCGAAAAACAAAATATCATTTGTCTTTAGCATGGACTCAAATCTTGTAAGCGGATAGTTTTCGTCTTCGTGACTATAATTCATAAGCGGTTTTAAGATTCACTACTCTAAATTACAGTTATCATCAAATGTTCTTTGTTAAATGCGTTTTTGTTTTTAACAAATTAATTAACATTGATTTAAACTTAGGTTAAAGTTTGTTTTTGCTTGTAAATCAGAGGTTTGTGTTAAGGTGGAAATATTAAATGTTATCTAAAATTGACGTGATTATTTTACATCCTTCAATAATTTCTTTGCTTGAAATAGTAAGTGGAGGTGTAATTCTTATGGCTTTAGGTTCAAAAAGTAGCCAAAATAGAATCAAGCCTTCATCTTGGGCTTTGAGTATAACCTCGTTAGCAATTTCTGAATTTTCTGCTATTGCAGCAAGCATTAATCCTTTTCCTCTTATTTCTTTAATATGTTTATGATTAAGGTGTTTTCTTATTAATTTTTCTTTTTCAAGAGTTTCTTTAATAAGGTTGGATTCTGTTATTTCTTTCAAGGTAGCCAGTGCTGCAGCAGCAATTACAGGATTGCCTCCAAAGGTTGTGATATGTCCAAATTTTGGATTATCGCTTAGACTTAGCATCATGTCTTTAGATGCTGTAAACGCTCCGATTGGTAATCCTCCTCCAAGACCTTTGCCTGTAACAACAATGTCTGGCTGGCAATTATAGTTTTCAAAACCAAATAGTTTGCCTGTTCTACCAATTCCTGGTTGAATTTCATCTAAAATAAAAACAGCACCAACTTTATTACAGCGATTCTGAACCTTCTGAAGGTAATTATTCTCTGGTTCAATAAAACCAGCACCACCTTGTATGGTTTCTAAAATTACAGCAGCTGTTGTATCAGTGATTTGTTCTAGGTCAGTTTCAGAATTAAAAGATATATGCTTAATATCTGGTATTAAAGGTAAAAAAGGAGCTTTACGCTCTTCATAATCCATAAGGCTCAACGAACCCATAGTGTTGCCGTGATAGGAGTTTTTTGCTGCAATAATTTCTGTTCTACCTGTATAGCGTCTAGCAAGTTTTAAGCTACCTTCTATGGCCTCAGTACCAGAATTTACAAGATAAGTACTCTCTAATGGTTCTGGTAAATGACTTGCCATAAGTTTAGCAAGTTCTAAAGCAGGCTCTTGAATGTATTCTCCGTAAACCATTACATGAAGGTATTGATCTGCTTGTTCCTTTATAGCGTTAACAACTTTAGGATGGGAATGTCCTAATGAACATGCTGATACACCTGCAACAAAATCTAAATATGACTTTCCGTTTTTGTCAAAAATATACGAGCCTTTAGCATGGCTTATTTCCATAGCCAAAGGATGAGGAGATGTTTGAGCCTGATATTTAAAAAATTCGTTTTGCAATTATTGACCTCCTTTTGCTTTCAGTTTTTTAGTCTTATCAGAAACTTTTGCAGGTTTGCTTTTTGGTATCGAATCTGCTTTTGCTTTCATTGCAGGTGACTCTACTTTTTGCTTAATTCCTTTAGGATTAGTCGCTCCTTTATCTTCTTCTTTAGGAAGATTTCGGGCAGCCTTATTTGGTTTATTAGGTGTGTCCTTGCCTGCTTCTTCAACACGTTCAATAATACTATCATCAAAGAAATCTTCTGGTGGCACGTAATCATCTAAACCAGATATTTTTGGTAAGTCTAGAGGCGGATCATCTTTAAATAGATCCTCTACAGATCCTGGGCGTTCTTCACCTCTCCAGTCAAAACCTCTTAATCTCCTGGCGTTTCTAGGGAAATCAGGTTCTGGAAAGATATTACCATCAATCTGATTGATAAATCTTACTTCTTCAATAGCTTGTTCTACAATTTGAATATTAATACTACCAGATTTAGATTTTTGAATTCCTATGAGTTCATTGGTTTCATTTCGCATGTATCTAATAGTCTCGGCATTTTTAATGATGTCTACATTATAGAGTTCATTATCTCTAAACAGACCAATTAATTGTTGACCTTTTATTTGGTTATAACCATCTTCACTAATAGTATCCTTACTCACCAAAAATGCGTTATTGAATACTTTTAGAGAGTCTAGTTTCTCAGTTTCGGTATTAGAAATTAGATGAATGGTATCTCCTGTCATTTGGTTACCAATGTTCCATAACACAGGTTTGCGAGCTGTTGCAAAAGCATCTGTTGAGCTATATCTACTTAGGTTTATGAGTTCAGTTAATCCAGTTTTATGGTCTACATGAATAGAATCTGCCTTACCAGCCAAATCACTTTTATAGAGTTTGGCATTGTAATAAGCTCTAGTAATACGATTATCTTCATTGCCTGTAACCATTAAGGTGTCTGCATGCAAATACACAGAATCTTTTTCTTGTACAGTGATAGCTAAAGCACGTTTGGTAATAAAAACAGAATCTTTATCGCGCCAAACCTCTGCGTAGTGACCTTTTACAATACTATTGTTTATGGTATCTGTAACCTTTATATTATTGGTTGCTGATGCAAAACTACTGTCACGATCAAAATAGATACTATCGCCTTCAATTCTTCTGTTGTCGTAGTCTATTTTTGCATTTCGTTGAAAATAGCCTGTATTGTCATTAGTGTCATAAAAACCACGCTCTGTATAGATTTTACTTTCCTCTCCTACGATGGTAGAAGGTCCAAATAAATATGCATGTCCATTATCAGGGAAAAAATCTAGGCGTTCAGTATTTAAAGTATAATCAGGATTTACAAGTACCACATCTTTAGTAAACTGATACTTTTTACTGTTCATGTAATAACGACCTATTTGACTTGTAATGGTTCCGGAAGAATCTCTCACAACTTTACCACTAGTGTCATAATAGGCTAGTTGGCGGATTCTGTCAAAATACAATTTATCTGTAGTTAATACCGAATTTGGCTCGGTTAAAACTACTTCTCCTTGAGCAAATGCTAACTCGGTTTTACCACTGTATTCTACATATTTGGCAACCATATTAATAGAGTCGCCTTGCTTAACTAATACCTTTCCAGAACCACCGCTGTAGGCTTCAATATAATCTTGGTCTTGATAGTACACGGCTTTATCACACCAAAGATTAACACCTTTGTGAATAAAATGTACTTGCTGAGAATCATCTCTAAGAAAAATTAAAGCACCATCTTCTACATCTGGATTTGATGTTGTAATACCTGAGTATTCTACGACTATTTTTTGCTTGTCTTGAGCAAAGCTAAACGAAGAAATACAAAGCGTAATAATTAAAATTAGATTCTTTAAACTATTCAAAGCCATATGGTTTTTAAAAAATAACACTAATAGATTAGCTTTAGTATGGGTTAACAGTTTTTTTAACAGAATCTATAATTCAAAAATTACACTGTTTTTCTAACAATCGTCTGTTTACGATCAGGACCAACAGATACTATTGTAATAGGGATATTAAGTTCTTTTTCTAAAAACTCAACATAAGCATTAAAAGCCTCAGGTAATTGAGATGCTTCTGTCATACCAGTTAAATCTTCAGACCATCCTTTTACTTCTGTGTAAATTGGTGATACGTTTTCTTCTTCAATATTGTATGGAAGGTGTGTAATTGTTTCACCTTTATAATTGTAGGCTGTACATACTTTTAAGGTTTTAAAACCAGACAGTACATCACCTTTCATCATTATTAATTGAGTAACACCATTAACTTGACAAGCATAGCGAAGTGCTACTAAGTCTAACCATCCACAACGTCTTGCACGACCTGTTGTTGCTCCAAATTCGTGGCCAACACGTCCCATAGTTTCTCCATCTTCATCAAATAATTCCGTTGGAAAAGGACCAGAACCAACACGTGTTGTGTAGGCTTTAAAAATACCAAAGACATCTCCGATTTGATTTGGCGCAACACCTAAACCTGTACATGCACCGGCTGCAGTTGTGTTTGATGATGTTACAAACGGATACGTTCCAAAATCAATATCTAAAAGCGATCCTTGAGCACCTTCAGCTAAAATAGTTTTACCAGACTGTTGTGCTTGGTGAACGTACTCTTCAGAATCAATAAACTTTAGTGTTTTTAGAGTTTCTATAGCTTCAAAGAAATCAGTTTCTAATTCCTTTAAATCGTATTGAATGTCTACATTATAAAAGTCTATCATAGCTTCGTGCTTATCTGCCAAAGCTCTGTATTTTTCTTTCCAGTCAGCTAATTCAATATCTCCAACTCTAATACCATTTCTTCCGGTTTTGTCCATATATGTTGGACCAATTCCTTTAAGAGTAGAACCTATTTTTGCTTTTCCTTTTGAAGCTTCACTCGCAGCATCCAATAAGCGATGCGTAGGTAAAATGATATGTGCCTTACGCGAGATGCAAAGGGATTTTTTATAATCAACATTTTGCTCATCTAACTTGTCTAATTCCTTTTTAAAAATAACAGGATCTATAACTACACCATTACCAACTAGGTTTACAGTGTCGTCATGAAAAATACCAGAAGGTATAGTGTGCAAAACATGCTTTCTGCCATTAAAAACTAAGGTGTGACCAGCGTTTGGCCCACCTTGAAAGCGTGCAATAATATCGTATTTAGAGGTGAATACATCGACAATTTTACCTTTGCCTTCATCTCCCCATTGTAATCCAAGTAGTAAGTCTACTGCCATTTTAAAAAATTAGTTAGTCTTCTTTTTTACGGTTACCGTAAAAGTATAGTGAATGATTAGTTATTTCAATGTTAAAAACCTCTTCGATGGTCTTTTTAATAGATTGAATGCGTGGATCACAGAATTCTATAACTTCACCTGTGTCGGTAAGAATGACGTGGTCGTGTTGCTTATCAAAATATGATTTTTCATAGTGTGCCTGGCTTTGGCCAAATTGATGCTTGCGTACCAATGCGCACTCTAAAAGTAATTCTATGGTATTATAAAGTGTAGCTCTACTTACACGATAGTTTTTATTTTTCATTTTAATGTATAAAGACTCGATATCAAAATGTTCTTCGCTATCGTATATTTCCTGAAGTATGGCGTAACGTTCAGGTGTTTTTCTATGGCCTTTATCTTCAAGGAATTGTGTAAAAACTCGTTTTACAATTTCCTGATTACTTTCTTCTGTTGTTGCATTCATAATTAAGGTGCAAATTTACATAAAAATATAGGATAAGAATGATTTAATTTTGGATTATAGTTGAAAGAAATGAACAAGTTTTCAAGACTATTAATCTGTAAAAATCAAACTCTTACTACTTTGTCTATGCCATTAATTGTTTTAAGTTTATCTATGAGATTTTTAAGCATAGCTTGGTTTTTTACTTCAACCGTTATGTCGCCGTTAAAAATACCATCGTCACTAGAAAAACTTATACTTTTCATGTTAACATGAAGGTTTTCGGAAATGAGTTTTGTTATATCGTTTACTAACCCAAGATTATCTATTCCAGATAACTTAATATGAGAAGTGTAAGCGCGTTGACTAGAATCTATCCATTTAGCAGATTGTATTCTGTAGGCATAGTTAGACTGCAAACTTACTGCATTTGGACAGTTTTTTTTGTGAACCTTTATTCCGTCATTTATGGTAACAAATCCAAATACTTTATCTCCAGGAATTGGGTTGCAACAATTAGCAAGTGTGTAGTTGAGACGTTCTTCTTCCTTACCAAAAACCAACATATCGTACTTGGAAGTAATCTCTTCCTTGTCTATATCCTTGTTTGGCGCATCTGGTTTACGGATTTTGCTTTTTATATAGCTCATAAAGGCGTTGCTTCTGGATGAAGCAAAGGCCTTGAGTTTAGCGTTATCTATAGTGCCAATACCAACACGATAAAATAAATCTAAAGATGTTTTAAGCTTAAAATAGTTGACCAACTCATTCACACTTTTTTCATTGAGTGTAATTTTGAGTTGCTTTAACTTACGTCTAAGAATTTCCTTGCCTTCTTCGGCTATTTCTTTGGTATGTGCATTTAATGCCGATTTAATTTTACTACGTGCTCTTGCAGTTGTGGCGTAGTCTAACCAGTTAGCGTTTGGCTTGGCGTTTTCTGAGGTTAATATTTCTACACGGTCTCCACTTTGTAGCTCGTGACTAAGAGGTACTAATTTGCCGTTGACTTTTGCACCACGAGTTTTCATACCAACTTCGGTATGAATACTAAATGCAAAGTCTAGTGGAGTAGCTCCTTTTGGTAATGACTTTAAATCTCCTTTTGGAGAAAAAACAAAGATTTCTTTTGAGTAGAGGTTTAGTTTGAATTGTTCAACAAAATCTACAGCATTAGCCTCGTTATTTTCTAAAGCTTCTTGAAGTCTGTTGATCCATAGGTCTAAACTATCTTCTTTATCGTTGGCATTTTTGTATTTGTAGTGTGCTGCATAGCCCTTCTCGGCAATCTCATTCATACGCTCACTACGAATTTGTACTTCTACCCAACGGCTTTTTGGTCCTACAACAGTAATATGAAGCGCTTCATAGCCTGTAGATTTAGGTGACGAAATCCAATCGCGTAAACGAATTGGGTTTGGTGTAAAGTGGTCTGTAACGATAGAATAAATTTTCCAAGCCAGAAACTTTTCGTTTTCAAAATCTGATTTATAAATAATTCTAACAGCAAACTTGTCGTACACCTCGTCAAACGAAACTCCTTGTTTTACCATTTTTCGTCTTATGCTAAAAATGGATTTTGGTCGTCCTTTAATTTCGTAATTAAGACCTTCTTTGTTTAAGGATTTTTCAATGACTTTAGAAAAGGCTTTAATGTAAGCATCTTGTTCTTCCTTGCTTTCTTGCATTTTCTCTAGTATGTCATTGTAGACTTCGGGTTCGGTATATTTTAATCCTAAATCCTCTAGTTCGGTCTTAATATTGTAAAGTCCAATTCTATGGGCTAATGGAGCATAAATGTATAAGGTTTCTGATGCTATCTTTACTTGTTTATCTGCACGCATAGAGTCCATAGTTTGCATATTATGCAAACGGTCTGCAATTTTAATGATGATAACACGCACATCTTCGTTTAGCGTTAGCAGCATTTTACGGAAGTTCTCTGCTTGTAGGGATACATCCATTTCCTTATTAAGGACAGATATTTTTGTAAGTCCGTCTACAATACGAGCAACGGTTTCGCCAAAAAGACGCTCCATATCATCAATGGTGTAGTTAGGATTGTCTTCAACCACATCATGAAGTAGAGCAGCAGCAATAGACGTCGCATCCAAGCCAATCTCTTGTGCCACAATTTTAGCCACAGCAATTGGGTGAAAAATATAAGCCTCACCAGACTTACGACGTTGATCTTTGTGCGCATCTAGAGCTACCTCAAAAGCATGACGAATGAGTTTTTTATCGTCTTTGCTTAAGGTCTGATAGCTTACTCTGAGTAACTCTTTGTAGGCTTTTGCAATGGCTGCATTTTCTTTTTCAATGTCTACTTCTGTCATAAGAACTAAAGTAAACAAAGTCTATGAGATAGGCAATGGGTTTTTTGGAAGAAATTTTTTGGGTTTGATATTCGTTTTGTGTGAGATTTTAAGTCATAATCGCTAGGCGGTTAAACAAAATAACATTGGATTACAATTACTGATTTAAGTCTTAGTTATGCAGAGATATAGATTTTTATTTCCAGTTTCTAAAATCAGTGTATAAGTATCCATTGTCAGATAAAATTCGCTTGTTATATTCTGAGTGGTTGTGTTTGTCCCAAAATACTAAGTTAATATGGACTACACATTTATACTTTCTTAAATCAGTTGTTATTGATCGTTCTAACTGTCCATTTCTTTCAACAACTTCATAATAACCGACGGGTTTTATGTATTCTAAAGAATCAAAACAATACTTTAGAGAAATTCTGAAATTTTTCGATTCGAATTCCCAATAATTTCCAGCAGAGACGTTTTTATTTAAAATCGAATTACATATTTTAACATCAACTTCCGAGACTTGAGTAGAATCAGAGGTAGATTTTATTTTTACATGTTGCGTAAAGCAAATGTCATTATCGTTTATATTCCACTCTTTGACTTCTGAATAACCTCTTTTCTCACTAAAGACAAAATTATTAATCCAATCAGAAACTTGATTTTCTTCAGAATTACTAAATTTTATAGACTGACTTTCGATATAGCCCAAAACACTTTCTGAAACATCACTTTCTGTCGATTTTATAAATTTTATTATTGCATCAGTAGGACTCTCACAGTTGTTTGGTTGTGCGCCTACTACTATTTTCTCTTTCTTAGTGTTACATCCTAAAACCAGAAATAGAAAATTAATTAACAATAAATTCAAAAATACTTTAGTCATTATTATGTTAAAACAACATAGGGTTCATAGATATAAATTAATTCAAAGATTCTTCTTTCACATATTAGGGTCTACCAACAGTTGTAACGAAGTTCGCCTTTTATTTCTTTATAGTAAACCCAACAGGTGCTTTTAGTTTAGAGGAGTCGTACATGTTAATGTATATAGAAACGGTATCTTTTGCGTTTTCCCAAGTAACACGATAGTTGTCTAGCATTACGCTACCAAATCCATAAGGATCATTATCACTTTTAATTGGGCAACAACTCCCAGCTCTATAATATGAAATCTTTTCACCATTTGGTCCTGCCAATGCATTAAGAAATCTTCTTTCATTTCTTGGACCTTCAGAGTTTTTAGCTCCACCAACTTCAACTGGATTTTTCGGTGAGAAGCCATAAGTTTTATCTGTAGATATTTCTGTAACCAAAAATGTACTACTATCACGAAGAATTTGAGCTGTGTTTTTGGAAGCCTCCTTAGTTGCTGAGCAAGAAATAAAGATTGTTAGTATTCCTAAAATTAATAGTTGTCTATTCATTTCAATGTTTTTTTATTGTTGGTAAGTATTTTAGAGCATTAATCCATTTCAGTGATAAATATCACTAATAACGAAGAACGACTTTTTATTTCATAAAGTCAAGTCTATGAGCTAAGTAATATTTTTTTTACAACTTTTCTTTAATGGCTTTTCGCCAAAAGTAAATTCCAAAAACACAGGTAACAATAGCGAACATAATTCCGTTTTCGCCATGCCAATGTTCTGCACCTTGGGTTTTAATTGTTAGAGGTGGTAGTATTTTTTGTATGTACACATTGCTTACCGCATGAAATAGTACTGCAGGCCAAAGACTTTTGGATTTAAAAGTGTAGTAGGCCATAATAAAAGACATAGAAATAATTACGATAAAGAATGTTGTAAATTCTAATAGTACATTATTGCTGTAGTAGACAAGTAGCGGCCAATGCCAAGCTGCCCAAATAACTCCACTAAAAACAGATACACCTGTAAAGGAAAGTACTTTTCTTAATTCGTAGATAAAAAAGCCTCTCCAACCGATTTCTTCTCCTAATGTTGTTGCCGATGCTCTTATTACTTCTACGGTTCCTAATAAGATGATAGCTATGATTGTGATAGATGTTGAACTTAATGTGCCAATACCAAACAAACCAAGTTCTTTTCCCCATTCTGTAATGGATGCTTTACTGGCTAAGCTTCCAAAGCCTAAAATCCAGATAAGTAAATAAGTGATTATGGCATATAATGCGGGAATAAAATATGAGAGTCGGATGTATTTCCAATTTCCCCAATTCCAATTTAAAGATGAAATTTTGCGCCCTTTTATTTTTAAGGTAATAAATGCTGCTATTGCAGGACACCACATTATGGCACCAACATATATTCTTGAGGGAAATAAGTTTACAATAGCATAATGAAAAGGGAACGTTAGAGCAAAAACCAGTACGATAAATAGAAAGATTGTTTTCCAAACTTCTTTTCTTTCTGATGGATTTTTAAGCATTTGGTTTTCTGATTGGTTTGTTTTATAGAGACGAAAGGTGTGTGTTTTTGTTACATTGAGCGTCTCACCGTAATCTAATAACTTATGTATTAAGTTGAGGAAGTTTGACTATTGGCTCTGCATGAAGTAAAGGTTTGTAACCTTCTAATCATTCTTATTTATGCGATAATAATCAAAGTCAACATAACCACCAGCCTCTTCTGTAGCGAAATTAAATAACCCAAAGCGATAACCCATAAAGTGCTTGGTGAAGGTATATACCATGTTTAAAGTATTGCCTATTTTTTGCCAGTTCTCACCATCGAGACTATAATAAAAATAGGCTTCATCAGTTTCAAAATCGCAATCTATTTTAAAATACACATTTTCTTGATGAAGAGGAATTCGTTCTATCTCTTTGAACGACTCACTTAATTTGTTTATCATTTTGATGCCCTGTTTTTGGTCTTCATCTTCAAAACCCAATCTAGACTGCGTCATTACAATGAACATTTTATTATTTTCTTTCTTTACACCGACGTAACCGAATTTGTTTTGAAAGGCAATAAGACCTGCAACATCGCCATTTCTCATTTTACTAACATTCACTAAGGTTGTGGCTGAAGATTTAGGGCCAAACGTACGTTGGGTAAGTGTGTTTTTTGCGAATAATACATTTTTGTCTATACGACCTGTTGTAATACGCAGTCGACCAGGATTTTCAAGAATAGCCCAGTTTTTGTTATCAGGATTATGATTCCATTGCCATGCTAGCGGAAGTTTTGGGTCATTTTCTTTTCGTTCAAACTCATCAGAAGCTACAATGCCAAAAATACCATTTGAATTATCTGGTAAATCTAGGGTTTCAGGTACTTTACCATTAGTTCCCAAAACAGGCCAATCATTTTCCCATTTAACAGGAACTAAGTAGGGAATTCTACCAACACTTCCTCGGTCTCCAAAAAGCATGGCATACCAATTTCCGTCTGGAGTGTCAATTAATCCACCTTGTGCAATATGTTGGTCTTGAAGTACAACACGACCTTCATAAGGACCGGTAATTTTATCAGCTCTATGCACAATTACTGTGCGTGCCCAATGACTTTTAGGTGACGCTATATTGAAAAGGTAATATTTTCCGTTTATTTTGTGTATTTGGCAGCCTTCACCAGGCAAACCTCCAACTTCATCTTTTCCAAAAACTAAGTTGACATTATCTATAATTACTTTTTCTATACCGTTTGGTTTTATTGCTGAGGCATCTGGAAGTAATTCAACAAGTTTTATAGTTCCACCTCCGTAAAGCATATATACCTTACCATCATCATCAAAAAAGAGAGAGTTGTCATGAAGAACAGGTTCAAAAGAATGGGACTCCCAAGGTCCTGTTTCAATATTTTTTGTTTTGTAAACATGGGTTTTGCCTGATGTAGCGGAAAAAGTGGAAACATAGAATGTGTCATTATGATAACGAAGGCTACTAGCCCAAGACCCTTTTCCGTATGCTTCTTGACCATTTTCAAGATTCATTATATCATTCTCTACTAAACGGTCGTATGCATAACCAGCGATTTCCCAGTTGACTAAATCTTTGGATTTCATGATTGGTAACCCTGGACTCATATGCATTGTGGTGCTACTCATATAGTAAGTATCACCAACTCTAATGGTGCTAACATCTGGAACATCTGCCCATATAACAGGGTTTTTAGCAACTTGAGCATAAATGCTAACTAAACTCAAGTTGAAAAGTGTAATTAAAACAGTTAGTATTATTCTCGAAATATGATTTTCTTTTATCATTGTTAGCCTCAGATTGTTGATTAATGCTTAATTATAAGATAACCAAGTTCGGCTTTTTCTGTTATAAAATCAAGCTTTTAATTTCCTTAAATTTTTTACACGGTCCAAAAGCGTTGGATGCGAATAATGCATAAACACATAAGCTTTGTGAGGAGTTAAATTACTTAAACTGTTCTTTGATAGCTTTTTTAAAGACGTAATTAGTGGCTCAGCTTTGTAGGTGTTTTTGGCATAATCATCCGCTTGATATTCAAAAACTCTTGAAACGTAATTCATAATCAAACCTGTAATTTCTGAAATGGGCGAGTAGAGCAATCCAAAGGCAATTAACCCAACATGAAAACTAGGTTGCTCTACACCAATAGCATAAGATAATAATGGATTTGAAATAAAAATCGATAAAATGTATAATGTCAATCCTGTAAGTAAAACAGAAGCAATCAAATTGAAAATAATATGATTGCGCTTATAGTGCCCTACTTCGTGTGCCAAAACTGCAACAATTTCTTCATCGTCTAAATCATTGACCAAAGTATCGTAAAGTGTAACACGCTTTTCACTTCCAAAACCCGAAAAATACGCATTGGCTTTAGTGCTACGTTTAGAACCGTCAATGATGAATATTTTGTTCAGGCTAAAACCAACAGAAGCAGCATAATTAGATATTTTTTGTCGTAAATCTCCATCTTCTAGAGGTGTTTGCTTATTGAACATGGGTACAATGAGCTTAGAATAAAACATGTTCATAAACACCGTGAATACGGTTACAATTCCCCAAGCATACAGCCAAAATTGATTCCCTGTAATTTGATAAAACCAAATAATTAAGGCAATGATACCACCACCTAATATGGCCATCATTACTAAGCCTTTTAATTTATCTAAGATAAATGTCTTTTTTGTGGTTTTATTAAAGCCAAATTTTTCTTCAATCACAAAGGTTTTGTAATAAGCAAATGGTGTAGTAATTATGTCGCTAGCAATCATAATAATTCCAAAGAAAATTAATCCAATAATGATAGGGTTATCAGAATATTTTCTGGCTATATTGTCTACATATTCAAAACCATCTAAAAACAGAAAACCTAAGGTTAATACTAATGAAAATGAAGAAGACCATACACCAAATTTGTAATTGACTTTTTTGTAAGCTTGCGATTTTTTGTATTCGTCTTCATCGTAAACATCATTTATTTCAGAAGGAACAACATCGTTAAAATGTTTGGCATTTAACGCATCTAGAATTTTATCCTTTATAAAGTTGATAAGGATTATGGCTATGATGATGTAGAAAAGGGTTTGCGCTGTCATTATGATTAGTAATTAATAATGAATGATTAATAATTTAGTTATTCCTTTGAAGATTGTATAATCTTAAATAATATTTTTAGGATGCTTAAGAGTTCTTTTTCTAATTCTTCAAATTCCTCTATGGTAATATAGCTAGTGTCTTTTAGTATTCTAAGCCAGTAGTGAGTTTCTCTCGCTTCTTTATATGAAATAGACATTTTTGCTCTAAAGTCTTTTTTAGAAATCCCTCCAATAGCTTCTTCAACATTGGCACCAATGGAGGTTCCTGATTTTAATAGTTGTCTTGATAATACGTACTCTTTATTGGTAATTAGCGTTTTACTGAGATGCACTATTTTGATAGCAAAATTATAAGACTTGGTTGCAATTATATTCTCTTTCATTACTAATTCTTCATCAATCATTATTCATTAATTCGCCTTTGGCGAACTGCTTCAAAAATAAGAATTCCTGCAGCAACAGAAACATTCATAGAGTCGATAACACCTTGCATTGGTATACTAATGTTTTGTGTAGCTGCATCTCGCCATTCCTGGGTTAGTCCTGTGGCTTCTGTGCCAACCACAATAGCTGTTGGTAAGGTGTAATCTTGCGTATGATAAGGCTCAGATTCTTGCAGAATAGCAGAGAAAATGTTGAAATTGTAATGCTTTAAAAAATCGATAGCTTCAGTAGTGCTTGCCATCGCAATTTGTGTTGTAAAGACACAACCAACACTAGAGCGTATAATATTTGGATTGTATAAGTCTGACTTTGGGTTGGCAATAATCACAGCGTCTACATTAGCAGCATCAGCAGTTCTTAATAAAGCACCAATATTACCTGGTTTTTCGGGTGCTTCAGCAACTAAAATTAAAGGGTTTTTGTTAGTGAGTTTTAAATCTTCAAGTTGGTGTGCTTTACTATTTACGACAGCAATAACACCTTCTGTGGTGTCTCGATGTGCCAATTTTTGAAAAACTTCTTTAGAAATTTCAATAATATCAATACCATATTGCGACATGGCTTTTGCTTCACTTTCAGAAAATAAATCTGGGAAAAATAAAAGTGTTTCAATCTTGTAGCCACCTTTTATCGCCAAAGACAACTCACGCTTACCTTCAATTAAAAACTGACCTGTTTTTTTTCGTTGTCTAGATTTTTCCTTTAACTGATAAAGTTGCTTTATAAGTGGATTATTAACACTGTTTATAACTTTTGACATATTATTGTTATAAATTTAAAGAGTAAAAATACTTTAAAAATGAGGATAAAACTACTTAATATCTTATTGCTTATTCTAATTACTTTTAATTCAGATGCTCAAATACCACCACCTTGTGGTATAACACCAATAGTAATTTGCGACCAAGATTTAGATGGTGTTGTTTTGGTAGATTTAAGTGAGATTTTTCCATTTAATTTTTGCAGTATAACATCAAGTGAAGCTTCTAATTATTACCCTTTAACTTATTATTTAAGTGAAGAAGATGCTTTAAATTCTGCTAATGCTCTTAATGCAGAAAGTTTTTTTGCATCTGAATACCAGGATATTTACAGAAGAGCTGATCCTATTAATAGTGAAGAGCATAATGTTTTGATTGCAGGTGAACCTTTAATTATTGGAACAGCACCTACGGCAAATTGGCCTACGCCTTTATTTAATTGTGAATTTGATGACTCGGGTTTTTCGGTTTTTGATTTATATTCAAAAAGTCAAGAAATTATATATGAACCATCAGATTTAGGTAATTATTTAACATTTTATGAAACATATGATGACGCTATTAATCTAATTAATCCTTTACCTTTAGAATACACAAATGTTACACCTAATAATCAAACTATATTTGCGTGTGTATCTCTTAACCCATTTCCGGTTGAATATAATTGTAGGGAAATTGTTGAATTAGATTTAATAGTCAATGGTTCGCAATGTGAAGATATCTCTGTAGATATTGTAAGAATTTCTGCACCTCCAAGACCTGGTTTTGCCTATTCAAATAGACTATATATTTCTAATGAGCATACAACTACAGTAGAAAATGGGAATGTGGAATTTTTGTATGGAGATCTGCTTTTGTTTCAGGATATGAGTTTTTCTAGTCCTAATTTAAGTGCCACACCGTTAACTAATGGTTTTAGTGTAAATTTTACCAGTTTAGAAGCAGGAGAAGAAGTTTACGTAGACTTTAATTTTTTATTGCCTTCTGATGTACCATTAGGTACTATTCTTAGTAGTAATGCTACCTATACAACAAATTCGACCGATTTTAATCCGATAAATAATAATTCTAGTCTTACTTTAGCAGTTGTTGGTTCATATGACCCTAATGATAAAATGGAGTCCCATGGTCCCAGTTTGATTTATGATGATTTTATTAATAGTGATGAATGGTTATATTACACCATTCGTTTTCAAAATATAGGAACTGCTGAAGCCATTTTTGTTAGAATCGAAGATGAATTAGATGTTCAGTTAGATGAAAGGACATTTCAGATGTTGCGATCAAGTCATGATTATTCTGTAACACGAGTTGGTAATAATTTAGAGTGGTATTTTGATAACATAAATTTACCTGCAGAACAAGATGATCCTGCTGGTAGTGTAGGTTTTGTATATTTTAGATTAAAGCCTAAGCCAGGTTATGCTATAGGAGATATTATTCCAAACAATGCGGCAATTTATTTCGATTTTAATGCACCAATTATAACCAACACATTTAATACAACTTTTGTAGAGACACTTTCAGTTAATGAGTTGGATGCTACACAAGTAAGTGTTTTTCCAAATCCAGCTGAAGAGAAAGTGATTATTACGGTAAATCAGAATGTAGTAAAGTCTACTGATTTATCATTGTTTGATATTCAAGGTAAAATGATTAATGTTCCACAAAAGGAGTTAGGTAATACTATTGAATTGAATGTATCTTCTTTAAATTCAGGGCTTTATTTTGTAAAATTTAGAAACGGAAACAACTCATTTATTGAAAAATTGATTGTGAAGTAATAATTACTATAAACAAATTTTCAATATTAGAAATCTAAGCCTACATCACAGGTAGGAATTTTATGTGTTTATCTGTTTTGTATCTGTAAGTCAAATAGATGTCTTATATTAAGGTGCTATAAACTTTAGTTAGCTAAACTAAAAATCAATCATTCATGAAAAAAACATTACTCTTTTTCCTCATTCCCCTTTTATTTTCTTTAAAATCCTACAGCCAAATAGGCATTAATCAACCTACAGATTACGAGGTTTGTGATGATAATAGTGATGAGGTATATGATTTTGATTTAACTATAAAGGATGCTGAAATACTAAATGGTTTAGATCCTGTTTCTTATGAATTGACTTATCACTTAACATTAACAGATGCTACTAATCAAACTAATGCATTATCGAGTCCATACACAAATACATCGAACCCAGAAACTATTTATGCACGCGTTTTTGAATTATCTACAGGAAATTATGAGATAACTAATTTTAATCTTAGAGTAAACCCAAGTCCTGTAGGTAACATTGGCGTAGAGCAGATTTTGTGTGGTGTGGATGGTTTTGCTGTCTTTGACTTAACACAAAGTTCTGCTGTGTTTATGGGTGGCGAACCTAATCTGACAGTTTCATACTTTTTAACTGCTCAAGATGCTATTACTAATGTTAATCCAATTGCCAATCCACAAGCTTTTACAAACACTTCACCTTATTACCAAACGCTATATGTGCGAGTAGAGAATGACGTAACAGGTTGCTCTACTGCGAGTTCTAATAATAATCTGTATCTTAATGTAAGTGATGTGCATGAGTTTAATCAGCCAACACCATTAATTGTATGCGACTTGGATGATGATGGATTTGAAGTGTTTGATTTATTTTCAAAGAATGAAGAAATTATTGGTCAGTTAGATGCGAATGCTTTTAATCTTACGTATCATGAAACTTTAGTAGATGCTCAAAATTCTACGAATGCATTAGGTCAATATTATTCAAATATTGTTCAATTCAACCAAACAATATATGTTCACATAAGTCCTGTTTTTGATGATTGCGATCAGATATTACCTTTAGATCTTGTTGCAGATGTTAATTGTATTTCACTGAGTGCTGTTACGATGAATGAATGTTCAGAAAGTATAAACGATATCGTAACTTTTGATTTAACATCTTTAAATTCTGAAATTGTTAATGGAGCAGATGTGTCAAATTTCCTCTTTTCGTATTTTACTTCTCAGACTGATGCAGAAGCGCAAATAAATGAAATTGCCAATCCTACAAATTATATGAATACGGATAGTACTCAAACTATTCATGTAAGGGTTGAAGAAATTGCAACGGGTGATAATGATTTAACTACAATAACATTAAATATATTAGAAATACCTGAAGTTATTTCAGACACGACCTATACGATTTGTGATGGGCAAGAGGTCGTATTGAATCCTGCGCCAAACTCTAATGGAAATTGGATTTTTGATTGGAGTACATTTCAAACCACTCCAGAAATTGTTGTAAGTGAAGCCGGAATCTACACTGTAGAAGTACGTTCATCAGAAGAAAGTTGTTCGGAGACTGTAACTTTTGAGGTTGTAGTAACTGACTCTCCGTCAATAAGTGAAGTAGCAACTGCTCTAACAAGTTGTGAGCCTAATGCTGTTTTTGATTTGACCTCTAATTTACCCGAAATTTTAAATGGATTAGACGCATCTCAATTTATAATTGGGTATTTCAATGATATTGTTTTAGCTAATACTAATAACAATGCTATTGCTTCGCCAGAAAGTTATTCGTTGCAATCTACATTAGAGATAATATATGTTAGAGTTCAAAATCTAAATGACGATTGTTATTCAATTTCTAGCTTTAATATATCTACTGATGCATCATGTCCATTAGAGTTTAGTTGTGAAGAAGGACCAATAACAAATACTTTTTGCTACGAAAATAACACTCAAATACAATACATATATCAAAGTACTGATGGAACTCCACTTCAAGTTAATTTTATAGAAGGAATTGTAGAAAACAATTGGGATGAGTTAGTCATTTTAGATTCTGATGGTGTTACTAATCTTAACCCATCCGAAACAACGTATGGTAATAATGGTGATTTGTCTGGTTTAGTATTTACCTCTTCAGGAGATAATATCACTATTTTCGTTCAGGCTGATGGAAGTATCTCATGTCAAACTCAAAACTTTACATCTATAACGTACGAAGTGTCTTGTGTAGATACAAGCGCAATTCCAGATTGTCTACAAGCCTTATCCGAACCCTTAGATGGTGCCATTGATGTTAGTGAAAATGTAGATTTAAGTTGGAGTCCAGCAGTTGGTTTTGTAACAGGCTATACAGTGTCTGTTGGTCTTACTTCTGGTGGAACCGAAGTTCTTGATAATGTAGATGTAGGTGCAGTGTATGAGTATGATTTAGAAACACTAGATTATGAAACTACGTATTATGTAACAGTTGTACCTTACAATACAAATGGTCCGGCCGAAAATTGTAGTGAGTTTAGTTTTACGACCAGAGCTAATCCAAATCAAACAATTATTTGTCAGGATGGACCTGTAAATACAACATATTGCTATGGTAATAATGATACTACAGAATTCAATTTTCAAAGTTCGGATGGTCAGCCTCTAACAGTAGTGTTTAATACTGGTGGTATTGAGGTTAATTGGGACGAACTTTATATTGAAGATTCTGATGGCACAGTATTAAACCCTGATTTACCATATGGTAATGGTGGTGATTTTGCAGGATTAACATATACCTCCTCAGGTGATACTTTATCTATTAGATTTGATACCGATGGTACAGTGAGTTGTACGTCTGGTAGTAGTTGTTGTACTGCGCAGTTTGACTTTGATGTCTTTTGCGCTTCATCTGTTGGTTTTATTCAAGTTAATGCCTTTGTAGATGCCAATACTAATAGTGTCTTTGATATTAACGAGTTTGGTTTTACTAACGGTTATTTTACTTATGAAGTTAATGGAGATGGTGTAATTAATACAGTAAATTCTTCAACCGGAAGTTTTCAAATAATTAGTGCTAACGAAACAGATTCATATGATATTACCTTTAATTTATATGATGAATCAGAAGCTTGTTATGATATAACTACAACGAGTTTTAACGGTGTTTCTGTGGCAAATGGTAGCACTGTAACTGTAGATTTTCCTGTTGTTGAAGAGCAAAGTTGTGAAGACTTAGCGGTATACCTAATCAATAATTGGGCACCTCCAAGACCTGGATTTACTCACACTAATTACTTGTATTTAGAGAATTTAGGCTTTACGACTATAGCTTCTGGATCTGTTGAGTTTACTCTAGATTCTCAACTAATTTTTAATAATACATTTAGTGTAAATCCTGCTTACACCATAACAAATACTGCCAATGGTTTTACGGTAGATTTTGTAAACCTACAACCAGGAGACGTTGAGAGTATTGGAATTTCAATAACGTGTCCTGCAAGTGTAGCACTAGATGATATTGTAACAAATACTGCAACATATCTTACTGATACTAATGATTTAGTACCAGATAATAATTACTCAACATTGTCTGAGGTTGTAGTTGGGTCTTGGGATCCAAATGATAAAATGGAAGCTCACGGACCAGATATAGTATATGATGATTTTGTAGTTTCAGATGAGTGGTTATATTACACGATACGATTCCAAAACTTAGGAACAGCAGAAGCCATTTTTGTTAGAATTGAAGATGCCTTAAATGCTCAACTAGATGAGTCAACATTTCAAATGTTGCGATCTAGCCACGATTATGTTGTTACAAGAACAGGAAGAGATTTAGAGTGGTATTTTGACAATATTAATTTACCAGCAGAGCAAGATGATGCGGCAGGAAGTATTGGTTTTGTGTACTTTAGAATAAAGCCTCTTTCAGGTTATGCAGTTGGTGATATTATACCAAATACTGCAGCTATTTATTTTGATTTTAATGCACCAGTTATAACCAACCGTTTTGATTCTGAATTTGTAGAACCATTATCTATCAATGACCTTGATAATGTTGAAGTGCAGGTTTATCCAAACCCTGCAAAAGACAAAGTAAAGGTTACTTTAAGTCAAAATGTTTTAAATACAACAACGGTATCTTTGGTAGACATTCAAGGTAAGATGATTAATATTCCTAAAAAGAAATTTAATAGTACTGTGGAGTTAGATGTTTCCTCTTTAAATGCTGGTTTATATTTTATCCAGCTTAGAAGCGGAAACAACTTAATTATTGAAAAGTTGATTGTTGAATAAAAGTTAGATAAAAATATTCTTCAAAAAGGCTTCAGATTAATTCTGAAGCTTTTTTTGTAATGTTTAAAAATAGATTTCGTCCAATTCAACAATTAATAAATCTAACCATGAAAAAAGCAATTTATCTTTTACTTTTTACCGTATTATTTTCAGCTTGTAAAAACGAAAAACAAACAGAATCTACAGTTATAAATGAAGTAGCAAAAGAAGACATTACAACAAGTATTTATCCAGAGTCAATTACTAAAGTGTTTAATGCACACGGTGGAATAGATACTTGGAATACCATGAAGTCACTTTCTTTTACATTAGAAAAACCAAACGGAAAAGAAGTAACAACCTTAAATCTAAAAACCAGAGCCGAAGTTATTGAAAATCCTGATTATAAAATGGGTTACGATGGCACTACACAATGGGTTTTAGAGAAGGATAATAAACCATACAAGGGCAATGCTAAGTTTTACAAAGGTCTAATGTTTTATTTTTATGCAATGCCTTTTGTTTTAGGCGATGATGGCATCATGTATGAAGATATTGAACCACTTACTTTTGAAGGAAAAACTTACAAAGGAATTCTAATTTCTTACGAATCTGGAGTTGGTGAGTCTCCAGACGACCAATATAAAATTTACTATGATGAAGCCACAGGCGAAATGTCATGGTTAGGATATACGGTAACTTTCGGTAAGGATGAAAAGAGTAAAGATTTTCATTTTATTCGTTATAACAATTGGCAAACCATTAATGGTTTGAAATTACCTAAATCAGTAGATTGGTATAAGTACGAAAACAACCTGCCAACAGAAAAAAGAAGTACAGTAGAATTTATTGATGTTTTGCTATCTGAAGAAGCACCAGATAGCACAATGTTTAAAATGCCAGAAGGAGCAACTGTAGTAAAATGATAAAAATTTGTCAATCTGAACTTGTTTCAGATTCTCATTTATGTTCTAGATTTGAAACGCGTTCAGAATGACATCAACTAAAAAAAGCGAGCTTTTCAGCTCACTTTTTTAGTTTTAACTTTTAGAAACTTATGGTTAAACAAGAACTATAATAAAAATGATAATTATTAAAATTGCTGCAGTTATGGCTATTTTAGTATTGCTTTCAAAAACTTGAGATATGAGATCTAAAATGAAACTAATTACGTTTTGCATTTTTAATATAAATCACTTTTGCTTGACTTCCTGATTCTCATATTTTTCAGAATAACGCTTCCAGAGCTTAGTTTGATGTGTTTCTAAACTAATGTTTCTACCATCAATAAATGCATGAGTTAATTTGTTAGTTCGCATATCTAAGGCATCACCTTCGCTAATAAAGAGTGTTGCGCTTTTGCCAAGTTCTAAGCTTCCATACATATCGTCAATACCCATTATTTTGGCTGCATTTAGTGTTATTAATTGAAGCGCTTGCTCTTTCGTTAACCCGTGAGCTACTGTAGTACCTGCGTAAAATGGTAAATTTCTAGAGTTCATACGTTCCATTTGTCCACTAGTTTCTAAAGACACTAATACACCAGCATCCACTAATGTTTTTGCTTGCTTAAAGGTGTAGTCATAATCATGGTCTTCTAATTCTGGTAATGAATGTACACGTTGCAACATTACTGATACATTATTTTGTTTTAACACATCGGCAACATCGCCAGCTTGGTAACCACCAACAATAGTTAACTTTTCTATACCTTGATTTTTTGCAAAGTTTACAGCGTCCGTGATGCTTTTAGCATCATCTGCATTAATATATAAATGTTTAGAACCATCAAATAAACCAGACATCGCTTCATATGGCAAGTGTTTGTCTTTTTTACTGCCTTTATTGTAAGCTTTAGCTTCAGCAAAATAGTCCGATAATTCTTTAACCTGAGTGCTATAGTTTTTGTTTGGTTTTAATCCAGGATCTTCACCCAGCCACCAACGACCACGACTAAAACTACTTGGCCAGTTAATGTGTAAACCATCGTCTGTTTTAATTGACGCATCCTCCCAGTTCCAAGCATCGTATTGTACAATAGAAGAGGTTCCTGTAATACGTCCACCTCGAGGCACTACTTGACCAAGTAACACACCATTTGGTCGCATAGATTCTACAACTTTAGATTCTGCATTATAGGCAATAATACTGCGAACATTAGGATTAAAAGTACCCATTTCCGAAAGATCGTTAGAGGCTTTTACAGCATCAACTTCAACCAAGCCTAAGGTTCCGTTAGAAACTATAAATCCAGGATACACGTGTTTGCCTTTGGCGTCAATGATATCCATGGCTTGTCTGGTCAGTGGAGTAGAAGCTTCAGGACCAATCGTTGTTATTTTACCATTGCTTACAACAATGATACTATTTTCAATAACCTCACCATTACCAATATGCGCAGTGGCACCAACAATAGCAAAATCCTTGGTTTGCTTTGGTGCAGGTGTTTGCTGTGCAAAATTTAAAGTAACACACAGCATTAAAAGAACAATATTTATATGTTTTAATGTTTTCATCTTAATAATTTTTAATGATTATGTGTTGTATGCTCTCCACCCATAGAATCGCAATGCAATAATTCTTTTTCTTTCTTCTGGATAGGCTGTGTTTTTAACCCTTTGTTTTTCTCTTGTAGCATACTGTTAATAAGCTCACTTTTTTCTTTTTGAATGGCTTTTCGCATTTGTTTATCGCGCTCCAAATCAAAATAAGTTACACCTTCAATGATTGTTTTTTCAGCTTTTGCATATACTGAAAGCGGATGATCTGACCATAAAACGACATCAGCATCTTTACCAACTTTAAGGCTACCAACTCTGTCATCTAAATGAAGTAGTTTTGCAGGATTTAGAGTCACGAATTTTAATGCATCCTCTTCGCTAACATTACCATATTTTACAGACTTCGCAGCTTCCTGATTTAAACGACGAGACATCTCTGCGTCATCGCTGTTTATTGCAGTAGTAACACCAACGCTGTGCATTATAGCAGCATTATATGGAATAGCATCATTAACTTCATATTTATATGCCCACCAATCACTAAAGGTTGAGCCACCAACACCATGTTCTTTCATTTTGTCAGCAACTTTATAACCCTCAAGAATGTGGGTGAATGTGTTAATATTAAAGTTGAATTGCTCAGCAACTTTCATCAACATATTTATTTCACTTTGCACATAAGAGTGGCAAGAAATGAAGCGTTCTTTATTTAAAATTTCAGCTAAAACTTCCATTTCAGCATCTTTACGGTAAGGTTTACCGCTTTTTTTGGCATCGTCATAAGCTTTTGCTCTTGTAAAATAATCTACAAAAACCTGCTCAACTCCCATACGCGATTGTGGGAAACGCTCATTTCTACTAGATCTCGATTGTTTTACGTTTTCACCCAAAGCGAATTTTATAAACTTTGGTGAATTATCGTAGATGAGGTTATCCGCAGATTCTCCCCATTTTAATTTAATAATTGCCGAACGACCACCAATAGGATTTGCAGATCCATGTAAAATCTGAATCGATGTCACTCCACCAGCAAGATTTCTGTATATGTTAATGTCTTCATCATCGATAACATCTTCTATAGTCACTTCGGCAGAAGAATTTTGTCCTCCTTCGTTAATAGAAGCAGCAGCAATGTGTGAATGCTCGTCAATGATTCCAGCAGTAATGTGTTTTCCGGTAGCATCAATTACGGTAGCATTTTTGTCTGAAAGGTTTTTACCAATTTTTGAAATCTTGCCGTTTTTAATTAGTAAATCGGTATTTTCTAAAACACCATCCTTTTCGTTGGTCCAAACCGTAGCATTTTTGAATAATAAGGTTTCAGATTTTGGTTGTTCTGTAAATCCGAATGCCAAATTAGGAAAGGTAATAGGACGCATACTTTCGCTTGAAGCTTCTAAGTCTTTCTTGTTCTTTTTCTTAGAGTCGTCTTGCTCGTTTGAACTAGACTTACTCGCAAAAAATGACAATTCATTACCATTAGGTAGAATAGCTTTACCATTAAGGCTGTTATTATTTGCAGTATTGGCTACAACTCTAATAAATTCGCTCTTAGTACTATCTGCGGTTTTAAAAGTTAGGTTAACCCAATCATTCGCATAGTTTATTTTAGAACCTAATTGATGGTCACCACTTTCAAGTTTTGCATTAGGTTTTGATGTACTCCCAGAAATGGATAGTTTGTAATCTTCGCCTGCTAATTTAAATGTGTAATCACCATCAATATCTCTGGTATTCATGTCTTCAATCACATGCGCTTCACCTTGTACCCAGTTTTCGAAGAGTTTTGTGTTCTTTTCAAAAATATCACCAGAAGTAATCAAAAAGTTGGCATAGCTACCAGCTTTTAAAGTACCTAAAACATCAGATTTTCCTAATAACGAAGCAGGAACTGTAGTTAACGCTTCAAGTGCTTTTTGTTTAGAAAGTCCGCTTTCTATGGCTTTTAATAAATTAGATTTAAATGATTTTTTAGATTTTAAACCATGTGTTGTTAATGCGAAATTGATACCATTCTCAGCCAATAATCTTGGGTTATGTGGCTCTTGATTCCAAGCGCGCATATCGCTCAATGATAATGTTGAAGCAAGATGTGCATTTTCAACATCGTAAGCCAATCTAAAGTCGATTGGTAGAATAATTGTAGCATTAGTTTGCTTTACTTCGTTAATGCGTTCATATTCATCACCACCACCAACAATGGTATATTGTACGTTAGATTCATCACCAACTTTGTCAGCCCTTAAAAGGTTGGCTCTGCTACCAGCTTCAAAAATTTGTAAAAGCGATGTGTTTTTGTTTAAGGCTTCTAATGATAAATCTTTAGTATTTACATTGCCACCTGCATACCATTTCGCATCGTTGTACATCTGTCTCAATAAAGCCATGCTTCCCATAATTGAAGAAGGGTAAGATTGACGTGATTTTACACTTTTACGAAACGAAAAATGCTGTGTGGTTTCTCCATCTACAACACGTAGTGAATTATCCGCATCATTATTTAAGGCAATAAGCGCACCAGTTCCTCTTACTATACCATCTGGCATATGCGTGTTAACCACACCAAAACCAAGTTGATGTAGTTCTGTTGCTGATTTAGAATCGTAGTTAAAGCTGGCCATCACATCTTGCTCTGGCATCACGTGGTCATTCCAGTAAAAGCCACTTCGGCTAGCGCCATATCTTGGGCCATTGCCACCACGTTCAGGAGTTTTTACACCAAACGTCGTGTAGATGTCTATAAAAGAAGGGTAAATTGTTTTTCCTGAAACATCAATGGTTGTGGTGTTTTTCGGAATGTTTACTGAAGTGCCTACGTTTACAACTTTACCGTCTTTAATTAATAAAGTGGCATTGTTTAAAACCTCTGTTGGAGAAACGTAAATTGTAGCATTTGTAAGCGCAGTGTAATTAGTGTTTTTAGATTTTACACCAGTATTACTAGGAAAGTAATCTTGTGCAAATAGCGAAAAACTGCACATAAAAATGAGCAGCCGTAAAAATACTTTTGTCATAAAATGGTTAGTTAATTTGAATTCTAAAGATAGCGATTAAAGGCTATTGAAAAATTGAATTAAGATTTTTTAACGTTTATAGCGGCTGGTTTTCGAAGTAGTTTACCAGTAAAGCTACAACATAACTATAGCTTTTCATACCATCGCTTTGATTGTTTGCTTTTAGGAAATTATCAAAGGTTTTTTCAAAAACAGGTTCAATTGGGTTTTCGTAAGATTTCCAAAAATCTTGCACCTCTTGATAGTTCATTAAAATACCTTTATTTACTGTGGAAAGAATCTCGTAGTATAAATCTTTATCGCGTTTAAAGATTTCTACCAAACAGTAGCGCAATCCAAAGGTGTAACCAGAATATTTAAAATGAAGATCTTTGTTATGAATAGCGGCTAAGCAACCAATAAAATTAGCTTCATTTTCTGCTGCATAGCCCAATTGATGCGCAACCTCATGGCAGGATGTGGTTGGGAACTTGTAGGTTGGTATTAATCCATCAACTTGTGCTTCATTGGTAAAGGGATTCAAATATCCAGAAAATCCCATGTAAGTTAAAGGTAGGCTGTAAATGGACTTTTTAATACTTACAGGATTATAATCTAAATGCGGATAGGTTTCAGACAATGTTTTGTAACTGTCTTTTACCATATCAAAAACCTCAGATTTGGTAAAAGGCATGTCCACTTTTGTTGAATCGTTTAGGGCTAGTTGATCATGTAGATTATTCGTTTTTTCAATTAATCGCTTTGTGAAATTAACCAGCTGTTCTGTGGTGTATTCCGCTTCAAGATCTAACGATTTGTATAGTGGAAGCCTATAGTAATTAAAAGCCCAAAGCATATGAAATGCAAAATAAGCCAAGGACAAGGTTGCTAAAATGTCTAACAACCAATTTTTGGTGTCCTTATAAATACGTTTTCGGTTAATGATAATCCAACGAATTATATAAATACCAGCTAGAGTATAAAACACATCACCTACTGAAAATGGCAACCAACCAAAGGCATAGCGCATTAATTTAGAGGTAAAAACATAAACACCATTACTATAAAATTGCTCTACAAATACAGGAAATTGCTTTAAGATTTGAATAGCAACAATCTGAACAATCAAGAAAAGCGCAATGATGAGTTTTTTGTTTTTCAGCATGAATCAAAAATAGGAAAAACTTGTCATTCCGCACTTGATGCGGAATCTATATTTGCAGAAGGTTGAATATCTAAATGAGATCCTGAAACAAGTTCAGGATGACAAAAAACAATAAGTCTTTTTGTACTTTTGTAATCGAAAAATTAAGTATTAATTTAAAAAGATACCCACTTCCGTGGGTAAGTAATATGAGTCAAGATATAAGAGGCCTTGAACCAAAGGCACTATGGAACAAATTTGCAGATCTTAATGCAGTACCTCGTCCTTCAAAAAAGGAAGAACGTGTTATAAAATTTATGAAGGATTTTGGTGAAGGATTAGGTTTAGAAACTATAGAAGATGAGGTTGGTAACGTCATCATCAGAAAGCCTGCAACAGCAGGAATGGAAGACCGAAAAGCCATTGTGATGCAATCGCATTTAGATATGGTGCATCAAAAAAATAACGATACCGTTTTTGATTTTGATACACAAGGTATCGATATGTATATTGATGGAGATTGGGTAAAGGCAAAAGGGACGACACTTGGTGCAGATAACGGTCTTGGTGTGGCTACAATTATGGCTATTTTAGAAAGTGACAGTATAGCACACCCTGCTTTAGAGGCTTTGTTTACCATAGATGAAGAAACTGGTATGACAGGTGCCATGGAACTTAAAGGCGGTTTGCTTAATGGTGAAATACTACTGAATCTAGATACCGAAGAAGATGATGAAATAGGTGTTGGGTGTGCAGGTGGCGTAGATGTTACTGCTACGCGTACATACAATGAAGAGGAAACGCCAGAGTTTAAAATTGGTTACACCATTGAAGTGAAAGGTTTACAAGGAGGTCACTCAGGTATGCAAATTCATGAAGGTTTAGGTAATGCAAATAAGTTAATGAACCGATTATTATTTGATGGTTTTGAAAACTTTGGTTTACGTATTTCTGAAATTGACGGAGGTAGTTTACGTAATGCTATACCAAGAGAAAGTAAAGCGATTGTTGCGATAGATGCAGTTAATGAAGCAACTTTTGAAGCTGAAATGAAAACTTTGGCAGATACCATTAAGCATGAATATAAAACCATGGAGCCAGACTTAGAAATTAAAATTTCTAAATCTGAAACACCAGAAAAAATCATGGATTTAGGAGTGCAAGAAGGATTAACAAGAGCTTTGTATGCTGCCTTAAATGGTGTGTATAGAATGAGTCCGGATATTAAAGATTTGGTAGAAACTTCTAATAATATTGCCAGAGTTATTGTAAAAGATGGAGCGGTTAAAATTGGGTGTTTAACACGTAGTTCTGTAGAAAGTTCTAAATGGGATTTAGCTAATACACTTCGTGCAACTTTTGAGTTAACAGGTTGTGAGGTTGAATTCTCAGGAAGTTATCCTGGTTGGGCGCCAAATATGGATTCTGCCATTTTAAAAGTAATGGTGCCAATTTATGAGCGTCTTAATAATGGAGAAAAACCTCATGTAGCAGCCTGCCATGCAGGTTTAGAGTGTGGGATTCTAGGGCAAAATTACCCAGAAATGGATATGATTAGTTTTGGGCCAAATATTAAAGGTGCTCACTCACCAGATGAACGTGCTCAGATTTCATCAGCACAGAAGTACTGGGAATTTGTTTTAGAGATTTTGAAAAACATTCCTAAGAAAGCTTAAATGTATTTGTGTCATGCTGAACTTGTTTCAGCATCTAACTATAGTTTATAAAAATAAAAAGGCAGTTGCACTTCGACTACGCTCAGTGACCAACTGCCTTTTTTATTACTTTTTGAGTTTTGCTTATTCAGCAATACTTGTAATCTGAATATCAAAAACTAAGTTTGTTTTTGGTGGAATTAAAGGTGCTCTTCCTGTATCTCCATAACCTAAATAGTAAGGAATAAATACTCTTGCTTTATCGCCAACTTTCATGTTTAACATCGCTTCTCTAAAACCAGCTACTAGACTAGCGGTTTCGTTATAAGGCATTACAAATGGTTTGTATTGCCCAGCTTGCGCTTGTCTTTCATCTAATTTTCCGTTTTTCTTAGCAACGTCTTCCCAAGTTGTCCAGAATAACTCTCCGTTTTCAAAAAATCCAGCGCAATCTATATTTACACGATCTGTAGATTTTGGTTGTACACCATCACTTTCATGTGTAAAAATCATAGCCATTCCTGTAGGAGAATCTATACGACGACCGTCTAAAGATTCGTTTTTCTTAAGCCATTCTTCTTTAGCTTTTTGAGCTAGTTCTTCAGCTTTTTTCTTGGCTTCAGCTTCTTTTTGTTTTCTTTTTTCTAACATTTTTGGCATCTCTTCTTCAAATACCTTTGGTGCATCAAAGAATTTAGCGTCTTTACCTTTTCTGATGATGTTAAGTTTTGTAATTACTACATCTTCAACAGGCTTATGATTTCTTCTTGCAGGATCAATTACCTTAACGTTAGAGATAGAGTCATGCACGTCCATACCTTCTATAACTTGGCCAAAAACAGCATGTCTGTTATCTAAACTTGGCCATTCTTTTTCCATGATAAAAAATTGGCTTCCGTTTGCATCTCTACCAGGATTTGCCATAGATAGAACGCCAGGTTTATCATGCTTTAAATCTGGGTGAAACTCATCTGGAAATTTATAACCAGGATCTCCCATTCCTGAAGCTGTAGGGTCACCACCTTGAATCATAAAATTATTTACCACTCTATGAAAAGTAATACTGTCATAGTATCGTTTTCCTTTGTACTCTTCTTTTACCATTGGATGGTTACCTTCGGCTAAAGCCACAAAATTGGCTACAGTTACAGGTACTTTATCGTAGTGCAGTTTGGCAAGCATTGTACCTTTGTTGGTAACAAATTCTGCATAAAGTCCGTCTTCTAAATTAGGATACTTCTCTTGGCAAGAGATATTTGCCAATACAACTAATATTATTAACGTTGTAAGTGCTTTTTTAATCATTTTCTTGGGTTATAGTGTTTAAAGTTACTTCGCATATTAACGGAACATTTGTTCCTATTCTGTTTTCATCACCATAGTAGCCATAAGCTTTCTGTGATGGAAAAATGAAGGTGATATGATCTCCTTCAGACATTAATTTTAAACCTTCGCGCAGACCTGTAAAAAGCTCTTGTTTGTCCATAACGTAGGTTCTTTCTGCCGTTGCATATATTTCATTTCCGCTAAGGTCAGATACGTTGTATTCAAAATTAATAATGTCGCCAAAATTTGGTTGAATAGTGTCTTTTTCTGCTTTGGTATTGTAGTAGTACCAAAACCCACTTTCTGAGGCGATATAGTCTTTTTCTGGATTATTCTTTATGATATTCTGAATAATCTCATGTTCCTTTTCGTTTAGTTTTTTGTTGCGCTCTGCAGATTCTTTTAGAAAAGAACCAGACTGTACCGTTTCTGGCATTCTGGCTTCTGGAGATTTACAACCCACTAAAACAAAAGCTGAAATTAGTATGTAGAGCAGGTGTTTCATTACTGGGACAGTTCATTTTTATATTGTTGTAATATACTAATAAATTTTTCAACGGTAGTTTGTAAATCATCTCCACTGCGTCCACCAGCAGCATTGGTGTGTCCACCACCATTAAAATGTGCTCTCGAAAATTCGTTCACAGAAAAAGTGCCTTTACTACGCAACGATATTTTTATAATATTGTCTTGTTTGTTTTCTATAAAAATGGCGGCAAACTTGACATCTTTTAATGATAAACCGTAGTTAACAAACCCTTCGGTATCTCCTTTTTTAAAGTTGAATTCATCCAATTCAGCTTGCGACAATGTAATGTAAGCTGTACGTAATTCTGGTATTACTTTTAGGTTTTGCATAGCTCTGCCTAAAAGTTGTAAACGGCTGTAGCTATTAGTATCGTAGATATTATTATGAATTTCAGAATTTTTAGCTCCTCGCTTCATTAAGTCGCCAATCACTTCATGTGTTCTATTTGTGGTTGACGGAAAACGAAAAGAGCCAGTGTCTGTCATAATTCCTGTGTACAAACAAGTAGCAATAGCACTATCTATTTTATCTAAATCACCTAGCATTTCAATAAAATTGTAAACCATTTCGCAGGTAGAAGACATGCTAACATCAGAGTAAGTGTACTTGGCATAATCATCGGGTTGCTGATGATGGTCTATCATAATTTTGGTTGCAGACGACTGCTCTAAAGGTACTGCCATATCACCAGTACGATGAAAAGCATTAAAGTCTAACGTAAAAATAATCTTCGCTTTGTTTATTAAAGCTTCGCACTGGTCTCGGTTAGACTCAAAGATTAAAACAGCATCATCTCCAGGTAACCACTTTAAAAAATCTGGATAATCATTGGGTGCAATAACGGTTGCTTTATGGTTATAGGCTTTTAAATAATGATACAAGCCTAACGTAGAACCCATGGCATCTCCATCTGGATTTTTGTGTGGCACAATCACAATATCTTGTGGTGTGCTAAGTAATGTTTTTAGTTCTGGAATTTGTGTTTTAATCATAGGAAGCGAATTTACAATTTTTAGTGTTTTTGAAAACGTTTTTAATATGAAATTAAGAATCGTTGTTATTTCTACTTATATGATTTATCATAGTTAAGTCGCTTCTAGTGCTTCTGGAGTTGTAAGGAATTTTATTGAGAGGTCAGAAGCGCATGGAAATTGTAATAACAAAGCTTAAAAATAGTATGAAGAACTCATAACTAAATTTGTATTTTTGTTCTTCAAACTTCAAATTAAACCAATGGAACTTCCAAAATTCATTTTAGGCGATAACACAGACTATCCTGATGCTATATTCGTTATACATACTGAGTTTCCTAGATTTATTATTAATCTTGAAAACGATGAGGTAGAGTGGTTTGAAGAATTTGACCAACACGACCAAAAAGAGCTTGAAACCGAAGCCGAAAACTATATTAGAGAGGCTACAGAATTCTACGATAGAGAAGTAGCACGTTACGACGAAGACTAATGCTAGATAAACTTTTAGACCTAGATACTGAATTATTTGTATATCTCAATGGCCTTGGTTCGCCAACTTGGGATAGTATGTGGTTGGCTATTACGCATGAGTTTACCTTTGCTCCGCTTTACGCTTTATTACTGTTCTTAATTTACAGAAAGTTAGGGTGGAAAGCCCTTTTGTTTATCATTGTGACTATAGCATTAATGATTTTGTTTACAGACCAAACCACAAATATTGTTAAACGTACAGTTTTGCGTTTTAGACCATGCGCTTGCGATGAGATAAAGGACAGTATTCGTTTTATAGCAGAACGTTGCAGTAGTAACCGAAGTTTTTTCTCTGGCCACGCATCTAACTCAATGGCAGCAGCTGTTTTTGGCGGTTTAGTATTGAGACCGTACTTTAAAAATCTTATTTTTATTCTGCTTTTTTGGGCATTTTTAGTGGCCTACAGTCGTATTTATGTTGGTGTACATTTTCCAATAGATATTCTATGCGGAATGGCTTTTGGTGCCTTGGCTGGTTTTGGTTTTTATAAGCTTAATCAATATATCCTTAAGCGTTTTATTTCCGAGTAAGTTTGTACAATTGGTTAAACAATCGTTTGTTGTACGTTCTAGAATCTTTTGAAGCACGATTAAGGTCGTAAGTATCGATAAATTCCATTTTATATAGTTCTGACAACACTTTAATAGTGTCAGGTTGCTTTGTTCTAGTTAGCAAATGGAAAGTTTTTTCAATAGGAATATTATAGCCTTCATCTGTTTTAAGACTAGGTATTTTATCACCGTAATTGTATATCATTTCTGGTGCTACATAGTCTAAATGATACAAATTAAGATTCTTGTCTTGTAATTCTGAAATAGGTTTGTAGTCAGTCGTTGTATGTGTCTCTGCTATTGGTAACGCAAATAGACCAACACTAAGCATAAAAGCTATTACCAAATAGAATACATTTTTAATGTTTTTCGATTTTAAATTTTTAAAGATTGTAACTCCAATAATTAATAAAATAATTGCTGTAACAATAAATCTGATAAGTACAGTACCATATAATACCGAACTCGAAAAAAACCAGATAACCCAAAATAGAGAAGCAATAGAAGCGATCAATCCAAACTGAAAATACACAGGAATAGTCTCGCGTTTGTCTTTTAGGTTTTTAAATTCACGGATTAAATATTCAATATAAAAGCCAATATTTATAGCAAGTGGAATTAATACAGGCATAAGGTATCGCGATTTCTTTTCAGGAATAACAGATAATAAAACTACCGCAATTATAGTCCAGAAGAAACTAAAACGATAAGCTCTTAAATCGGTGACACGAGATTTTAAATAAGGGTACAATAAGCTTATAAATGCAGGAATAGTCCATAATCCACTTTGCACAAAAAAGCTCCAATAATAATAAAATGGTCTTACATTATAACTGCTCCAATTAGATGTTTCTCTGGCAGCTATAGCAGCAAAGGTTTCAGGATCTGCGATGCGTACATGCATATACCACCAACCACCAAGTACAACACCAAATATCAATAAACTGAATAGTTTTAAGAAGTGCAACAGATTGCCTTTTGGTTTTAGAGCGATGCCATAAGCAATAGCAAAGGATAAAAACAATACATACAAAGACACAGGACCTTTAGATAACACAGAACCTGCTATAAACAACACAAAGAGAAGGCTACTAAGTATACTCGTTTTCTGATGCTTCAACATAATAAAAAGCTGAAGTAAAGCCATAAGCATAAAGCCATGTGTGTATATATCCCAAGGCGCTTCAATAGTAATACCTATAACATAGAATGAACTCAATACTATAAATCCATTGACTAGGCTGTGCGATTTCGTCAGTTCTAGTTTCTTCGATATTAAATATGTTGAAATGCCAATACTTGCCAAAAACAAAAGCGCTGGCCAGCGAAGTGCGAGTACAGATTTTATTCCGAACAGCATACCGAAAAATGCTGTAATCCATGTTGGCAAGGGTGGCTTTTCATAGCGCGCTTCACCATTCATAGTGGTTAAAATCCAGTTGTTATCAGTAAGCATTTCTCTGGCCGAAATAAAGTTTCGAGCTTCCATAATACTAACAGGAATGGCATCTATGGTAAAACCAAGCATAACCAATACAAAAAGTAAAAGGCTGGTAATTGGATATTTTTCTATCAGCTTAATCATTGGTTTTTCGAATTAGATAAGCGTTTCTGGCATAAATCAACATGCCAAACAGATGACCAGTAAACAATACAGGATCTTTTCTAATAACCGCATAGGTTAAAATTAATGATGCACCGATTAAACTCAGTACCCAAAAACCCATTGGTAAAGAAGATTCTTTATGTCGTTCTGCATGAATCCATTGGTATACAAAACGTAGCGTGAAGATAACCTGAGCTATTATGCCTAAAATAAGTAGCCATGTTGGTATGGCTTCATTTTTAAAGAGCAGCTCTATGTCTATCTTATTATTATTGTAATAAAAAATCACAATTAGAACAGGGACAGTGAACAATAATATCTGAACCAGCTTCGGAAACTTTTGCCATTGGCCTTGTAACTGCAAATTTCGGATATAAATAAAATACGTTAAACTCTGACCAAGCATTATCGCAAAATCTAAACGTAAATACCCATAAATAAATAATAAGAATGATGCAACTAAGCTAAGGGTCCAAAACGTTGTTGGTGTTATAACTTTACGTTGCTTTTCAGATGTAACCCACTGAATGAGTAGTCTTGACGAGAACAGAATCTGCGCTAAAAAACCTATGCTATAAATAATCCAGTCTTTCATGTGCTAATATCTATTGCCTTTTAATGGACACATGGAACATCTTATTATCATTTCTATTTGTAATTAATAATTAATTGTTGATGTTTCATTTGCTGGTTTTAGCAACATCGTAGTTAATGTACTTTTTCTTCATCCATAGGTATGCAAAGCAATCCATAAGAGGACCAAGAAGACGATTCCAAAGTCCGAACTTTGCGGTACCAGCTATCCTTGGAAAATGACGTACAGGTATTTGGGTAACTCTACCATTCTGCAGCATTATCATTGCAGGTAAAAAACGATGCAAACCTCTAAACATAGGAATACGTTTAGCATATTCTGTTTTAATAATTTTAAGAGGGCAACCAGTATCATCCATACCATCTTTGGTAAACGCACGTCTTATACCATTGGCAATTTTAGAAGACATGTTTTTTACAAAGGAATCTTTTCTGTCTGCACGTACACCTGTTACGAGTTCGTTGTCATTAATATGATCTAGTAATAGATTAAAATCCTCTGGTGAAGTTTGTAAGTCCGAGTCTATGTAACCAACAAGTTCTGTGTCTGCATAATCAAAACCAGCTTTTATTGCTGCGCTTAAACCTCTATTTTCTTTAAAAAGCACATAGTCAAAAGCGTCGTTACGATTACAAATATCCTCAATCATAGTTTGGCTTTTGTCTTTAGAGCCATCATTAATAAACAATATACATGTTGGCACCGAAGCTATATTTATATAGTTTAAAAGCTCTGTTTCTACACGCTCAAGATTATCCTCTTCGTTATAAACAGGGACTATGATGGTTAACTTGTAGTTCATCTATTGTTAGAATTTCTGGCACAAAAGTATGCTTTTTTAATATTACAGAGAAACCTTGGTGTTCTCGACGTTTTAGGGTGAATTAAACTAACTTGAAATTTTAAGTAAATACTCAGCAGCAGCAAAAGGTGTTGTTTTGCCTTCTTCTACCAATTTAATTTGAGTTGGCAGCTCCTTTTTTATTTTTTCAGATTTATAGAAGTCAGATTTAAGACGCTCTTCAATAGTTTGAAGCAACCAAAATTTATTTTGATTATTTCTATTGTGTTCAAAATAACGATTAGAAGATGTGATTTTAAGATACTCTTGTATTACATCCCAAACATCAGAAATACCTTCTTGTTTTAAAGCACTACAAAGCGATACTTTTGGTGACCAACCTGAATCTTTTTCGGGATACAAATGCAAGGCTCTATTAAATTCTACTTTGGCAGACTTGGCAGCTTTGAGATTATCTCCATCGGCTTTATTAATCACAATGGCATCTGCCATTTCTATAATGCCTCGTTTTATGCCTTGCAGTTCATCACCTGCACCAGCAAGTTTTAAAAGTAAAAAGAAATCGACCATACTGTGTACAGCAGTTTCACTTTGGCCTACACCAACAGTTTCAATAATTATAGTGTCAAATCCAGCAGCTTCACAAAGTATAATAGTTTCTCGGGTTTTTCTTGCGACACCACCAAGTGAGTCTCCAGAAGGTGAAGGTCTAATAAAAGCATTTTTATCTTTCACCAAATCTTCCATTCTGGTTTTATCACCAAGAATACTACCTTTACTGAGGCTACTACTTGGGTCAACAGCAAGTACGGCAACTTTTCTGCCAATGCTTGTTAGATAACTACCAAAAGCTTCAATAAATGTACTCTTACCAACACCAGGAACTCCTGTGATGCCAATTCTTACAGATTGGTTAGCATATGGCAAACAATCAGTAATAATATCGTGTGCTTTTTGAGTGTGAGTCTGATTTGTGCTTTCTACTAAGGTAATAGCTCTGCTGAGGTCAGTAATGTTTCCTGCAGTGATGCCTTTTACTAAATCCTCAACAGATGGTTGTTTTTTGCGTTTAGCTTTTATAAATTTAGCAGAGTTAGAACTAAAAGTTTTAGGAGGCTCAATACCGTCTTGTTCGTGTAAAGCAGATTTATATGGTTCACTTTTTTTAGCCACAATATTTAAGGTTAATCTAATTTTGGATAGGTCTGCATTGGTATTTCAATCAATGTTTTATCCCAAGCCATAGTAAGCTTTAAATCACCTGTTTTATTATCAAAGGCAATAGTGAATTTTTCTACAACTTCTTCCAGTTTTTGCTTAGGAACTTCAATCTCAATAGCATCATAATTAGGATCCCACATTGGTTCCATTTTCTCGTTAACTCCCCATTCATACTGCTTGGTATTAAACATTACCTTCCAAGAATTTTCCATTGGCACAGTCCAAAGGGTATATTTTCCTTTTTTAAGACGCATACCATCAATCATTAAGTCTTCGTTAGTTTCAAAAGTTGTAGCTTCGTTTGCACCAGTCCTCCAAACTTCATTAAATGGTACAAGTGCACCAAAAATATCACGTTCGCGTTTAGAAGGTCTGTTGTATTCAACCTTTAACTTTAAATCATTAAGCGTAACTTTTGCAGTGTCTTTTGGACTTAAGCGTGAGGCAAAAATATTTTCAACAAAAACAGAATACAATAACAGACCTAAAGCTATTATTGATAATACAATAAGAATGCGTTTTAGCATAGTGAGTTTTCTTAAGCAGTTTTTAGCTAATTTATATGTGCTGAATATACTTCAGCAAATTTTAAAAAATAAAGATAATTCAATTCCCTAAATTTATAGAACAGAACGCAGAAATTTAAGCAAATCTTATAAAATCAATTTTTTTTGAAATTTTTTGCAACACTCAAAAATTTATGTCGTCTTTAAAGTGAACCAATCAAAAAAAAACTAATTAGTCATTAATACGTTCCAGATTCATATTGTTGAAAAATGCAAACAGAATGACAGGCAGGCGCAAATGCAATTGTATAGACAATATTGCGACGGCATGCTTATCGTGGCACTTCGATTTGTAAAAGATACTATGGAAGCAGAAGATATTGTGCAGGAAGCATTCATAAAAGCATTTTCAAGATTAGATCAATACAGAGCTGAAGTAAGTTTTGGTGCATGGTTAAAGCGCATTGTAGTGAATAGATGTATTGATGTATTAAAATCTAAAAAACAACGATTAGTAGAATTAGAAGAGCATCATCTTAATGTGGTTGATGCAAAAGATGAAAATGAATGGTTGGTTGATGATGATATTACTATTGAAGATGTAAAATCAGCAATTGAAGAATTGCCCGAAAAATATAGATATGTCGTCATGCTCTATTTAATTGAAGGTTATGACCACAGTGAAATCTCAGAGATATTAAATATTTCTGAAGTGGCTTCAAGAACACAATTATCCAGAGGAAAACAAAAGTTACAAACCGTATTAAAAACAGAAAGAAATGGCACAAGATCTTAGAAATTTATTTGAGAAAGATAGGTTGACACAGCGCGCAAAAATGTCTCAAGATCATGAAGCACGCTTTTTAGATAAGCTAGATAAAGAATTGCCAATTGAGAATAAATCTAGTGGATTTAGTTTCTTAAATATTGCTGCGAGTGTAGTAGTCTTACTTGGTTTAAGTTTTGGTGCTTACAAGTATTTTCAAACTCCTATTGATGTGGAATCAAAACAAGAAATTGTAGATACAGATTTGAAGACGCTTGGCGATGTATCACCAGACCTCAAAAAAGTAGAAGATTATTATTTAGCAAGTATCAATTTAGAATTGTCTAAAGTAGAGTTAACACCACAAAACAAAGAATTGTTTGATGGCTATGTGTTAAGACTGCAGGAGCTAAATAAAGAATACGATAAACTACTAGAAGAGCTTAATGAAAATGGACCAAACTCTGTAACCTTAGATGCTCTTATAGAAAATTTAAAGCTGAGATTAAACCTTGTAATGCGTCTAAAAGACAAGTTAGAAGAGTTTAATGACGATGCCTTTGAACAAGAAATTACGTAATCAAATCAAAAATCATAAATCAAAAAACGAACAGTTAAATCAAAAAATCATGAACACAATTAGAATTTTAGTGTTGTGCTTGTTAACCACTTTTGGTTATGCACAAAAAAAGTTAAGTAAAATATCGCAGTCTATAAAGGTAGATAAGGATGTTGTAGTAGACTTAAATACAAGTTATGCCGAAATTGAAATCGATACATGGAACAGAGATATCGTGGAAATTGAAGCCTATTTAGAAAGCGATAAACTATCTGAAGCAGAATTAGAAAAAGCCTTAGAGGCTTGGAATCTCAAAGTTGATGGTTCTAATAATAAAGTAGTGATTTCCTCTCATGGTGCGCGTGCTATAGGTTTGTATGGAGAAGGAGATTATACTGCAATATTAAAAGACTTAGAGTTTGAGTTGGCAGATTTACCAGAAATACCTGAAGTTATTGTACTGCCTGAAATCCCAGAATTAGCTGCTATGCCAAAGATGCCAGAGTTACCAGAAATGCCAGAATTTCCCGAGCTTCCGGAATTACCAGAGGGTATAAAAACTATTAAGTTTGATTATGATAAATACCAAAAGGAAGGTGAGAAGTATTTAAGTGAATGGAGTAAACGCTACGAAAAAGAAGGTGGTAAAGAACTACAAAACCGTATGGAAGCATGGGCTAAGAAATTTGCAGAATCTGGTTACCAAGAAAAAATGGCTAAATGGGGCGAAGAGTACGGTAAACGCTTTGAAGGAAAATGGGCTAAAGACATGGAAAAATGGGGCGAGGAATTCGGCGAAAAATATGCCAAAGAGATGGAAAAATGGGGAGAAGAATTTGGTGAGAAGTTTGGCAAGGAATGGGAAGAGAAAATGGAAGCTTGGGGAGAACGTTTTGGCCAACAAATGGAAAGACAAGCTCAGCTTATGGAGAGACAAGTAGAACGCGCAGAACGTATGAAGGAGCGTACTGCCGAACGCTCTAAAGAAATGGCAGAACGCAGAAAGGAAATGAGAGAAAGAAAAGCAGCAATAGGATATGCTAGAAAATTAGAATCTGGCAGCAATAGCAAAGTTCGTAAGGTGATTAAAATTAAAATCCCTAAAAAAGCGAAACTAAAAACTAACATAAGACATGGTGAGTTAAAAATATCTTCGGTTATTCATAACCTACAAGGAGATATCTCTCACGCCTTTTTGGTAGCAGATAACATTGATGGAGGTGAGACCTCCATTAATGTTTCTTATTCGCCTGTAGTAATTAATTCATGGAATTTAGGAACTTTAAATCTAAATTATGTGGATAAAGCACAGATTAAAAATGTTAAGAATTTAGTGTTAAATGCTAAGTCTTCAAACATTAATATTGAAACATTATCTGATACAGGCATTATAGATGGAAGTTTTGGTGACCTTACGATTTCAAATCTTGCCGAGACGTTTAAAAATCTAAACTTGGTTTTAGAAAATAGTGATGCTTTTGTTAACCTGCCAAAAAATGTAGATTATAACATGTATTTTAAGGGTAGTAGATCTAAATTCAATAATAAAGCTACTTCACAAAAGACCATTAGAAACGGTGAAGACAGCCAAAGCTCTAATAGAAGCATTGTCGTTAACGCCAAGTTTAGTAATGTTATTATGAATTAACTATTAAAAGTTAAATCTGTCATTCTGAATTGTTCCACTAAGCGCAGTCGAAGTGTACTTCAGAATGTTTATTAGTTGCAACTAGGCATCGTAGCTTTTCTTCCTATTTTCCATTAAAATAGATTCTTATTTTTGTGGAAATTTTGTTTTTTATGACCTTATCTTCTTTTGAAGAATTTCTAAAATCACTTCAAGCACACCCTTTAATTCATCCTAGTGTTTCTCATAATGCTTATGTGCCACTGGATTTATCTATTCATAATAAGGAATTAGATAGTGTTGAGGTATCATCTTCTAATGCTTTGGAATTATATATCTGGAATCATTTAAATGCTAATAACGCTAAAGTTGCTTTTGGTGGGTATTTAGAGCATCGTGCTATCTATAACCGAAGTGATTATTTTAATACAGCCAAACCAGAAGAAGAACGCAATATTCATTTAGGATTAGACCTTTGGATTGAAGCAGGCACTGAAATTAATGCTCCTTTAGATGGGAAAATCCATAGTTTTAAAAATAATACTAATTATGGTGATTATGGACCAACACTAATTTTGGAGCATCATTTTGAAAACGAAACGTTTTTCACTTTATATGGTCATTTAAGTTTAGAGTCCATTAGTAATTTAAAAGTTGGAGTAGAAGTAAAGCAAGGAGACACAATCGCAACTCTTGGCACTGCTGAAGTTAATGGTGATTATGCGCCACATTTGCATTTTCAGATTATAAAGGATATTCAGAATTACAAAGGCGATTATCCAGGTGTGAGCAATCAACTCGATTTAGAATTTTATAAAACGAATTGCCCTAACCCGAATTTACTTTTAAAAGTTTAGTTGTTTTTTGCTTTTTCTGTTGCTTTAAAAATCCATTCAATAACAAAGCACAACACTATTATACCTGCAGATACCAATACACCTGTAAGGTTAGATTTGTATTGCTGATGAATAAGAATGACCAATGCTATAAGACATAATATAAATCCTAAAAGTGGAATTATTTTCAGGCTTTTGGTATCCTTTGAGCATTTATAACCTACCAAATTTACAATGCCAAAAATTAAAATGAAGCCAACACTTCCAGCAGTAGATATACTTTCTAAATCTAAAATGTTAACCAAAACTAGAGTTGCCATTGCCGTAATTAACAACCCAATTGGTTTATTCCATAGTTTTGATAAAAAGTGATTTGGTAATTCGTCATCTTCAGCTATTTCAAAATTTACACGGCTTCCTCCATATAAAGATGCGTTTATGGCAGAAAATGTAGAAATCAAGGCAGCAATAGTAATAATGGTAAAACCAATTTGTCCTAACATGGGTTTAGCTGCTTCGGCTAATACGTAATCTTCGGCTTTAGCAATTTTATCGAAAGCCAGTGATCCTACGGTGACTATAGCAATTATGATATAGAGTATAATTACAAAAATCACTGAATAAAAGTAAGCTTTTGGAATATTTTTTTCAGGATTTGTTATGTCAGGTGCTGCATTGGCGATTAATTCAAAACCTTCATAAGCTACAAAAATTACCATTCCGGCAGCAAAGAGTTGTAATGGGTTTTCCCAATTAGAAATTGCAAGTTGCGATAAATTTTCATTTCCAATTAATCCATAAGCTCCAATACCTATAAAACTTATAAGTATTACTAATTTGATGATAACAGCATACGATTCAATTTTACCAACAACAGCAATACTGTAATAGTTAATAGCAGTTGCAAGGATAATTATAGAGCTTGCATAAATGTGAAAGTCTACTGTTTTGTCTGAAGTGATTTCTAATAAATTAGGTGCATAGGAACCAAATGCTGATGCATATAATGAAAGCATTATTATGTAACTAATCCATAACAAATTATTAATAGCACCACTAAATATAGAAATACCAAAACCTTGATTAATAAACTTAACCGTTCCGCCTCTGTCAGGATATTTTTTTGAAAGCTTAGCATAGCTGTAAGACGTTATTAAAGCCAAAGCTCCAGCAAATAAGAAGGCAATTGGAGTACCACCCTGGGCAATAGACACAGCCAAGCCGAGAACAGCAAAAATACCGCCACCAACCATACCGCCTATACCTATAGATATGGCTTCTTTTAAATCTATTTTATCTGACATAAAAGTTTAAAATTTTTCAAAATCATTAATTGCAAAAGCATTTTGGTATTGTTCTTCACCAATTGTTCCTCCTTCAGAAGAATCATAATCCATAGTTATTTTCCAAATACCATCGCTCTTTTTTAAAAGTACATGAAACTGACTATAGTAGACTTGTTCATTGTCTGTTCCTTTATTTCTAACCAATTTATAAATGCCTCTTTCGCTCGCATTAGTGTCGTTGTTTATGCGTTCAAAAAAACGGAGTGAAATAGTGCTTGTTTGTTCTGCTACTTTATCACGTTCAAAACCAGTTTTATAATTATTTATATAAGTATCGTAATCTAAAATCCGATTTCCACCAGAAACTCGTACCAAATCTTTAGAATGAATTTCTGCCATTAAAGTATAATCCAGAGTTTCAAAAGCTTTGTAGAACTTTTCCCAAGTTTTATTGATGTCTTCTAAGTTTGTTTTGGTTTGAGAAAAACTAAATAGTATCGTAGTGCAAAAGAAGAGCGTAGCAATAAACGTTTTCATTAAGTTTTGTCTTAGTTAGTGGGTTTAAGGTAGTCAAAAAAATAATACGCTTTCCTAAAAACTAAAACTGATAACTCTACTTCACAGTCAATTTCTTTGGTGAAAAGATAAATTGCATACCTATTTTAAGCAATAAAAAAGGTAGAATAATCAACACTGAAGTCCATAGATTATCTGGCGAAAATGTCTCAGGAAAAGGTTTCACAATAAAAAACATTATGATACCTCCCAGTATTATTGAAATATGCAATACCAGCATGTTAGATGTAAATTGTCCAAAACTAGCTATTGTTTTGTCTTCGTTGAGATTTATGTAGATATGCTCAAATAGGACAAACAGTAAATTTATATTGAAAAACCAATTTTTAAAAAACAGAATTTCCATATTGATTAATGTAATATCAGAGTTGTTCCAGTTGGCAATCAACCCAAAAAATACAATAATGAATACCAAATAGATGAACATCATAAACAAAGAGCCAAACATAAATTTAGAACCTATTTGGTTGTCGCTATTGCTTTTGTTGTGTCTGTAAAAAAGACGTCTAACAACTATTCTAATAAACTCATTCCACCAAAAAAAGTAAATGACATAAAATACTGTTGTTTGTCCGTAGCCAATAGATAAAGCGGTTAGTAGTGCGAAAATTAAAAAATCCCATTCCCTAAGATGTTTCTTGGGTTGTGCTACAATGCTGGCTAGTATAGACATATCTCTTTTGTAAGTTAAAAAGTAAAACTACAATTGCTATTTCTATTTCGGAATACGTAGTTCTGCGTATTTATTCTAGAATTTGGAACGAGATCAGGTTGATAAAATTCGTCACTTCGAGTGGATTTTTCGATTGAAATGAGAAAAATTTGTATCGAGAAGCTGAATTTTTTCAATAAACAAGTTCTCGATACAATTTTTTAAGCTTCGCTTAGGTATCTTCAAACAAAAAATATTTTGTTTTCGATAATCTCAAAATCACTCGAACTGACTATATCATTTTGTTTTTTAAATGTCCAAAGAGCACTTCCTTATGTCATTTAATAGTTTAACCTATTAATTAGGCATATAGTAATTACCATCATAGCTACCAGAAATAACCTGTCCGTCGTTTCTGGTGAAGCTAAATGTAAAAACAATGTTGAATTGCGTAAAGTTAGTTACGGTTACTGAACCAGACTGTGCATACACATCTGATTGTGAATCATCATCAGAAAGTAAAACAGTACCAGCTGTAAATTCACTATTCGTTATGCTGCTGTTTATGGAAACATCGTAGCTGTCAATCTCATTATAAGTGGTGTTCTGAATGGTGGGATCAACAATTTTAAAGTTGACATAGTTAATATCGCTCAAATCATTGTTGCTTGTAATTTCAGAACTGGTTTTGTTAAAAAGACTAATACTTATGTCACTTGGGTCATTATTTGCGGTATTTTCGTCCACAATTATTACCGACATTAAATCATAAGTATTTCCATTAAAAGTAAACGCATTATTGGTTTCATCTGGAATTGAGCTTGTATCATCCGAAGAACACGATACAAATGCTATACATAGCACTAACGTAAGTATGCGAAATAGATTTGGGTTCATAATAAATTAATTATAAGTAGGTTATAATGTAAATATAGAATAAAAAAATTAATGTTTATTCACACTCAGCCTGAGTGATTTTATTTTTCCATTGTATCCAATACTCCTGTAAGCCTTCTTTTGTGATTTTTAAGTCACTGATGTCTAATTTTTGCCCATTCATTAAAGCTCCTTTGAGTTGTTTCTTTCTTTGGGAAAGGGCAGGAGTGTGGTTCCAACCACCAACATGATCAAAAGAGGTGTAAGCATCACATTTTTTGGCAACCCTCACAAACGGAATTTTTAAATAATAAGTTACTGTACCAGAACCCATACCCTCTGTAGTCATTTCTATCTTAGAGAAATCCACTTTACTATACTTCTCGACTTTATATAAAGCTTTTAGATGGTCACCAACTTTAGCAGACATAGTATTAGAGAATTGATGTGCTACATCACTGCCATTTATAAATTCTTTACCTATGTATGTACCCTCGCAATTGTTGTTTGTGCAGGTAATGTCATTATTTTGAGTTAGATTAGTGGCTAGCTCTTTTTTTGGGTTAGAGCATGAAAGACCTATGAATATTGCTCCAAGTATGATTATGATTTTGATTAACTTCATGTAATAAAATTAAAAAATCCTGATGGTTTACATCAGGATTTTAGATCCTGAAATAAATTCAGGATGACAATCTTTGTTTAAGGTTTAATCATTAACCAAAACCCATTCTCCTTTTTCAATTAAAGGAATAGCTTGTTTGTATTTTACTTCTTTGCTTTCACCACTCATAACATGCTTAATAATTACCTTATCGTTACGACCAATTTTTGGTTGCTCTCTAACAATAGTTTCTACCACTTGTTGCTGTTGGCGAGATGCTCCTTGCCCTGCAGCTCTGCTTTGTGCAGCACGCTCGTCCATATTAGGGATTTCCTCTTTCTGCGTTTCAAGCTTTTCTTGCTTACGTTGCTTTGCTTCTTGAATGGTGTTGGCAGTTTCCTGAGGAATTTCACCTTTAAATAAGAACGAAATCACATCTTTATTCACCTGATCTATCATCGTTTTAAATAATTCAAAAGCTTCAAACTTATAAATCAATAACGGATCTTTTTGCTCATGTACTGCTAACTGTACAGACTGCTTTAACTCATCCATTTTACGTAAATGTGTTTTCCAAGCATCATCTACAATGGCAAGTGTAATGTTCTTTTCAAAATCATTAATTAACTGCTTACCTTTTGTTTCGTATGCTTTTTCTAAGTCTGTTACAACTTGTAAATTCTTAACGCCATCTGTAAAAGGTACAACGATACGCTTAAATCTGTCGCGTTGCGTGTTGTACACATTTTCAATTACAGGGTAGGCTAAGTCAGCCGCACGTTGCATTTTTTCACGATAATGCTTAAAGGCTTCTTTGTAGATAACTCCTGCTATTTCCTGCTCACCCATTTTAGCAAATTCTGCTTCAGTAATTGGCGATGCCATTGAAAAGTAACGGATTAATTCAAACTCAAAGTTTTTGAAGTCGTTAGCAGCTTTGTTGCTCATTGCAATACCTTCCGACGTATCAAAAATCATGTTGGCTAAATCCACACGAAGACGCTCACCATGTAAGGCATGACGACGACGTTTGTAAACCACTTCACGCTGCGCGTTCATAACATCATCATACTCTAACAAACGCTTACGAACACCAAAGTTATTTTCTTCCACTTTTTTCTGAGCACGCTCAATAGACTTAGAAATCATAGAATGCTGAATCACTTCACCTTCTTTAAGTCCCATTCTATCCATCATTTTAGCGATACGCTCAGAACCAAATAGACGCATTAAATTGTCTTCTAGAGACACATAAAATTGCGAACTTCCTGGATCTCCTTGACGACCAGCTCTACCGCGTAACTGTCTGTCTACACGACGCGAATCGTGACGCTCTGTACCAACAATGGCTAAACCTCCAGCGGCTTTAACTTCGTCACTCAACTTAATATCTGTACCACGACCAGCCATATTGGTAGCAATTGTTACCTGACCAGCATTACCAGCTAGCGCTACAATCTCTGCTTCACGTTTGTGCTGCTTCGCGTTAAGAACGTTATGTGGAATCTTACGAATGCTCAACATTTTACCTAAAAGCTCAGAAATCTCTACATTGGTTGTACCAATAAGCACTGGTCTTCCTGCGTTAGATAATTCTACAACTTCGTCAATAACAGCGTTGTATTTTTCACGCTTAGTTTTATAAACTAAATCTTCTCTGTCGTCTCTGGCAATTGGTCTGTTAGTTGGAATTTCAACAACATCTAATTTGTAGATTTCCCAGAACTCTCCAGCTTCAGTAACCGCAGTACCTGTCATACCAGACAGTTTGCGGTACATTCTAAAATAATTTTGAAGTGTAACCGTTGCAAACGTTTGTGTAGCAGCTTCAATCTTCACATTTTCCTTTGCTTCAATCGCTTGGTGTAATCCGTCTGAGTAACGACGACCATCCATAATACGACCAGTCTGCTCGTCTACAATCATTACCTTATTGTCCATTACTACGTATTGTACGTCTTTTTCAAAAAGTGCGTAAGCTTTTAGTAATTGGTTTAGGGTATGGATACGTTCAGATTTTATACCGAAATCTCTGAATAATTCTTCTTTAAGAACCGCTTCTTCTTCAGATGAAAGTCCTTTGTTTTCAATCTTTGCGATTTCGGTTCCCATTTCTGGCATCACGAAGAAATTAGGATCGTCTTTACCAGAAAGGTACTCAACACCTTTGTCGGTTAATTCAACTTGATTGTTTTTTTCATCTATAACATAATAAAGTTCTGCATCAATTTTGTGCATTTCTCTATTGTTGTCTTGCATGTAGAAGTTTTCAGTTTTTTGAAGTAATTGTTTTACTCCTTCTTCACTTAAAAACTTAATTAAAGCTTTATTTTTTGGAATACCTCTGTACACGCGTAAAAGTTGGAAACCACCTTCTTTAGTGTCTCCAGACGCAATTAGTTTTTTAGCTTCTGCTAAAACTCCTACTAAGTATTTGCGTTGTACTTCTTCAATTTGCTGAACCTTTGGTTTAAGCATGTCAAATTCGTGTTCCTCTCCTTTTGGAATAGGACCAGAAATAATTAAAGGTGTACGTGCATCATCAATTAATACAGAATCGACCTCATCGACAATCGCATAGTGATGACGGCGTTGTACTAAATCTTCTGGCGAATGCGCCATATTATCACGTAAGTAATCGAAACCAAATTCGTTATTAGTACCATAAGTGATATCTGCATTATACGCTTTGCGACGTGCATCTGAGTTTGGTGTATGGTAATCTATACAATCCACACTCAAGCCATGGAACTCAAAAATTGGTGCCATCCAGGCGCTATCACGTTTTGCTAGGTAATCGTTAACCGTTACAAGGTGAACACCTTTACCAGCTAAAGCATTAAGATATACAGGAAGTGTTGCTACTAAGGTTTTACCTTCACCAGTTTGCATCTCTGCAATTTTTCCTTGGTGCATTGCAATACCACCTATTAATTGCACATCATAGTGAATCATATCCCAAGTGATAGGCTTACCAGCCGCATCCCAAGAGTTTGCCCAAATAGCTTGATCACCATCTAGAGTAACGTAATCTTTATCACCAGAAACTTCTCTGTCAAAAGCATTAGCAGTTACCGGAATTTCAGTATTGTGAACAAAACGCTTAGCAGTTTCTTTTACTACAGCAAAGGCTTCTGGAAGGATGTCGTTAAGTACTTCTTCGGTAACTTCGTAGATTTCATCTTCTATTTTATCTGCTTCTTGGTAGATGTCTTCACGCTCGTCTATATCTTCTGTTTGTTCAGCTTTAGCTAAAAGTTCGTTTTGTCTTTCTAGAAGTGGTTTACGTGCTTCTGCTATTTTTTCTTTGAACTCAACAGTTTTTGCTCTTAGCTCGTCATGAGATAAGGCTTCAAGTGCTTGTTCAAATGTTTTTATTTTGTCTACGATTGGTTTAATGGCACTAACGTCTTGTTTAGATTTGTCTCCTACAAATACCTTTAGTACTTTATCTAATATGCCCATTTTGTATGTTTTGCTTCAGATTGATTGATACTCAATCTGTGTATTAATTTCAGTAAAATTTAACGGCTAAACAGCCGCTACGGTCTTCTCGTTTAAGAGAATCCGAAAATAAAAAAAGTCTCTCAGTTAAGATAACGCAAGAGACTTTTTTTGAGATTTTATTATATGTTAATATTCATCCTCATTCCAGAGGTAATCTTCATCTGTTGGATAGTCTGGCCAAATTTCTTCGATAGAATCGTAAGAATCTCCTTCGTCTTCTATTGCTTGTAAATTTTCTACAACTTCAAGAGGTGCTCCTGTTCTAATCGCGTAGTCTATAAGCTCATCTTTTGTTGCTGGCCAAGGTGCATCACTTAAATACGATGCTAATTCTAATGTCCAATACATTTGCGTTGTGTGTTTTAATTTTTTGCAAAAATAATTTTTTAACTGAATTATTCAAGAAAAAAGTAAATTAATTATTCATTATTAAAAAGAACGTGTTGTTTTTAACTATTTCAGACTATTAATTTGCTGTCATAATCCTATTCTGAATAGATTGCCACGCTTTGTTTGCAATGGCTACAATTTTTACGATTCTTTTTGAGGAATCCATTTTATTTCTTCAGCGTGTAAGTCATGAGACAACTTCCGTGCCAACACAAAAAGGTAGTCAGAAAGGCGGTTTATGTACATTAGCGTTTCTGGTTGAAAAGGCTCTAAATCATTAAGGTGCGAGGCTATTCGCTCAGCTCTGCGGCACACTGTACGTGCTATGTGACAGAATGACACGGTTTGGTGACCACCAGGTAAAACAAAATGTGTCATAGGTGGTAAACTTGCTTCCATGGCATCCATTTCTTTTTCCAAACGTTCTATATCTTCATTGGATATTTTTGGGATTTTTAAGCGTTGCTCACCATTTTTTAAAGTAGCTTTTTCGGGATCGGTTGCTAAAATGGCACCAACAGTAAATAAGCGATCTTGAATATGCATTAAAGTATTTTTGTACAACTGATCAATGTCTTGATCTCTGATGAGGCCTATATACGAGTTAAGTTCATCAATAGTACCGTAACTTTCTATACGAATATGATGTTTAGGAACACGTGTGCCACCAAATAGGGCAGTAGTACCTTTATCTCCTGTTTTTGTGTATACTTTCATAAAAACAAATTTACGAGTTAAAAGTTGTAAAGTGCAAAGTTAGTGGAATTGATTAACCGTTTATTTGTGTAGTTGTTTATTAGTTAGGTGTTGAGAAGTTGATGGATTTATTCGATTTTTTAGCTTCACTAATCACTAATCACTAATCACTAATCACTAATCACTAATCACTAATCACTAATCACTAATCACTAATCACTAATCACTAATCACTAATCACTAATCACTAATCACTAATCACTAATTATAAGTATCACTCTCAATCATACCATCACGTAAACGAATAACGCGTTTGGCATGTGCGGCAATGTCTTCTTCGTGCGTAACCATAATTACCGTGTTGCCAGAAGCATGGATTTGATCAAATAATTCCATAATCTCCAAAGAAGTTTTGGAATCTAAGTTTCCTGTAGGCTCATCGGCTAAGATGATAGATGGTTTATTTACCAGAGCGCGACCAACAGCAACACGTTGTCTTTGTCCACCAGATAGCTGATTAGGTTTGTGGTCCATACGGTCGGCCAAACCAACATCGGTTAAGACTTCGGAAGCTCTGTCTACACGTTCTTTTTTTGTGGCACCTGCATAGACCATTGGTAAGCCAACATTGTCTAAAGCTGTGGTTCTTGGTAACAGGTTAAAGGTTTGAAAAACGAAACCTATTTCGGTATTTCTAATGTCTGCCAACTCATCATCTGTCATTTGGCTAACGTCTTTACCGTTTAAATTATAAGAGCCAGCAGTAGGTGTATCTAAACAACCTAATAGATTCATTAGTGTAGATTTGCCAGAACCAGATGGTCCCATAATGGCAACATATTCGCCACGTTTTATGTCTAAATCTATACCTTTTAGAACATGAACGATTTCTTGTCCTAATTTAAAATCTCTTATAATGCCTCTAATCTCTATGACGTTGTCGCTCATAAAACAATTCTGTTGGTAGTTTAAATCCTCTGCAAGATAAAGAATTTAAAAATCAGTTTGTCAATAAGACGTTAAAGTTGTCGGCTTGTTACAATCTAATTCTAAAATGTTCTTTGGCTTGTTCTTTTCTAAAGAATACAAAGCCTAAATGAAAACAATCTACAGTAACAGTAACAGCTTTATGAGCTTTGATATAATCCCAAGCCTCGGTCATTTCTTTGGACCAATAGATGTCGTCAAAAATGAAGATAGAATCGTTATGTACTTTGGGTATAAGTGCTTCAAAATATTGAATTGTAGCTTCCTTGTTGTGATGTCCGTCAAAGTAAATACAGTCGAAATGCTTCTGTTCTAATTTTTCAATTTCAAAAGAAAAAGCACCAATGTTGAAGTAGGTATTATCGATGCCCAAATCCTGAAATTGAGATTGTGTAAAGTTAGAGGTGTTTTTACAGCCTTCAACTGTGATGATTTTAGAGTTTTCATTAGCAAGTGCAAAGGCATAGGTTCCCATTCCGAGAGAAGTGCCAAGTTCTAAAACAGAGCTTAATTTGAAATATTTCGCAACTCGATATAATAGTCTGGCTTCCTTTTTTGTACTACTAGACGTTGAGACCATTTGACTCACTTTTCTTACTTCATTTCCTAAAGTTTTTGAACCTTCTCCTAGGTCAGTAATATCTAATTCTGCTTTTGAATTTTTTAGTGTTTTTCTATAATTCTGAAGTTTTTTATAGGCATCGTATTTCTTCTTGTCGTATAGACATTTGGTTACAAACTGATATACAAAAGGCGAGTGTACGCTATGTTGATTGGTGGATTTTAAAAGGAATTTTATGTATTGTATTATTTGGTACATTGTTGTCTTTGCGTCTCTGCGCCTTTGAGAGAAATCTTTTTAGCTTTCTAATCGTTCAGCCAATTCAAACCAACGTAATTCTTTTTCTTCAATAGTATCGATGATGACTTGCAGTTCTGCTGAAAGTTTGTTGATGTCGTCTTGAGATAAATCTGGATTGTTAAACTTAGCTTCCATGGCCTTTTTGTCTAACTCTAATGAACGAATTTTAGATTCTAGATTCTTATATTCTTTTTGTTCGTTGTACGATAGTTTTGCTGCTTCGTTTTGTTTAATAGCTTCAGTATTGTCAGCTTTTTCCGTACTTTCTACTTGTTTTGGTTGACTACTGTCGTAAGCTCTAAAGTCTGAGTAATTTCCTGGGAAATCTTCAATAATACCTTCACCTCTAAAAACAAAAAGATGATCTACAATTTTATCCATAAAGTAACGGTCGTGCGATACCACTAAAAGCACACCAGGAAAATCCATCAGAAAATCTTCAAGGACATTGAGTGTTACAATATCTAAATCATTCGTTGGCTCATCGAGAATTAAAACATTAGGATTCTGAATTAAAACTGTACATAGATATAGACGTTTTTGCTCGCCACCACTTAGTTTTTCTACAAAATCATATTGTTTTTTTCTGTCGAAAAGAAACCGTTCTAATAGTTGTTGCGCGCTTATTTGCCTACCTTTTGCCAGTGGAATGTAATCGCCAAATTGTCTGATGACATCTATAACTTTTTGTTCAGGTTTTACTGTGATACCACCTTGTGTGTAGTAACCGATTTTTACGGTTTCGCCAATAACTATTTTTCCTCCATCGGCATCAAGACTTCCTGTTAAGAGATTTAAAAAGGTTGATTTTCCGGTGCCATTTTTGCCAATAATACCAATGCGCTCACCTTTTTTAAAGGTGTAATCAAACCCATCTAAAATTTTCTTGTCTTTAAACGCTTTAGATACATTATGAAACTCAATGATTTTACTACCAAGGCGTTCCATATTAATTTCTAACTGTACTTGATGGTCTTTTCTGCGCTGATGCGCTTTCTTTTTTATTTCAAAAAAGTCGTCAATTCTACTTTTAGATTTTGTGGTACGTGCTTTGGGTTGGCGACGCATCCAATCTAGTTCTTTTTTAAAAAGTTGTTTGGCTTTGCCGACTTCGGCAGCCTCATTTTCTATTCGGGCTTCTTTTTTTTCCAGGTAATAAGAATAATTGCCTTTGTAGGTGTAAAGCTGACCGTGGTCTAGCTCAATAATTTCATTGCATACACGCTCTAAAAAGTAACGATCGTGTGTTACCATAAAGAGGGTTTGTTGGGTTTTGGCAAAATAGTCTTCTAACCATTCTATCATTTCTAAATCGAGATGGTTGGTAGGCTCATCTAAGATTAAGATGTCTGGTTTACTCAATAACGCTTGGGCCAAAGCCAAACGCTTACGTTGACCACCCGAGAGTACACTCACCTTTAAGCTTAAGTCATCTAGCTTTAATTGCGATAGAATTTGTTGGTATTGGGTTTCAAATTCCCACGCATTGTTTCTGTCCATAGCTTCAAAAGCTAACTGGTAGGCTTCGGTGTCTTCAGGGTTTTTAAGTGCTTTTTCGTAAGCTTCAATAACCTTTAAAATAGGTATATCTGAAGCAAAAATGGTTTCTTCTATAGTTAGTTTAGGGTCTAAATCTGGTTCTTGGTCCAAAAAAGCCAAGCGTAGTCCTTTTCTAACAACAACTTGCCCTTCATCTGGTGTGTCTTTTCCAGAAAGGATATTTAGAATTGATGTTTTTCCACTTCCGTTTTTAGCGACAAAAGCAATCTTTTGGTCTTTGTGGATACTAAATGACAAATCTTGAAAAAGTACTAGTTCTCCGTAAGATTTTGATATGTTTTCTACGTTGAGGTAATTCAAACTTTATAAAATTTTATACAAAGAACGTAAATAAACCAAAAAGAAACCTAATAGTTTTGTTATTGATGGTGATACATTATATTTGTCTGTAAACATCATTAATATCTATGAGAAGCATCAAGCTTTTGATTATTGTTCTTAGCAGTGTTTTTGTCTCGTCATGTATTCCGCATAAAGACACTTTATATTTACAGAACAAAGAAGCGGGAACAAATGATACTATCCCTTACAACTTATCTGAAGTTCAGAAGCCTTACCGCATACAAATTGATGATATTTTGAATGTAAGAATAAAGGTTTTGGACCAAGATAATGTGCAGATTTTCAATCCCATAAGTCAAAGCAATACATTAGAAGCTAGCAGCGCCGAACGTGCTTATTTTGATGGTTTTACGGTTGATGTCCATGGTAATATTAGAATACCAACACTTGGTTATTTTAATGTTTTAGGTTATACCGTTAAAGAAATAGAAGCGCTAATTGAGCAAAGGTTACTTGATGAACAATTTAAAGAAACGGCTAATATTTTTGTTACAGTTAAACTTTCTGGGTTGCGATACACAGCAACAGGCGAAATTAATAATCCAGGAACAATAACTCTATTTAAAGAGCGAGTGAATATTTTTGAAGCGATTGCCAATTCTGGTGAAATTCCTGTAACTGGCAATAGAAAGGATGTAATGATTATAAGACAATATCCGCAAGGGCAAAAAATACATCACTTAGATTTAACAGATGTAAAAGTAATGCAGTCACCTTATTATTATATTCAGCCTAATGATATAATTTATGTAAAGCCTTTAAGACAAAAGTCTATTGGAACAGGTGAAACTGCAGTTTCTAGTTTGGCGACAATAGCAACAATTGCATCTCTTATAACTTCAGGTATTTTGATATTTACAAGGCTTTAGTACATGAGTAATCAATATGACGACATAGAATTAAATGAGTCAAATCGAATAAGTTTTGATTTTAATGGATTGCTTTTTAGGATTTTAGGTTATTGGCCTTTAATCTTAATTTGTGTAATTGCAGGTTTAACAGTAGCGTATTTTATAAATGTCAGAAAACAAAATATATATCGCTTAGAATCCTTAATTTCTGTAGATAACGATCAGAATCCTTTTTTTACATCCAATACAAGCATTTCATTTAATTGGGGAGGAGTTTCTAATAAAGTTGGAAGTATTATTACAGAAGTTAAAACAAGAACGCACAATGAACGGGTAATAGATTCTTTAGAGTATTACAAACAATATCTAAAGCAAGGTGAATATCATCTTGAAGATATTTACGGACTATCACCTTTTGAAGTCCTTACAGATAAAACAAAGCCACAGGTTTTAGGCCTCCCTTTACGCATTAAAATTCTTGATGAAGAAAATTTTGAATTATCTTGTCTTTTTACATCAAATACAAGAACAGGTCAAATTTATGCAACCAAAAACAAAGTTGAGGTTGTAACTAAACCTGGTGAGTTTTCAAAAAATTATAAGTTTGGTGAAAAAATTGACTTACCATTTTTTAGTGGTATAATTAATCGTCTACAAGAGAGACCATACATAGCAAACAATCAATATTTTGTGAAATATTTAAATTTTGATTCGGTTGTTGATAACTATAAAAATTCTATAAATATTGGTACATCATCTAATGATGCATCCTCTGTTTTAAGACTGTCATTAATAGGGTTGAATAAGACTAAAATCGTAGATTTTCTTAATGCAACAACAGACATTTTAAAAAAGACAGAGTTAGAAAGAAAAAATCTTTATGCCACAAATACTATAAAGTTTATTGATAGCAGTCTTAATGCCGTAAATATTAAGCTTAATAATGTAACTGATGAGATGGATGACTTTATTAAGACTAATAGAGTTTATGATGTAGAGGAGGAGATGAGTCAATATTCAGAGCAATTAAAGACATATGATCAAGAAAAATTAAAAGAACAATCTAAGCTTAGTTATCTCAATAATCTGGAAAATTATTTAAGGACTAAAACAGATTATTCTCAAATTGCTGCGCCAACCTCTGTAGGAATAGAAGAAGTTAACATACTTACAAGTGTAAGTAGAATTATTTCATTATCTATTGAACGTAAAAACTTGGAGTATTCAACTAAGGAAGGATCCATATTATTTGATGAGTTAGACAGAAGACTCGATACAGAAAAAAGTGTTCTTTTGGAGGCAATTACCGTAACTAAACAAACAATATCTCAAAACTTAAATACAATTAACAAAAAGATAGCTAATCTTGAGTCTAAATTGTTAGGGTTACCCAAAGATCAACAAGAGTATTTAAAGATTCAGCGAAAACTAGACCTTAGTAGAGAGGCCTATGAGGTTTATCAAGCAAAACGTAGTGAAGCTGCAATTATTAAGGCTGCAAATGTTTCTGATATTACTGTAATTGATGAAGCTAAAGATATTGGTAATGGACCAATTGGCCCTAAGACTTCCTTAAACTATATAATGGCTTTATTAATAGGTTTTTTTCTGCCTATTTTTATAATTTTCATACTCTATCTTTTAGATAATACCATTAATAGTGCAGAAGAAGTTAGTAGGATGTCTAAGGTTCCAATTTTGGGATTAATAGGTAAGTACAATTATCATAATAACTTGGTTACTTATGAGAAACCAAAATCTGCAGTAGCAGAAGCCTTTAGGTCCGTAAGGTCGAGTTTACAGTTTGTATTAAAAAGCAACGGTGCATCTGCAAATGCCAAAACATTGCTAATAACATCTTCAGTAAGTGGAGAAGGAAAAACTTATGCTTCTATAAATATAGCAACTGTATATGCTATGTCAGGCAAGAAAACCATCCTATTGGGATTAGACTTAAGGAAACCAAAGATATTTGGTGATTTTAAGATAAAGAATGAAAAGGGAGTGGTTAATTACTTAATTGATGAGTCAAGTCTTGATGAGGTTATAACACAAACACATATTGAAAATCTAGATTTAATCACATCTGGTCCAATACCACCAAACCCATCAGAGTTATTAATGAGTAAAAAACTTGAAGACCTCTTAGAGATTTTAAAGAATGATTATGATATGATAATTCTTGATACACCACCTTTAGGTTTGGTTACCGACGCTTTAGAACTTGTTAAGTTTGCAGATGCTTCTATTTTTATGGTTAGATTAGATTATACTAAAGAAGGTATGTTACGCTTGGTTGATGATAAGTATAAGAAAGGTGAACTTAAAAATATAAGTTATTTATTGAACTTTTATAGATATAAGCGTGGGCATAATTATGGATATGGTTATAGCTATGGTTACGGTTATGGTGTTTACGGAAATGCCTATCATGAAAAAGATAATCAAACATGGTTTCAAAAAATCAAGAATATATTCAAACGATTCAAATAATCTAACATCTAGATTTTGATTACAAGACGGCAACTTCAATGTAAGAGATTATTTGACATTATCTTGGTTTTAGTATTGTTACCATTATTAATTGTGCCAATTTGTTTATTAATAATTATATCTTCAATAGATACAAAGAAGTTTGGTGTTTTTTCGCAATATAGGGTTGGGCAGCGTGGTAAGCTTTTCAAAATTTATAAGATTAGAACCCTCAAAGAAGGAAAACACCGATTAGGTCACCTAGATAAAAGCGCAACCTCATTTGGTAAAGTTTTAAGACGAACAAAATTAGATGAACTTCCTCAATTGTTTAACGTTCTTAAAGGGGATATGAGTTTTGTTGGACCTAGACCAGATGTTGAGGGTTTTGCTGATAAACTAGAAGGTGATGACAGGATAGTGTTATTAGTTAAACCTGGTGTTACGGGTGAGGCAACCCTAAAGTATAAAGAAGAAGAGTTATTGTTAAATCAACAAGAAGATCCAGAGGATTATAATCGGAGAATTATTTGGGTTGATAAAGTGAAAATCAATAAAAACTACGTATTAAATTATAGTTTTTATTTAGATTTGAAGCTTATTTTAAAATCTATTTTTGACAAATGACACATTCTGAAGATAAAATTGCAATCATAGGATTAGGTTATGTTGGTTTACCACTTGCTGTAGAATTTGCAAAGCAATTTTTTGTTGTTGGTTTTGATATTAATAAACAAAGAATCAATGAGCTAAACTCTGGTATTGATAAAACACTAGAAGTTGATAATGATAACCTTAAATCTGTTTTAACTTCAGATCTAAGTGCCGATAAAGGTTTGTATATAACAGATAGTCTAGAGGCCTTAGCAGTGGCTAATTACTATATTATCACTGTGCCAACTCCTACGGACGAGTTAAAACGTCCAGTATTTATACCTCTCATAAAAGCAAGTGAAACTGTAGGTAAGGTTTTAAAGAATGATGATATTGTTGTTTATGAATCTACGGTATATCCTGGGGCAACAGAAGATATTTGTATTCCGGTTTTAGAAAAAGTATCAGGTCTTAAATTCAATAAGGATTTTTATGCAGGTTATTCGCCCGAGCGTATCAACCCAGGTGATAAGAAACATACCGTTACTAAAATTTTAAAGGTAACCTCTGGCTCAACACCTGAGATTGCAGAAAGAGTAGATCGGCTTTATAAAAAGGTTATCACTGCAGGCACTCACTTAGCTCCATCAATAAAAGTAGCTGAGGCTGCCAAAGTAATTGAAAATTCACAACGTGATATAAATATTGCTTTCGTTAATGAGTTATCAAAAATCTTCAGACTTTTAGATATAGATACTAAAGCGGTTTTAGAAGCTGCTGGTACAAAATGGAACTTCTTAAAGTTTTCGCCTGGTTTAGTAGGTGGTCACTGTATTGGCGTAGATCCTTATTATTTAGCTCAAAAAGCTATAGAATCTGGTTATAATCCAGAAATTATTCTAGCAGGTCGTAAGATGAACGACAGTATGGGAAGCTATGTTGCCACCGAAACGGTTAAGATGATGATTAATAAAGGCGCAACTATTAAAGGCTCTAACGCATTGGTCTTAGGTATCACTTTTAAAGAAAATTGTCCAGATATTAGAAACTCTAGGGTTATTGATATTATTGAAGAATTACAATCATACCATGTTAATGTAGACGTTTACGATCCATGGGCTTCAGAGGAAGAAGTAAAGCATGAGTACAATCTAGACTTAAAATCTTCTGTAAACGATTTACAATCTAGTTACGATGCTATTATTTTAGCAGTATCTCATAATGAATTTTTAGAATTATCTATCGATAACCTTAAATCAGATAAATGTGTAGTGTTTGATGTGAAGTCTTTGTTGCCAATCGATACTGTAGATGCTCGTCTGTAATATTAAATACCAACCTTATAATGTACTCAAATCAATATCATAATCAAGATTTATCACAATTAAGCTTTTTAGTTACGGGTGGAGCTGGCTTTATAGGCTCTAATATTGTAGAATATTTATTAAAATACGGTGCGAAAAAAGTTAGAGTACTAGATAACTTTTCTAATGGTTATCGCGAAAACTTAACCGAATTTATGAATAACCCTTCTTTTGAATTACTAGAAGGGGATATTAGAGATTTGGAAACTTGTAAAAGAGCAATGGATGGTATAGATTATGTAACACATCAAGCGGCATTAGGATCTGTACCACGATCTATTAATGATCCTTCAACTTCAAATGAGGTAAATATTTCTGGGTTTTTAAACATGCTTATTGCTTTAAAAGAAAGTAAGACTGTAAAGCGTATGATGTACGCTGCCTCAAGTTCAACGTATGGAGATAGTAAAGCCTTACCAAAAGTTGAAGATACTATAGGGAAACCATTGTCACCTTATGCGGTAACAAAGTATGTAAACGAATTGTATGCCGATGTTTTTGGAAAAACATATGGTACTGATGTTATTGGTTTAAGATATTTTAATGTATTCGGACCAAAGCAAAGTCCAAATGGTGCTTATGCGGCAGTAATTCCATTATTTATGCAAGCGCTTAAGGATAATAAGCCATCTAAAATAAATGGTGATGGTGAGCAAACCCGAGATTTTACTTTTGTAGATAATGCAGTGCAAGCCAACATTAGAGGATTCTTTGCGCCAAAAGAAGCAGCAAACGAAGTGTTTAACGTTGCTTGTGGTGAGCGTATTACAGTAAATTACCTTTGGGATTCACTAAAAGCTGCGGCAGACTCTGATCTAGATGCAGTCTATGGGCCACCAAGACAAGGAGATGTAAGAGATTCTTTGGCAGATATTTCTAAAGCAGAAAAACTATTAGGCTACAAACCACAATATACGGTTAAGGAAGGTTTGAAAATTACTTGGGATTACTTTAATTAAATTCTAATATATTTCTTGAAGAATTTTATTTGATTTAGTTTTTCTAAGTTTATATACATGCAATAAAAGGCTTAAATAATATATAAAAGCTTTAATTCATTTCTTATATTCGTCAAAGTAATTAAGAATAAATTGAAGACAACTCAAGATAAATGGTTATTTGAAATCTCTTCGAAGCAAAAATTAGTAAGCTTTAATTTTACTGAAATTTGGCGCTATAGAGATTTGCTTTTTCTCTTCGTAAAACGAGACATAATAACAGCGTATAAGCAAACTATCCTAGGACCATTATGGTATGTGATTCAACCATTATTTACCTCTGTAATTTTTACACTAATCTTTAATAATTTAGGACAAATAAAAACAGGAAATGTAGATCCGTTTCTTTTTAATTTAACAGGAATCACACTTTGGAATTATTTCAAGCAATGCTTAACAGGTACATCTAATACTTTTACAAAGAATCAGAATATTTTTGGAAAAGTTTACTTTCCTAGAGCTATAATGCCATTATCTGTTACGATTTCTAATTTAGTGAAGTTTGGTATTCAATTTCTAATACTTGTAGGTTTTTATGTTTTCTATTTAATTAAGGGAGATAATTTATCAGTATCATTCAATTATTTAATGCTATTGCCATTATATGTCTTTATGATGGCATTATTCGGATTAGGGTTTGGTATGCTATTATCTGCTATGACCACAAAATACAGAGATCTAACAGTACTGGTAGGGTTTGGGGTACAGTTACTAATGTACTTGTCAGCAGTTCCTTATCCATTAAGTGAAGCTAAAGATAAATTCCCAACTACTGTTGCGACTTTGGTAGAATACAACCCTTTATCCCAAATTATAGAAGGATTTAGATTTGTAGTTTTAAATGTTGGAAGTATAGAGGTCAGTAAAATCTTTATTACATTAATTATTTGTATTCTAACATTTTTAATAGGATTAGTGATTTTTAATAAAACAGAAAAATCATTTATTGATACAGTATGATGCATTCAAATGTGATATTAAAAGTAGAAGGCATAGGTAAACAATATAGATTGGGATTGGTAGGAACTGGGACCATTACTCAAGATCTTAATCGTTGGTGGAGTAGAGTTAGGGGAAAAGAAGATCCTTATCTTAAAATCGGCGATACAAACATAAGATCAGAACAAGGAAGTTCTAACTATGTTTGGGCATTACAGAATATTAATTTTGAAGTTAAACAAGGAGAGGTTTTAGGAATAATAGGGAAGAATGGAGCAGGTAAATCAACATTGCTTAAAATACTATCTAGAGTAACTGCCCCAACCTTAGGAACCATAAAATCAAAGGGTAGAATAGCATCCTTACTAGAAGTAGGTACAGGTTTTCATCCCGAAATGACAGGAAGAGAAAATATTTATCTTAACGGAGCAATCTTAGGAATGACTAAATCAGAAATCACTAGTAAAATTGATGAGATTATTGAGTTTTCTGGTTGCTTAAGATATATTGACACACCTGTAAAACGTTACAGTAGCGGTATGACTGTACGTTTGGCTTTTGCTGTTGCAGCGCATTTAGAGCCAGATATTTTGGTTGTTGATGAAGTTCTGGCTGTTGGTGACGCAGAATTTCAGAAAAAAGCCATTGGCAAAATGCAGGATATTTCTAAAGGACAAGGGCGTACTGTACTTTTTGTTAGCCATAATATGGCTAGTGTAAAACAGTTATGTGATAGAGGAATTGTTTTAAAAGATGGAAAAGTTTTGTTTTCTGGTGGTATAGAAGACTGTGTTGAAGAATATTTGAATGAGCATGATGAAAGTACTGAGCATAGAGCTCAAGTAGTTTGGTCGGAAAATGAAGCACCAGGTTCTGAAGATTTTATTCTATTGGGTGTGAAAACCACGAATCATAAGGGTCAAATTAAAAGCATTTTTTTAAATAATGAAAGTGTTCACATTTGTATTGAAACCAAATTACTTTCAGATCTAAATAACATGAGACTCAATTTTAAACTTTATAATAGCAATGAAATAATTGTTTTTTCTACCAGCTCTCATCAATTTGAGGCTGTTAATAAAAGAGTAGGCATATATAATTATGAAATCGTAATACCACCTAATTTGTTAAATCATGATACATACAAAATTGCTCTTCAAGCTGGTATGCCAGGTATAAAGCAAATATTATTTTCAACTAAAGTTTTAAATTTTTCAATTGAAAAGATAACATCTTCAGGAACTACTTATTCTACTGTATTGCCTGGAGTAATAGCACCAAATATCACTTGGAATATCAGATGAAAGCGCGAATCAAAAATTTTTTTAGTAAAACATTTGGGATAAACCCTGAAAAACTTACTGGTGAATTATCAGATTTAGAAAAACTAGCTCAGTATGGATTTGAGAACTTTGGTACTTTCAATGACGAAGATGTCTTTATAATTGGTTACCCAAAATCGGGTAACACATTATTGCAACATATTGTTGCGCATTTAGTTTATGGTCTTAGGAATGACGCGCCCAAATCGCTGATAAATAGTTGTGTGACCGAATTCTACAATAATCCTGTTTTCTTTAGGCACGATAAGAGACATTTTTTTAAATCACACGAGCTGCCCAAGAAAGAATTTAAAAAAGTAATCTACATTATCCGTGATGGAAGAGAGTCTATACGTTCGTATTATTATATGAGAAAAAATTTAAACGAAAAAGCATCTCTTGATGAAATGTATCTGTCAGGCGGTGACTCTTTTGTAGGTACATGGAATAATCATTTGGCTATGTGGCATAAAAATCCCTATAATGCCTCTATTTTGTATTTAAAATATGAAGATCTAATAAAAGATAAAACTACTGAAATACTGAAAATCTGTAATTTCTTAAATTTAGAAAGATCTAAAGAAGATATTGTAAAAGTTTTTGACGCAACTAGCTTTGAAAATATGAAAAAGATGGAAAATAGTTATAGCTGGCAGGTTGTTAGGTCTTATAGAACATGGAAGAAGGAAGGTAGCTTTGTTAGAGAAGGCAAAACGTCTGGATTTAAAAAAGATAAGGCTGTTAATGATTCTTCCTTAAAGCAATTTGTTGAATTATCAAAACAAATGTTAACTCATTATGGTTATCTTAAATAATCAAAAATTTTATCATTAGTCCAATGCCGTAAATATATCTTAGTTTAATACAATTAAAAAAAATAATATTTGGAAAGCAAAAACTTAATCTTTCTTATTTCCCAACCTAGATCTGGTTCGTCAATGCTACAGCAGCTCATTTTGAGTAATGGCAAAATTGTATCTTCTCCTGAGCCATGGCAAATGCTATCACTAATTCACACATTTAAGATTACTGAAAATAAAGAAGGTTTCAATCCTAATTATGCTTCAATAAATTTTACACGTTATCTTTCTGAGCTTAAAGGTGGACTTTTAGATTACAAACACAATATTAAAAATCTAGCGCTAAAACTTTATGGGGATAGAGTTGAAGATGGCCAATATTTTTTAGATAAAACACCAAGATATTATCATATTATTGAAGAACTTTATGATATGTTTCCTGAGGCAAAATTCGTTTTCTTGGTGAGGAATCCTCTTTCAGTATTTGCCTCAATATTAGATTATAATTTCAAAGGTGACTTTATTGAATTCCTTAAATCTAGTGATAGGTTAGATGATCTATTTTTGGCTCCAAAATTCATTCAACGTAGCATAGAAAGGCATGAAAACGCTATTTTAATTCGGTATGAGGATATTGTAAAAACAACTAATAAGACACTGAAAAATCTCTTTGATTATTTAGGATTTGAACAATCAATTAAGAAAGAATATAAAATTCAAGGCGCTTTTTCCAATTCGCAACATGTAGATACAAAAAGCTTGAATAAGCACAATGAACCAGTTGAAAGTTATTTGGATTCATGGAAATCCGTAATAGATACCAAACAAAAAAAAAAGCTAGCAAAGCAATATCTAAAAAAACTAGGACTTGATAACCCATATTTTAATTATAACCTGAGAGATATTTATAATCAATTAGAGAACCATATGACAAAGAGGCAACATTATTTTTCAATTCCATTTAATTTACTATCCCAAAAAGAAGAAAATTTAAGTACTTTTCAATTGATAAAAAAGAGAGTTTTAATAAAACTACAAAGCAAGATCTCATAATGGTAGAAGAAATAAAATATAAAAATAATTTGCTTGCAATCATTGTGTCTTCAAAATTTGAAAAAGAAGGTATTGCATTTTTTACACCTAATAGTTTTTCACAGCAATTAGGTTACATGAAACGAGAAAAGGATTATGTTATAGAGCCTCATGTACACAACCCAGTTAAAAGAGAAGTTGTCTGGACTCAAGAAGTTTTATTTATTAAATCCGGAAAAGTTAGAGTTGATTTTTATGATGAAGAAAAAATATATCTAAAAAGTAGAGTTCTAGAAAAAGGTGACATCATTCTTTTAGCATCTGGAGGACACGGTTTTGAAATGCTTGAAGAAAGTGAAATTATAGAAGTAAAACAAGGGCCATATTCGGGCGATAAAGATAAAACAAGATTTGAGCCAGTAGACTCAAAAAAAATTCAAATAATAGAATGATTCCTGTAAATGTCCCATTACTTAATGGAAATGAAAAAAAATATCTAGAAGAGTGTATAGACTCAGGATGGATCTCTTCAGAAGGCCCTTTTGTATCTCGTTTTGAGAATGAATTTTCTAAATATGTTGGTAAAGACTATGGTATTGCAGTTTCTAACGGCTCTGCGGCATTAGACGTAGCTATAAAAGCACTGAATTTTGAGAAGGGAAGTGAGGTAATATGTCCAACCTTTACAATAATATCGCCTGTACAGAGTCTTATTAGTCAAGGTTTGGTTCCGGTTTTGGTAGATTCTAATGAAGATACTTGGAATATGGATGTACATCAAATAGAAGCTAAGATTACCTCAAAAACAAAGGCAATACTTGTTGTGCATATTTATGGCTTACCAGTAGATATGAACCCTATACTTCAATTAGCAAAAAAGTACAACTTAAAGATTATTGAAGATGCGGCAGAAATGCATGGTCAAACCTATAATGGTAAAAAATGTGGTGCTTTTGGAGATGTAAGTATTTTTAGTTTTTATCCAAACAAACATATTACTACTGGAGAAGGTGGAATGATTCTTACATCTGATGCGAATATTGCAGAACGTTGCAAAAAACTAAGAAACTTATGTTTTGAAAAGGAAAGAAGATTTGTTCATAAGGAAATTGGGTGGAACTACAGAATGACAAACATGCAAGCAGCACTTGGTGTAGCTCAACTAGAACAGATAGATACTATCATACAAAGAAAAAGAGCTATTGGAAAAAAATATAATGAGCATTTTAGTAATAAAATAGACTTGCACCTTCCATTAGCACAAACCGAGTATGCTGAAAATATATATTGGGTTTACGGACTAATAGCTAAGACCGAAGAACAGTCTGTTAGAGTGCAAAAAAAACTAGGTGAATTAAAAATAGGAACAAGACCTTTTTTTTGGTGCATGCATGAGCAACCAGTATTTAACAATTTAGGTTTCTTTAATTCTAATAAATTTCCTGTTGCAGAAAAATTAGCAAGAAATGGTTTTTACATACCATCGGGTTTAGGAATCACCAATACTCAAATAGACGAAGTAGCTGAAAATTTGATAAAAATAATAGCTAATGGATAGGTTTAATCTTTACGCTAAATATTATGATTTATTATATCAAGATAAGGATTATAATGGAGAGGTAGAGTATTTACAAAAGTTAATAAAGCAAAGTTTTTCTGATGATAAACTAACATTATTAGAACTTGGATGTGGTACAGGTAATCATGCAAAGATTTTTTCCGAGAAAGGGTATTTTGTTGAGGGAGTCGATTTATCTTCACAAATGATTAAAATAGCCAAAGAAAAAAACAGAGAAGATGATAACCTCTGTTTTTTTGAAGGCGATATAATTAACTACAGATCAAAAAGAAAATTTGATGTTGTATTAAGTCTTTTTCATGTGGTTAGCTATCAGGATACGAACGAAAAAATTCAAAAAACACTACAAACAGCTCAATATCATTTAAAACCAGATGGACTTTTTATTTTCGATTTTTGGTACGGTCCTGGAGTTCTAACGGATCCTCCAGTAGTAAGAGAAAAAAAATTGGAGAATAAACAGCTTTCAGTGCATAGAACTGCAACACCTCAAGTTTTTGTAAATGATAATGTTGTAAATGTCTTATTTGATATTGCTATTAAGGATAAAATTAAAAATGAGTATGAAAATATTTCAGAGAAGCATACTATGAGATATCTTTTTATTCCTGAGTTACGTTACATGCTAAATAATAATGGGTTTGAATTAGAGAATTATTACACCTGGATGACATTAGATAAACCAACAGCATCCACCTGGAATGTAGTTGTTGTAGCAAAAAAGAATAGATAATGAAGGTAGCTGTATGGATTGATAGTGCAATGGTACCCTCTGTTGGTGGTGGGTTTTCGTATAACTCTAAGTTGGTAGAATTAATCGATAAAAAAACATTTAATTCCAAATTAGAAGTATGCTTTATTAGTGCTAATATCAGTAATTACAAGTTTACAAAACCTTATGTTGTTATTAATACGGAAGGAAAAAAGCTCTCTTTTTTTCAAAATGCAATAGTTGAGTTATCGCGTAAAACTGGTTTTCTAAAAAGATTAAAACGTGTAATTCAACAAAAGCACAATAACGAGGTCATACAAAAGTTGCATTTTCAAATTGAAAAAAATAAGATAGATTTAATATACTATGTTTCACCAATGCAATGCTATATTCCTAGATTTCCGTTTATATCCACTAACTGGGATTTAGGGCATTTAACGTTACCGCCTTTTCCAGAAGTCACGGAACCAAAAGAGTTAATGACTCGTACTAATTGGTATGAATGTGTATTACCTAAAGCAAAATATATATTTACAGAATCAGAAGCAGGTAGAAAAGAATTAATAGATTTGCTTGCAATACCAGAGGACAAAATAAAAGTTGTTCCAATTTTTCCTGGAAATCTTGTACATCTCAATGTTTCAGAAGAGACTCAATCACAAATTCTTAATAAGTTAAAACTAGAGAAAAATAAGTTTTTTATGTATCCAGCTCAATTTTGGAAACATAAAAATCATGAAATATTAATTTCTGCTTTTGAGAGTGTTTTAAAAAATTATCCAAGTATAAAACTAGTGTTAAGTGGAAGCGATAAGGGCGAGTTAGAAAATATACTTAGTTTAATAAAAGCAAAACAATTAGAGTCTAGCATTATTTATACCGGATTTGTTTCTAATGAAGAGTTGTATACCTTATATAAAAAGGCATTAGCTTTAGTTTTTCCTTCACTTTTAGGTCCTACAAATATGCCACCTTTGGAAGCAAGGGTATTGGGCTGTCCAGTATTGTGTTCAGACTTTTTAGGTCATAGAGAGCAGTTAGGTGATGGCGCTTTGTATTTTAATCCTGAGAATGAAGATGAAATAGTTAAGAGTATGCTAACTGTTTTAGATCACATTAAAAGAGAGTCTTTGTTAGAAAAAGCATCTGTTGAGTTAGCTAACTCTAAGTTTAATGGCAATAATGCGGTCGCAAAAATTGAAGAACATTTGTTGGCTGCATTAAAATAGTTGTAAGCTTATTCGCCAAACTCAAATTTAAAATAATCAATTTCCTTTTTATAATTTTTATTAATAAAGTCTATTGTTTCTGGGGTGTAGTGATTTGTGTAATGGTCGTATTGTCTAAATAGCAATTTTGGTAAAATTGCATCATCTATATTTAATTCATTGCAAACAATATTAAAATCATCTTGAAGGTTCTCAAATCTACCAATAAAGTCTAATGGTATATCTCCTTTTTTGTTTGTTATAAAATGCCATTGAGAAAAGGTGGAATGATGTACTTTTTCTTGCAAAAATTTTAGAAACGGGTACTCTAAGTCTTTTATGTTGTATGCCTGCCTATGAGATTCATCTTTCATTACATTTCTATACCACGAAAATAATCTTGCCCAAGGATTTCTAACAAAAGAAAATTTATAGTAGTTTTTGTATTCTTTTTTTGATATTTCAGGATTTGTAAGGTTTTTAAAAAAAGAATAACTGCTTTTAGGTTTTCCTATTTTTAAGGCATAAAGACATTTTTTTAAGTGATAATTTTTATCAAAAATCAACTCTATGTCTTTTATTGTTCTATGGTCTTGAACATCTCTTTTAAGTTCATCAAAATGTCCAAGTTTTCTTTCGATACTTGTCCCTCCAGTTTTAAAATTATGGATAAAAATGCATTTATGTTCTTTAGAAATCATATGCAAAAGAATTAATATCTCAACACTTTTTGATTCGTAATAAATAGATTTATATTTACAAATATCAACTTTTAAAATTGATAATTCAGTTTATCTTGCAAAAGATAAGTATAAGAGATAATAAATTAATGGTTGCTATTTGCTAAAGAATTTAGTGGGTTAAGCATATGGTAAAAAGTGTAATGAATAAAGATTACCCTAAAATTTCAGTAGTAACACCTAATTATAACCAAGATAGGTTTTTAGAGCAGACCATAAAATCTGTGTTAGATCAAGGTTATCCCAATCTAGAATATATTGTTATTGATGGTAAAAGTACTGACAATTCCGTAGCTATTATCAAAAAATACGAGTCACAACTACATTATTGGATATCTGAAAAAGATAATGGGATGTATGATGCTATTAATAAAGGTTTTCTAAAAGCTACAGGAAGCATTATGTGTTGGATAAATAGTGATGATTTATTAGCGGAAAAATCTCTTTTTAAAGTAGCTGAAGTTTTTAATAATAATCCAAATGTCAATTGGTTGATGGGCTATCCAACGATTATTAATGAGCAAAATGAAGTAACGTGGCAAGGGCAAGATGCAAAAGTGTTTAATCCATTATTCTTTTATTTGCATAATCATGCTAGGGACTTCTCATTTATTCAGCAAGAGTCTACGTTTTGGAGACGAAGTATATGGGAACAAGCAGGAGGTCGGTTAAACACCTCCTATTCATTAGCAGCAGATTTTGATCTTTGGTTGCGTTTTTTTAGAAATCATAAATTATATTTCTACAAAGAGCAATTAAGTGCATTTAGAAAACGAAAAGGACAACAATCAGAAAATCAAGATATTTATATTTCGGAAGCCAATAAATCTGTAAAGCACAATGAAAAGAGACTGTTTCTTAAAGATAAGTTGAATATTTTTCTACTTAAGAGCATTCGAAAAGTATTATTTATGACAAAGATTAAAAGCCTGCGTAATACATTTTATAAATTTCAAAATAGATATTTTGGTAAACCTACAATAATTAATTAGAGTGAAGCAGCACTAATATTTATGAAGAAGCACATCTCGATTATAACTATTAATTTTAACAATGCAGAAGGCCTAAAGCGCACCATTGAAAGTGTTGTGAAACAAGGTTATAGAGAATTGGAATACATTGTTATTGATGGTGGGTCTACAGATGAAAGTCCTAATGTCATAAAAACATATCAAGATAATATTAGTTACTGGATTAGTGAGCCCGATAATGGCATATATAATGCAATGAATAAAGGGATTGCCAAGGCTACAGGAGACTATCTTCTTTTTTTAAACGGAGGGGACTATTTAGTTGATGACAATATTATTTCTAGGCACTTAGAGGTTTTTGATAATAAAGATTTTGTAGCGTTTGATGTGATGCATAATATTCCAAATGTTGGTGAAAAGCGACATTCACATCCTGAAGATTTACATTTTTCTTTTTTATATAATGAGACTTTCGCACATCAAGGAGTATTTATTAAACGAGAACTGTTTGATAAGGTTGGTTATTATGATGAAACGTTAAAAATAGTAAGTGATTGGAAGTTTTTTATAGACGCAGTAGTTAGGCATAATGCCTCTTACAAAAGAATTCCAGAAATCTTAAGCTATTGTGTTTTAGACGGTGTAAGTGCCACGAAAGAAGGTACACTCATAAGAAAAAAAGAAAGGCAAGCTATCTTAAAAGAAGACTACAGTATTTTCAATGAAGATTATAAAAATCTCGCTTATTTTAAGCTAAATCGATTTAAAGCTTTGAGAGCCTTAGAGCGTTATAGTTTTACTCGAAAATTAAATTCTATTTGGCTGCATATATTATTAATTGTTGTTAAAGGCAAGACACCAAAACAATTAAAATAATGATTCCAAAAATTATCCATTATTGTTGGTTTGGTAATAAGTCAAAAAGTAAAACGGCACTTAGATGCCTAGATAGCTGGAAAACCTATGCACCAGATTTTGAAATAAAAGAATGGAACGAAAGTAATACGAAACAATTTCAAAATAAGTTCTACAAAGATGCTTACCGAAAAAAAAAATATGCCTTTGTTGCAGATGTAATAAGAACGTCTGTATTATATACACATGGAGGGATTTACATGGATTTAGATATGCTTTTGCTAAAGCCAATAAACCATTTGCTTATTTATGATTTTTTTAGTGGATATGAGGTGGAGGATAGAGTTAATTTTGCACTTTTTGGAGGAATAAAAGGTCACCGATTCTTTAAGTCTATGCATCAATTTTATAAGACCACACCTTTTAATCAATTTTCTTTACCAGTAATAACTCACACATTTTCGCCAATAATAAATGAAGAAACATTACAGGAAAACGAAGTTATATTAGATCCAGATTTCTTTTATGCGTTGACATATCAAAACCGAGAACAGGAATTTAAAAAGTATGTAACCATAAACAGTATAGCAGTACATTTATGGGATCATTCTTGGGAGCAAAAAGAAGAAAAAGAAACATTATGGATTCTCATCAAGAAAATAAAAGTTGTGTTAGTGGATTATTTGTTTTTCAATTATCCAAAAGCCTATTTTAAACGTTATTTTAAGGAATTTTCAAGAAAAATTGCGCACAAAATATTATTGAAAAGTTGAGTATAAAAGTATTACACATCAATACAACAAATAGAGGAGGTGCAGGTATTGCTGCTTTGCGATTGCATACAGCTTTGATAAATAAAGGAATAAAGTCAGCATTTATATCTAAAGGACTTACCTTAAACTTTAATGATTTTATCATTAAAGATCCTACATTTCATTATAAAAAACCAACAATTTTCAATAGGCTAATAACAAAATTATTTCCATCTAAAAAGAGAAAACTAATAAGAACTTTTAGTAGTGTTAAAACAAATATTGAAAGTGAAATAGTGTCACTTCCAGTTTCGTTGTACAAATTGCATAATCATCCACTGGTAGAAGAAGCAGATATTATTAATCTACATTGGATAGGTGATTTTGTTGATTACACAAGTTTTTTTAAAAAAGTTTCAAAACCAATAGTATTTACATTACATGATATGAATCCGTTTAAAGGGATATTTCATTATAATATAGATATGCATAAAAATCCCAACTTTAAATTTTGGGAAAAAGAAATGTATAACTTAAAAAAGGAATCGTTAAAAAATGTAAGTAATGGTGCAATAGTTAGCCCATCGCAATGGCTTTTAGATGAGGCACTAAAAGTTGGTATGTTTTCTAATTTTAAAATTCATACAGTAATTCAGAATTCTATAGAAATAGAGCAGGAAAATGTATTACCTACAAAAGAAAGGTCCAGAGTAGATTTTGGCTTGTTAGAAGACGAAAATGTTATCTTGTTTGTTTCTAATGCCCTAGAAATAGAAAGAAAAGGATTTAAAGAAGCCAAACAAGCTTTAGAAAACATAAAAGAGCCAATAACATTACTGACCATAGGAAAAGGTGAGATAGTAGTAGAAAATCCTTATGTTAAGGTAAGGTCTTTAGGTTTTATAAATGATACCGAAAAAATTACTGCGGCCTACAGAGCAGCAGATGTTTTACTTTTGCCTAGTTTAGAAGATAATTTACCAAATACAATGTTAGAGGCTTTTGCTAATGGCACTCCTGTTATCAGTTTTAAAGTAGGCGGAATGGCAGAGCATATAGAAACTAGGGTAAATGGTATGTTGGTAAATGAAATAAATTCAGAGGCTCTAAAACAAACTATCATAGAATTTTTTAATATAAAGGATAGTTTTGATTCTAGGCAAATTAGAAGCTATGTAGATCAGAATTTTTCATATCAAAATCAAGCTTCAAAGTACATAACATTATATAATCAACTTCTTAATTGAGAGAATGAATCGGCCAAAAGTATCAATAATTACCATAAATTATAATAACGTTGCAGGTTTAGAAGATACAATTCTATCTGTTAAAAATCAGACGTATCCCAATATAGAGTATGTTGTGGTAGATGGTATGTCTGATGACGGAAGTGATAAAGTATTAGACCAAGAAGCTGAAAATATTAATGTATTAATAAGGGAAAGAGACACAGGTATTTTTAATGCCATGAATAAAGGTATTGCAAATGCAAATGGAGATTATCTTTTGTTTCTAAATTCTGGAGATGTTTTTACATCAAAAACGGTACTGAATGATTTTATTAATCATCCAAATTTTGAAGGAGATATAATTTATGGAGATTATAAATTTAGTGAGGGAGGTAAAGTATATCCAGATACCTTAACACCAGAATATTTTATGAGATCCTCTTTGCCTCATCAAAGTACTTTAATACACAATCGTGTTTTCAAAATTATTGGTGGTTATGATGAGAGCTATAAAATTGTTGGAGATAGAGAGCATTTTTTGAGAGCATATATTAGTAATAAATTTATATTTAATCATATTCCGGTAGCTGTGGCTATGTTCGATTTAACAGGAAGAAGTAATGCACCAGAGTTTAAAGTGCAAAAACTTGAAGAAGATCATAGAGCATTTAAAACTCACTATGGTTTGTTTTATGACGATTATGTTGAATTTTTCAGACTAAAAAGAGAATTAAGCATTACAAAAAGAAAAACAATTAACGGCATTTATAAAAGAGTCATAATAAAAATAAAACGCTTATTTTGAAACCTTTAGTCTCAATAATAATACCAACATATAACCGTACAGAATATCTAAAGTATACTCTAGAAAGTGTAATTAATCAAACCTACCCAGCTACAGAAATTATAGTTGTAGATGATGGCTCACCAAATACTAAGACACAAACGTTATGTCAGCATTATAAAAATGTAGCATATTATAAAATAGAAAACAGTGGCGGACCCGCAACACCCAGAAACTTTGGCTTTAAACAGTCTAAAGGGCAATATATAGCATTCTTAGATGATGATGATTTGTGGTTGCCAGATAAGCTGAGCAAGCAAGTTAAGATATTAGAGGAAAATCCTGACTTTGGAATAGCTCATAGCTATTGTGACGTTATAGATAAAGAAGGTAAACCAACCGGAGTATCTATAGGGAGACCAGGAAGTCTGGACGTTAAGCATGGCGATGTAAGTCATAGAATGATTGGTAATTGGACTCTAAAAATGCCAACACCATTGGTAAGACGTACAGTAATAGAGGAAGTAGGATTGTTTAATACAGAAATTCCGGCAGCATTAGAGGACACTGAATACTGGACTCGATGCAGTTTTTATACTAAATTTTACTATATGGATGAATCTCTGGCATTGTATAGATTACATGGAGATAACATTTCGAACGCCAAACATAAGTATGTAGATTTACCCTTGTATTTAAAAGATATAATTGTTGCAGAAAAAGAAAAAGGAAATCTTTCAAAACAATCTTATAACAAATTATTGCTTAATGTATGTTTTTCTCAGACCAAGCATTTAAAGATAAATGGAATAAAAACATTCGTTAATTTATTTAAGCTTAATCCATTTTGGATAATTAACTTCAGAATTTGGAAACTTATTGTAAGAAGAGTTTTAAGAATAATATTTGATTAAAGTCAGAATTTATCCAAAAGAGGTTTTATGAGAAAAGGTACAAATCCAGAAAAAAAAGATAATCTACTAGATATAGATCAATATCACAGAGTGATAATACCTGTTTATATTCCAAATTTAACAGAAGATTACTTTAAGGAAGCTCTTGTAATTTTAAAGTTGTGTACACAGTCGTTACTCAAAACCATACATTCCAAAACAAAAATATCTATAATAGACAATGGATGTTGTGCCAAAGTTTCTGATTATTTAAAAAGTCTCCATCAAGATCATAAATGCATAGATCAATTGCTACTGTCTAAAGTTAATTTAGGCAAAATTAATGCCTTGTATTCTGTAATAAAAAGCAGCCTAGAGCCTTTAATTACAGTTGCTGATGCAGATGTTATGTTTTTACCAAACTGGCAAACAGAAATAGAAAAGGTTTTTGTTAATTTTCCAGAAGCTGGTATGGTATCTCCTGTGCCCAATAGTATGGCATATAGAAATAGTTTTCTTAATAGTACAGTCTATTATGGTTTGTTTAAGGGTAGAGTTAAATTTGAAAAAGTAGTGTCACCGGAAGGATTAATGGCGTTTCAGGATAGTATAGGCAGAAAGATGTATGATGATATCCACTTAGAAAAGTATATTACAATCTCTAATGATAAAGGGTCTGCGGTTATGGGTTGTGGTCATTTTGTAGCAACCTTACGATCCGAGGTGTTTAAGAATGCACCTAACGAAGTCAGTCTTAATAAAATAGGTGGTGGTAGTGTAAATAAGTATATCGATATACCTAATGACAAAGCAGGTTTATTACGCCTGGCAACAAAAGGTAATTTTGCATATCATCTGGGCAATGTTTTTGAGCCATGGATGGATCAAGAAATAAATAAATTATCTGAAAATTCTTCTGAAATGATTTTACTGGATAACCTCCCTAAAGCAAAACCTATTAATAAGTTACAATACCAAATAGGGAAATTATTACGAAAAGTACTTTTTCATAAGTATAGAAAACAGTATTTTAAATTAAAAGGAGTTAATCAATCCTATTAAAATCAATTCACTTGACGAAATAATATCAGTAGGACTCAATAAGAGTTACATAAAAACGACATAACATTCTTGTAAACTTTGTATTTTAGTTTTTAAATGAAAAAACAACCTTATATAATAGCAGAAATTGCACAAGCTCACGATGGTAGTCTTGGTATACTTCATTCTTATATTGATGCTTTAGCGTCTACAGGTGTGGATGCTGTAAAATTTCAGATCCACATAGCGGAAGCAGAAAGTAGTTTACAAGAGCCTTTCAGAGTTAATTTTTCTTATGAAGATAAGACAAGATTAGAGTATTGGAAACGTACAAGTTTTACATTACAACAATGGAAAGATATAAAAAAACATTGCGAAGAAGTCGGTCTAGAGTTTATCTGTTCTCCATTTAGTAATCTAGCCATAGATTGGTTAGAAGAACTTAATGTAAAGTGTTATAAAATAGGTTCGGGAGAGGTCAACAACCTATTGATGCTTTCTAAGATAGCAAATACTGGCAAAGACGTTATAGTTTCATCTGGTATGAGTTCTTTTGAAGAATTAGACGAAACTGTAGATTTTTTAAAACAAAAAAACGTTAAGTTTTCAATATTACAGTGTACAACTTCATATCCAACATCACCAGAAAATTACGGATTTAACGTTATACAAGAGCTTAAGGAAAGATATGGAGTTACAGTTGGTTTTTCAGATCATTCATCAGACATATCAACATGTATTGCAGCAGCAGCGTTAGGTGCAGAAATATTAGAATTTCATGTTGTTTTTCATAAAGAGATGTTTGGGCCAGATGCAAAATCTTCTTTAACAATAGAAGAAACAAAAACACTTGTAGCGTCTGTAAAGAAGATTTCAGCAGCAATGCAAAATCCAGTAGATAAAAACGATAATTCAAAATATTTTGATTTAAAGCAAATTTTTGAAAAATCTCTGGCTGTTAACAAGGATCTTAAGATAGGAGATACAATTACTTTTGATGATCTTGAAGCCAAAAAGCCAAAGGGTCAAGGTATCTCAGCAAATGCGTTTGAAACTATCCTTGGAAAAAAGCTAATAACAGACAAAAAGAAATGGGATTTTTTGAATTACAATGATTTAGCATGAGTGTAAAAAAGATATGTGTTGTTATAACAGCAAGACCATCTTACAGTAGAATAAAGACTGCATTATGGGCAATACAAAAGCATAAAGACTTACAATTACAATTAGTAGTAGCTGGTTCTGCTTTATTAGATAGATATGGTAATGCAATTAACTTTATTGAAAAAGACGGTTTTAGTATCGACGAAAAAGTTTTTATGGTTTTAGAAGGTGAAAACAAAACAGCTATGGCAAAAACCACAGGTTTAGGACTTATGGAACTTTCTAACGTGTTTTACAATTTAAAACCAGATGCTGTAATTACTATAGCAGATAGATTTGAAACCATAGCAACAAGTATAGCAGCAGCATACCAAAACATACCTTTAATTCATATACAAGGTGGTGAGGTAACAGGTAATATTGATGAGAAAGTAAGACATGCAAACACCAAGTTAGCAGATGTACATTTAGTTGCCTCTGAAGATGCAAAACAGCGTGTTATTAAAATGGGTGAGGATCCAAAAACTGTTTTTAATACAGGTTGTCCATCTATCGATATTGCAAAAATGGTTTTAGAAAATCCAAAACTAAATTTTAATCCTATTGAAAAATACGGAGGAGTTGGTGAGATAGGAGATTGGAAAAATGGATATATAGTTGTTATGCAACACCCAGTTACCAATGAGTATAACAAGGCAAAAGATGATATTCTAAAAACACTTCATGCTGCAAAAGAGTTAGATATCCCAACGTTTTGGTTTTGGCCAAATGTAGACGCAGGTGCAGATGGTACATCTAACGGAATACGCTCCTTTAGAGAAATAGAAAAGCCAAAAAATATTAGATTCTTTAAAAATATGGAGTCCGATGACTTTTTAAAGTTATTATTTAATTCTAAATGTCTTATCGGTAATTCTAGCGTAGGTATTAGAGAATGTTCATTTTTAGGAGTTCCGGTTGTAAATATAGGAACACGACAAAACAGAAGATTGAGAGGAACAAATGTTATCGATGTAGGTTATAACAAAACTCATATTAAAGAAGCAATTCAAAAACAGATTGAAACGGCTAAAATGGAAGGTGAGCAAATTTATGGAGATGGTGATTCAGGAAAAAAAATTGCCGATGTTTTAGCTAGGATAGACTTAAAATTTCATAAAACAATTAATTATTAATGAAAATTTTAGGATTAATACCTGCTCGTGGAGGATCTAAAGGAATACCAAGAAAAAACATAAAACTTTTAGATGGAAAACCTTTAATACAATACACAATTGAAGTTGCTCAGAGAGCAGATAAATTGAGTAAAGTAATAGTAAGTTCTGAGGATGAAGAAATACTGGGAATTGCTAAAAATCTCGGTGTAGAAACTCCGTTTATAAGACCCAAAGCGTTAGCTTTAGACAACTCGTCATCGCTGTCGGTTGTGCAACATGCCTTAAATTTTTATAAAGAAAAGGGAATCAATTTTGATGCTGTTTGCTTGCTTCAGGTAACCTATCCGTTTAGACAAGTACAATTTTTAAATGAAGCTATAGACAAATTTATTGCGTCAGAAGCAGACGCCTTAGTTTCTGTTTCAAAAATTCCACATGTATATAATCCACACTGGGCATTTGTTGCAAATGATAAAGGCTTTCTTGATATTGCTACAGGAGATGACGAAATAATAAGTAGAAGACAGGAGTTACCAGTTGCATATCATAGAAATGGTAGTATATACATTACAAAAGCAAGTACTGTTTTAGAAGAAAATTCGCTGTACGGATCAAAAATCACGTATATAGAATCGCCATCTCAAGTAGATGTAAATATAGATACACTAGAAGATTGGAAAGCCGCAGAGCAGTACATTGCCAAGAGAAAACAATACAAATAGTACAATTTTGAAAAAGAAAAAAATAATATTTGTAGTACCTGATGGTACAGGAATTAGAAATTATCTGTTTTCTCAAATTTTACCACTTATTATAAAGGAACAAGCAGAGCTACTTATTTATCATGCTTTATCAGAAGAAGCAATAAAGGAAGTGGAGCAATTGCATAATATTACCTTAAAAACAAAAGAACTTCCAAAATATAAAGAGACAGTAAAACAAAAGTTTTATAGAGAAAGTATTGGTTTTGCTCGTTTATTACACAATATAGAATTAGAAAATAACCCTTCTATAATAGCTGCTTGGAAAAAGGGACATAGAGGCAAAAAGAAGTGGTTTTATAAACTTGTAGAATTATTCGGAAGAATTAATTACTCTAATTACAGTAATATTCAAAAACTAGAAAAAAGGTATCAAAAGGCTCTAGAAGTAAATATCTCACGAGAGTTAGATTTTTTAAAGCAATACAAACCAGATGTTATTTTTTGTACGCATCAAAGAGCAGTAAATGCAACAGCTGTTTTTAAAGCCGCAGAAGTATTAGGAATTGACACTTACGGAGCCATATATTCTTGGGATAACTTACCAAAAGCAAGATTAACGGTAAGAACAAGTAAATATTTTGTGTGGTCTCAGTATATGAAAAATGAGTTTAAAAAATACTACCCAGAGATACCACAAGAAAATGTTATAATTACAGGCACACCTCAGTTTAGTCTCTATGAGCAAGCTAAAATAGTTTCAAAAGAACTATTTTTTAAAGAATATCATTTAGATACTAGTAAGTTTACGATATGTTTTTCAGGAGATGATTTACGGACTTCGCCATACGATCCTTATTATTTAGATCATTTGGCAGAGTCTATAAATAAGAGCATTTATAAAGATAAAATTCAAATTATATTTAGAAGAAGTCCTGTAGATTTATCAGGAAGGTATGACAATGTTATAGAGAAGCATCACGGTTTAATTACTTCTATCGTACCAAATTGGAGTAATACAAAATCTCAATGGACACAGATCTATCCTTTTTACGAAGACGTAAATCTACTTGCAAACATTTGTAAGCACAGTGACCTTGTTATAAATGTAGGTTCTACCATGGCGCATGATTTTGCATATTTTAAGAATGCAGCTGCTTACCTAAACTATGATGTAAAGCCAGATAAAAATTGGTCTGTAAATACCATCTATAAGTATCAACATTTTAGATCCATGCCTAATAAGAATGTTGTTTATTGGATTAATTCTAAAGATGATTTTATCTCCATTATAAAGGCTGTAATGGCAGAAAATAACTCAGTTACTCAAGAATGGTTTAATATTATTAACGATAATACTAAAAACAGTTCTGTAGAAATTGCAAAAGAACTAATGGCCTAAAAATATGCATATCTGTTTTATTACACACGAGTATCCAAAAGCAAATTATCCCCATGGTGGTATTGGTACTTTTATCCAAACGTTTGCAAAAGCCTTAGTTAAGAGAGCTCATAAGGTTTCTGTTATAGGAGTAAATCAATATACCAACGAAGAAGAGATGGGTAATGACGAAGGTGTGGATGTATATAGGCTGAGAATAAAAAAAATAAAAGGAATTACATGGTATCTTAACTATAGTGCGATTAACAAAAAAATCAAAGCGCTTCATCAAACAAACCCAATAGATATCATTGAAACTCCAGAGCTAGGTTTGGCATTTATAAAAAAGATTCCCAAAATTAAATATGTTATCAGGCTTCATGGTGGACACCATTTTTTTGCAGAATCAGAAAAAAGAGAGATTAATTGGTGGAAAGGTTTTCAAGAAAAAAGATCTTTCCGAAAGGCAGATGCGTTTATAGCCGTTTCAAAATTTGTAAAATCACATACGCAGAAGTATTTAAGTTATCATAATAAGCCAATATCAATCATTTCAAACTCCATAGATCTAGAAGTATTTAAACCCAAACCAGATGTTAAAGTAAAACCCAAATCCGTTTTATTTGCAGGTACTATTTGCGAGAAAAAAGGTGTTGCTCAATTAATCAAGGCAATGCCTAAAGTCTTAGAGGCTTTTCCAGAGGTTAAGTTGTATTTGTACGGACGAGACTGGTATTTTAAGGATGGGAAATCATATATAGCGTATTTAGAAAATGAAGTAATACCAGAGTTAGAGCTAAAAGACGATAGTATAAATTTTATGGGAAGTTTATCTTTAACAGAGTTGGCTCTAAAATATGCTGAGGCAGAAGTTTGTGTATTTCCATCCTTAATGGAAACACAAGGTTTGGTAGCGCCAGAAGCTATGGCAATGGAAAAGACAGTTGTATTTACTAGCTTAGGTCCTGGACCAGAAGCCATAATAGATAAAGAAACAGGGTTACTTTGTAACCCGTACGATATAGATTCTATCTCCAACAGTATATTATGGGTATTAAATAATCCTAATGAAAGCAGCCTTATAGCAAAAAGGGCTAAAAAATATGTGGAAGACAATTACAATTTAAATACTTTAGTTCAAAAGAATATAGATTTTTATAAATCATTAGGATGAAATTCCTCATAATTACACATGTACAACACGTATTAAACGAAGGGAAATATTATGGTTATGCACCATATATTAACGAGATGAATATATGGTTAAGTCATGTGGAAGATGTTGAGGTTATAGCACCATTAAAACAAGGTGAGGTTTCGGCAATAGAAACATTTTACCAACATTCTAATCTAAAATTTTCTGCGATTCCAAGTATAGAATTCACCTCTGCAAAATTAATTGTTAGTTCTTTTTTTAAGTTACCAATAATACTATTTAAAATAATTAAAGCATGCAAGAGCGCAGATCATATTCATCTTAGGTGTCCTGGTAATATTGGGCTGCTGGGTGTTTTTGTGCAAATATTCTTTCCAAATAAGATAAAAACAGCAAAATATGCAGGTAATTGGGATCCTAAGAGTCAACAACCTGTCAGCTATAGAATTCAAAAATGGATATTAAAGAACACTTTTTTATCAAAAAATATAAGTGCTTTGGTGTATGGACGATGGCCAAATCAGACCAAAAATGTACTTCCTTTTTTTACAGCATCTTTTTATGATTCAGAAATAAATAAGGTATCAAAAAAAGAAAAAGCACATACATACCGTTTTGTGTTTGTAGGTAGTTTAGTTGAAGGTAAACAACCACTTAAAGCTATTAAAATAGTCGAAGCTCTAAAGCATAAAGGTTATGATGTTGTTTTAAATATTTATGGAGATGGTAGCTTAAAACAGTCGCTTGAAAACTATGTTGCAAATAATGATTTACAACACATAGTGCATTTTCATGGTAACGTAGATAAGGAAACTATAAAAACTGCCTTCAATAATTCTGACTTTTGTATTTTACTATCTAAAAGTGAAGGTTGGCCCAAAGCAATAGCTGAAGCTATGTTTTTTGGAGTTATTCCTATAGCAACAAAAGTATCTTGTGTGCCATGGATGTTAAACGATGGTAAACGAGGTATTTTAGTAGATGATAATGTAGAAGTAGCAACCGCAAAAGTTATAGATTTTATAGAAAAGGAAGATTTTAAAACTGTAATTAAAGAAGCTAAATCTTGGTCTCAACGCTATACGTTAGACTATTTTGATAAGGAAATACAAAAGCTTCTACATAAAAAATGAAAGTACTTCAGCTCATAGATACATTACAAACTGGTGGAGCAGAACGACTGGCAGTTAACTACGCTAATGGTTTGTCAAGATTAGGTATAGATTCTCATATTTGTGCGACTAGGGCAGAAGGATTATTATTAAATACCATCGATGAAAGCGTAGGATATTTGTTTCTAAATCGATCTAAAACAATCGATTTTAGAGCAATTTTTAAGTTAAGAAGTTACTTAATTCTAAATAAAATTGATATTGTACACGCGCATGCTTCTTCGTATTTTTTCGCCACATTAGTAAAGTTAACTTTGCCAAGAATTAAAATTGTTTGGCATGATCATTATGGTAATAGTGAATTGCTTAGTCAAAGACCAAAAAGAGTACTAAGTCTTTGTTCACTAGGGTTTTCTTATGCGTTTTGTGTTAACCAAAAATTAAAAACTTGGAATAAAGAGCATTTGTTTGTCAAGAGGATAAAATATATCAAGAATTTTCCTGTATTAAAAAAAAGTCAAAAAGACTTGACGCTTTTAAAAGGAGTGGAAGGGAAGCGGTTACTGTGTTTGGCAAACCTTAGAGATCAAAAAAATCATTCAATGCTTTTAGATGCCTTCAAAATAGTGAATAACGAATTTTCTGATTGGTCCTTGCATTGTGTGGGTAAAGACTTTGATGATAAGTGTTCTAGGCAATTTTTTTCTAAAATTAAATCGCTAAAGTTGAACAAAAGTGTTCATTTTTATGATAGTAAGACAGATATTTTAAATATAATGAGCCAATGTGAGATCGGCTTGTTGTCGTCTAAATCAGAAGGGTTACCTTTAGCCTTGTTAGAGTATGGAATGTCAGGACTTCCTGTAGTTGTTACTGATGTTGGTGATTGTAGTTTGTTGGTGAATGATAAGTCTTTTGGCCAATTAGTTGATAAAAATGACTACAAGCAATTTGCAGAATCTATAAAACAGCTTATTTTAGACAAGGACTATAGATTATTTTGCGCAGATAATCTTAATCAAAAAGTAACTAGAGAATACTCTGAGAAACACGTTTTGTCAGATATAATCAGTATCTATAAATCAATAATATAAAATTTAAGCTTTGAGATTTAATTACCTTACCGCAATAGCATTACACATTGTTATTGGGCTTCTATTTTATTATGTTGGGTTTTTTCCTAGGATCTACTTTTTTGGTGTTATAGGTTATTTTTTGTTTCAAATTTTTAATACTTCACCAAGAGAAAAGACATTTACGATTCTTACTGCTTGTGCCTATATTGTTGGTATTGAGGTTTTGTTTAGAATGACAAAAGCCGGTTTATTTTATGAATCCTCAAAGTATTTAGTTATACTATTTATGCTCATCGGAATGGTGTTTAAAGGTCTGTCTAATAGATCTTTTCCTTATTTAATTTATCTTTTTTTATTTATACCATCTGTTGTTATTGCTTCGACGAACGTTGGTTTAGATACTGATTTAAGAAAGAATATAGCTTTTGTGTTGAGCGGTCCCGTTTGTTTAGGGGTTTCAGCCCTATTTTGTTATGACAAATCAATAAAAGTCAATCAACTTAATAATGTAGTTTTTTATTTGGGTTTACCCATTATAAGTTTAACGACTTACCTCTTTTTATACACAGTTCGTTTAGAGGATATTTTTAGAGGAACAGAATCTAATTTTGCAGCTTCAGGTGGATTTGGACCTAATCAAGTAGCGACTGTTTTAGGGATTGGAATGTTTGTGTTTTGCATCAATTTTTTTCTCAAATCAAAATTTTTCATTGAAAGAATTGTAAGTGTATTGATTTTTGCTGTCATAAGCTATAGAGGTATTATTACTTTTAGTCGTGGCGGTATTATTACGGCTATATTAATGATATTTGCTTTTTTAGCTGTCTTTTATTTTAAATCAAGTAATAGAAGTAGGCGTGTTATAAGTATTTCATTAGTTATCCTTATTATTGCTTCTTCAGTAACTTGGGTGATAAGTTCTAATCAAACAGGTGGATTAATAGATAAGCGTTACTCTAATCAAGATGCTAGAGGTAGAGAAAAAGAAGATATATCCACAGGTCGAGTAGATATCTTCCTTGGTGAGCTCGAAGGTTTTGTTGATAATCCTTTACTTGGTGTTGGAGCAGGTGTTATGAAAGAAAGAAGACTTAGAGAAACAGGTGTTACTGTTGCTACTCACAATGAAATTAGTAGAGTTGTTTCTGAGCATGGTTTACTTGGTATCATAATGCTTATAATACTAATAGTAATTCCACTTATTTATAGAGTTAACAACAAGAAGAATTATTTTTTCTATGCTTTTTTAATTTTTTGGTTTGCCACAATAAATCATTCGGCCATGCGTATTGCTGCACCAGGATTTATTTATGCTTTAGCACTTTTAAACATTAAGTATGAAAAACGTCCTATACATAGGAAACGCATTATCTCAAAAGGGTAAAAACGTAACCTCTATAGAAGTGCTGGGTGAGCGCTTAAGAGAGTTTTGCGCTGTAAAAATTGCTTCTAAAAAGCAGAATCAAGTTTTACGATTACTAGATATGGTTTTGACTGTTATAAAAAACAGTAGAAGTACAGACTATATTATAATCGACACCTACAGTACTCTTAATTTTTACTACGCATTTTTAATCGGGCAACTTTCTAGGTTGCTTAACATTAAATATATAACCATTTTGCATGGTGGTAATCTTGAAAGCAGACTGGCTAAAAGTCCTAAAATGAGTAAAATGCTATTTGATAATGCATATAAATTAGTAACACCTTCAGACTTTTTAAAAGATACTTTTAATGCTTACGGTTATCATAATATTGAATACATCCCTAACTCCATTGAAACTAAAAATTATGAGTTTTCGTTAAAAAAATTTCAAAGACCAAAATTGCTTTGGGTGAGATCATTTTCTAAAATTTACAATCCTAGATTAGCAGTATTGTTATTAGATAACTTAATAAAGAAAGGATATAAGGCCGAATTGTGTATGATAGGACCAGATAGTGATGGTACCTTAACAGAAGTAACACAATTGGTAAAAGAGTTAAATTTAAATGTAAAATTTACTGGGAAACTCCCTAAGGAAGAGTGGTTAAAACTTGCTAAAGAATATAATATATTTATAAATACAACCAATTTTGATAACACACCCTTAAGCGTTATTGAGGCAATGGCCTTGGGTTTGCCAGTTGTGTCTACTAATGTAGGAGGTATGCCATATTTAATAAAAGATCGTCTTGATGGATTACTGGTAAAACCTAATAATGTTGATGAAATGTCTGATGCAGTTACAGAGATTTTAGACAATTATGAATTAAGAGAAAGGATTATAAAAAGTATGCAGAAAAAAGTAAAGCAGTTCGATTGGCAAAATGTAAAACATCGATGGAAAGCGCTTTTATCTTAATAAAAATATAAAAATTAATTGATGTTACTATATTTACGCTAGCTAAACCAACAATGACAAAGAAAAAAGGTATCCACTTTGAAGTTTCAGAAAGAAAGATTCTTCTAAGAATCATGGACATAGTCATGGTTTTTTTGGCAATTTACTTTTTAAATTTATATCCAAAATTTGACTATATCCAATTCGAAATGTCAAATGGTATAGCTCTTGCCTTATTAGCTGTATATATTATAATTTTCGGAACTATTTTTGAGCTTTATGATTTACAGAAAGCCAGTAAGTTAGACTCAACTTTTAGGAACATTGTAATTACAACATCTACAGTAGTACTTTTCTATCTGTTAACCCCTTTTTTATCACCATATTTGCCAGAAGAACGTATTCAGATAGTTTATGTTTACTTTGCGATAATTGTATCTATTTTATTATGGAGGTTGTTTTATATAAATCTCATTGAATCTCCAAGATTTTACAAGCGTGTTCTGTTAGTTGGCGAAATATCAAATATAGATGGGTTAGTAAGAGCGCTTAACACATCTGATCCTAACTATAAAATTGTTGGTTTTATAAATAGTGAAGCAACTGGTACAGATTCTGTAAAATTTAAGGGTTTAAAAGAATTTCAATCTACCGATTTTTTAAATGTCATTGAAAAAGAACGAATATCAGAGGTTTTGGTAGCTAGTTTTAACTCTGAAGCTATAATAGCAGAGGTGTATCATAATCTTATGATGTTATTAGAGCGAGGGTTTAAAATAAGAGAGTACACGCAAGTTTATGAAGAGTTGCTTCATAGAGTGCCAATTCAATTTGTAGGTAAAGATTTCTACAAATATTTTCCTTTTAGTAGAAGCAATGAGAATAAGCTTTATATCTTTTTTCAAAGAACTTTTGATGTGTTTTTTGCTGTTATAGGTTTAGCCGTTGGTGCTTTAATTCTACCATTTATCATATTAGGAAATATGTTTGGAAACAAAGGTCCATTGTTCTACACACAAGAGCGTATTGGTAGAAATGGAAAACCCTTTCAGATTATAAAACTAAGAACAATGATTGTAAATGCTGAGGAAGATGGAGTAAAGTGGGCAAAAAAGAACGACAAACGAATTACAAAATTCGGTATGTTTTTAAGAAGATCGCGATTAGATGAAGTGCCTCAATTTTATAATGTCCTTAAAGGAGATATGAGTGTTATTGGTCCAAGACCAGAACGACCATTCTTTGTTAATGAATTGGCAAGGATTATTCCGTTTTATGAAACCAGGCATATTATTAAACCAGGTCTAACTGGTTGGGCTCAGGTTAAAACAAGGTATGGTTCTTCTATAGACGACAGTCTTATAAAGCTGCAATACGATTTGTATTACATAAAACATAGAAGCGTGTTCTTAGACTTCAATATTGCCATAAAAACGCTTAGTACAATTTTATACTACAGAGGTCAGTAGCTGTTTTTAGCTATTAAAAGATTTTACTAAGTAAATATATCGTATTACCAGTGCTATAAGTAGAGGTATTAAAGCAATTGCAAAAACTTGTACACCAATAAGCCAGTGCAAAGTCATAAGGCAGAGCATTATAATTAAAAATTTCAGATAGCTTTTTACCCAGTTTTTAACATCATTTTTTAGTAATTGTCTTATTGCTAAAATATTGAGCGGACAAGCCCATAGCAAATTGTAGTTTTGCCAAGTGGCTGTATGATCAGTGCCAAACCATAAGAGCAATAAAAGAACACCAATAATACCAGTTAAAGAAAATAAGGTAACATCTAACCACTTAGATCGCTTTTGCGCTTTAAAGTCTTTGTAAGTAATAAATAGAATAACAACAGAAAGCAATCCTAAAATTACCAAAGGACTAAAAATAAAGCCTGAAGAAGAATTATCAGTCTTTCTCTCATATAATACCTTTGAAGACTTTACTAAATCTTCATTTCCATTAATTCTAGAAACTTCAAAAAAGGCATGTATATACTTTGGTAAAAACATAAAATCTTTAGCAGAAGCTTGTCTATCTACTACAGAGCCAAGTGCAATATCTATCCCAAAGCTTCCCCAAGAATTTTTGTTAACATGTTCGTAAATAAGTGTTCTAAAGGTTTTTGGCTCAAAACTTTCTGGTTTTTCAAAAGTTATAGAGTTGTTAGTTACAGTAGAAAGCACATCTCTAATTTTTGTAGCACAATTGTCGTAGAAAAAGTCGTAGAGATATTTTCTGTTTTCAGGTTTATAGTTGTTTTCTAAATAGTTAAAGAGCTGTTGTTTTTGCGCTGTAGATAGATTTAAAACCTGTTCTTTTATTGTTCTGTTTTCTCGAGAATAATAATTGAAAATATCAGAATAAAAATGCCTGCTTATAAGGTAGTTTAGTTTTCCTCTTGCAAATTTTAGTACAAAAAAAGGTGCATCAAAATCATACTGACCGTAACCATACACAATGTCAATACCCTTGGTTTCATCTTTTATTCTAAAAGCATTGTGACCGAAAGCGTCATTAAGAGAATTGCCAGGTCCAAAGGTTAAAACAGAAGCTTCTGCATTTTGAGATAATTGAAATTGAAATGCAAACGAAACACTAACAAAAAGGAATGCTAAAAGCGATAGTTTTATTTTCATTGTATAGGGTTAACTATCTAAAAATACTAAAATCTATTTTTAAAGAGAATACATTAGAATATAGTGCGGCACTTTGGTCTCCAATATCTGTAAAAGCATAGTCAATTTGAATACCTTTATATTTAAAACCAACTCCAAAATTTGGTTGAAACGTTAAGTTCTCAGAATCGTCAATTTGTCTTTCATTCTGAAAATTACCAGCACCACCACGTAGAAACACTAAATCGGTATATCCAAACTCAAACCCTAAAGCAGGATTTATACTTGCAAAAGACGTAGAAAAGATATCATTGTTTTCTTCAAAACGAACGTTAAGATTTGCAGCTGCTAATAAAGAATAATCATAGTTGAAAATCCATTTTTTAGACATACCAATCTCTAACTTAGGAATGGTAATCTCAGTAGTTTCTGGTAATTCTTGGTTTTGTCCATCAACAGCACCACTAATTTGTTCAAACTTTTCTTCGTCAATAGACCAAGCGTTGTAGGTAGTTGTTATGTCTCTTGCCATGATTCCAAACTTCCAACCAGAATTATTTTCAAACTGAATGCCAGCATCTAAACCAAATCCCCAAGACGAGGCAAAGTCGCCAATAATTCTACGAATTACTTTAGCATTTACTCCAAAATTCAATCCATCTAAAGGTAACTTTCTGGCATAAGAAAATGTTAACCCGTAATCTGCTGTAGAAAAGGTGCTAATTCTATCGTAGTTGATGTTACCTTCATCATCAATTAATTGTGTGGTGTCCAAAATATCATCTACACCAAACCTTATAAGAGAAACACCAACAGCACTCCGATTATCTAATGGCATAGCATAACCAATATAGTTGTAGTTAGCAATATTGGCAAAATAACTAGAGTGCATTAATGCGAGTTGGTTGTCTTCAAGATGCACTAATCCAGCCGGATTCCAGTATCCAGAATTAACATCTGCAGTTTGCGAGACCACTGCATTACTCATTCCTAGGGCAGCAGCATCTACACCAATATTCATAAATTCATTAGAATATTTTCTGGTAGATTGTGCTGAAGCTATAGCGGTTATAAGTGTTAAGAGAATTACGATGTAATTTTTCAACAGCAAAATTTTTTACAAATATGCACAATTTTTCTATGTATTTAACTTTAAAAAGACCTTCTTATTGTTTTGTATTACTTACAATTTGAAAAAAATAATAAGCTAAGCTCAAATACTTTTATATTTTTACAAAAATTATATTCATGAGTTTTAAGCGACACATTCCTAATATAGTTACACTTCTAAATTTATTTTCAGGATGTATTGCTTTAATATTTGCAGTACACGGTAATTTTATTGTGGCTGCTTTTTTTGTGTTTCTAGGTATCTTTTTTGATTTCTTTGATGGTCTTTTGGCAAGAAAGCTCAATGTACAAAGTCCTTTGGGTATTCAGTTAGATTCATTAGCCGATTTGGTAACAAGTGGAGTAGTACCTGGTGTTATTATGTTTAAGCTAATATCTCTTACTATCGATAGTCCTGATTATGCATCATATTCTGATAGCTGGAACTCTGTTTTTCATTGGCAAGGTTTTAAAATGTCTGTGCTGCCTTTAATAGGGCTTTTAATTCCATTGGCATCAGCTTACAGGTTAGCAAAGTTTAATTTAGACGAAGATCAGCAAACTTATTTTAAAGGTTTGCCAGTGCCAGCAAATACCTTACTTATTTTATCATTACCACTTATTTTAGAATATCAGAATAATGATTTAATGAATACCATCATTATTAACAAGTGGCTTTTAATTGGTTTAACACTTATAAGTTGCTATCTCCTAAATTCTAATATAAAATTGTTTGCGTTAAAATTTAAAGATTGGAGTTTTAAGAACAACGTAATGCGATATATCTTTTTAATTATAAGTTTGGTGATGCTAGTGGTACTGCACTTTGCAGCAATACCTGTCATAATTATTCTCTATATTATTTTGTCCTTAATTGATAAAAAGAACATAAACTAATAAACACAACATAATAAAAAATGGCCCAAGTTATTTTTACCCTTTTAATGCTAGTAATGCTTCAGGCAGTACTAGGATTTGATAATCTATTGTATATTTCATTAGAGTCTAAAAAAGCACCTGTTAGCGAGCAAAAACGAGTACGAAAAGTTGGTATATTAATAGCTATTGTATTAAGAATTGTGCTGTTGTTTGCATTGGTGTCTTTAATAAAATATTTTCAGGAGCCATTTTCATTTTTAACAGGTCATGTAGAAGACGTTATAGATTTTGCGTTTAATGGCCATAGTCTAATAGTTTTAGTTGGTGGAGGCTTTATTATTTACACGGCAATTAAAGAGATTTGGCATATGATTTCTACGCAAGATCTTACAGTAGATCAAATGGTGTCAGGTAAGGGTTCTAAATCAGCCAATGCTGTCGTAGTGAGTATAGTTATTATGAATTTGGTGTTTTCCTTTGATTCTATATTGGCAGCAATAGGATTAACCAGTGATATAGAAAACTCTACAACAGCATTTATAGTTATGGCAATAGCTATTGTACTTAGCGGATTATTAATGTTATTACTGGCTGATAAAATCTCTGCTTTTCTGGCTAAGAATAGAATGTACGAAGTATTAGGATTATTTATTTTATTTATCGTTGGTATTATGTTAGTTACAGAAGGAGGGCATTTAGCGCATCTTAAAATATTTGGAAATGAGATAGTACCAATGAGCAAAACAACATTCTATTTTGTTATAGCTGTATTGGTAGTGGTAGATATTGTACAAGGACGTTATCAGAAAAAATTAATAAATCAAGAAATCACAAAAAATGAAAAAACTAAAGCTTAGACCATTTCTCATCATTTTTTTCGCACTAATGGTGATTCAATTTTTAATTGTCTTTTTAGATGTACAATTAACAAAAAGTAAAAGTGATTTAACTGTAGTTACCAACCCAATAATTGCAATTTTTAGTTTACCTATAAGTGGTATTCATAGAAGTTTACCTTTTTATGTTAACGAAAGCCTTTATGTAAGAGCAGTGTATTGGATTGTGAATTTATTTATACAATCTGCTGTGGTTTACTTAATTATTTTAGGATTAAGAAGAGTTAGAAGAAAGATAAAGAAACTGGCTTAGATTAAAATTCTAGCTTCTTTTTACGTAGCTCAAAATTCTGTCCTAGATAAACTTTACGCACCATTTCATCACTGGCTAGTTCTTCAGGTTTACCAGCTTTAAGAATGCCTCCTTCAAACATTAGGTAAGTTCTATCTGTAATTGCAAGAGTTTCTTGTACGTTATGGTCTGTAATAAGTATACCAATGTTCTTTTTGGTGAGCTTGGCAACAATTCGCTGAATATCTTCTACAGCAACAGGATCTACACCTGCAAAAGGCTCATCTAATAGTATAAAGTTAGGGTCTGTAGCAAGTGCACGAGCAATTTCTGTACGACGACGCTCACCACCAGAAAGTAAGTCGCCACGATTGGTTCTAATATGTCCCAAACCAAACTCTTCTATCAGCGATTCCATTTTATCGTGCTGTTCTTTTTTACTCAATTTTGTGTATTGTAATACACTCAAAATATTATCCTCAATACTTAACTTTCTAAAAACTGAAGCTTCTTGTGCTAAATACCCAATACCATTTTGTGCACGTTTATACATTGGGAATTTTGTAATGTCGGTATTATCTAAATAAATATTTCCACCATTAGGCTTTATAATTCCAACAATCATATAGAATGAAGTTGTTTTACCAGCACCATTAGGCCCAAGTAAACCTACAATTTCTCCTTGATTGACCTCAAGAGAAACGTCTTTTACAACTTTTCGTCCGCTGTAGGACTTCATTAAATTTTCTGCACGTAACTTCATACTATAACTAAGAACGCTAAAAATAATAAATTCATATAGAATCGCTTATTAGTAGCTAATATTTATAAAAAGTTTAACCTTGATTTTCAAGAGCTTCCCAGTATTCGTGAGCTCTTCTTAAATGCGGAATCACAATAGTACCACCAATAAGTGTAGCAATGCCTAGCGCTTCACTAACTTCAGCTTTTGTTAAGCCTTCTTTATAAGAAGACTCTAAATGATATTTCACGCAATCATCACAACGAAGTACTGTTGAAGCTACTAAGCCAAGCAATTCTTTTGTCTTTTTATCTAACGCACCTTCAGCAAAAGCATTAGTGTCTAGATTAAAAATACGCTTTACAATTTTATTATTATCCGAAAGGATTTTATCGTTCATCTTAGAACGATACTCATTAAATTCTTTTACGATATCAGACATGTTTTCTTTTTCTATTTTGATTTTTTACTACTATAGAAGAAATGTAAATACTAACTTGATATAGTATTAAAATTGGTATAGCTACAATAACCTGACTAGCAACGTCTGGTGGTGTTATTATAGCAGATAATATAAGTACGATTACTAAAGCGTACTTTCTGTATTTTTTTAAAAATTGAGGTGTTACTAAACCAACTTTTGTTAAAAAGTAGATAATTATTGGCAGCTCAAACACAAAGCCAGATGCTAGGGACGAAGATCTAACAATGGCAATGACAGAACTTATATCGAACTCATTAGAAATTTGTTCGCTAATTTGATAGTTAGCCAAAAAGTTGATGGATAAAGGTGTTATAATATAATATCCGAATAATACACCAAGGAAAAATAATAATGATGCAATTATGATAAATCCTCTGGAATTTTTACGCTCATTAGGATTTAATCCTGGACTAATAAAACTCCATAATTGGTATAGTACATATGGGAAAGCTACTATAAAACCAGCATAAATTGATGTCCATATATGAGCAGAAAACTGCCCAGCAACAGTTCTGTTTTGAATAATAAATGGAAATTTATCAGCACAAAAAGTAGTGTCCTCAATACCTAAAAATTGAGACATTTTACATAGACCTTCATAAGTAGGGAAACTCATTAGAGTTGGCCCAAAAATAACGACATCAAAAATAAATGTTTTGAAAACAAAGGCAAGGGCAGCAGCTATTACAACAGCTAATGTTGCTCTGATTAAATGCCATCTTAAATCTTCAAGATGGTCTAAAAAAGACATTTCGTCTACACTCTTCTTCGTCATTATATAATGCCTTCTTTTATTAGATCATGTAAATGAACAACTCCTGCGTATTTACCGTTATGCTCAACTAATAATTGTGAAATGCCAAATTGTTCCATAAGTTCTTTAGCATCTACAGCCATAGCATCTTCATTAATGCGTCTTGGGTTGGTACTCATTATGTCTTTTGCTGTAAGATTGGCAATATCATCACTCTTACTTAGCATTCTACGCAAATCACCATCTGTAATGATGCCAACAATCTTGTCATTTTCTATAACCGCAGTTACACCTAGCATTTTTTCAGTAATTTCTACAATCACTTCCTTTAAGCTGGCATCCAAAGTTACTTCTGGCTTTTGATTTTGAGACGATAAATCATTTACTCTTAAATATAAGCGTTTACCTAAAGCTCCACCTGGATGATATTTTGCAAAATCCTTGCTAGAAAATCCTCTTAATTCTAACAAGCAAATTGCTAATGCATCTCCCATTACAAGTTGAGCTGTAGTACTTGTGGTTGGTGCTAAATTATTTGGGCAAGCCTCTTGCTCTACGTAAGCATTTAAAACAAAATCTGATTGCTGTCCTAAAAACGAATCTTTGTTGCCAGTAATTGCAATCATTTTGTTTTTTGCATTTTTTATAAGTGGCACCAAAACTTTAATTTCTGGTGTGTTTCCACTTTTAGAAATACAAATTACAACATCATCTTCTAAAATTAAGCCCAAATCGCCATGTATAGCATCTGCAGCATGCATAAATACAGCTGGTGTACCAGTAGAGTTTAAAGTAGCAACAATCTTGTTGGCAATAATGGCACTTTTACCAACACCTGTAATAATAACCCTTCCTTTAGAATTATAGATGAGTTCTACAGCATTAGCAAAATCATCTGTAAGCAAATCAGACAGATTTCTAATAGCATTGCTTTCTAATTCTATGGTACTTTTCGCGGTGTTTAATATCGATGAAACAGTGTTCAAAACTAATTTTTTATTGTGTTTTTTAGATTTAAAGATTTTCTTATCTTTAAGGTTATGCAAAAGTACGTGAATTTTTTCATTCAAATATTCCCAAATCGCTATGAAAAAATTACAAGTACTAAACAGAGTAATTATAGATGCAAGGCTAAGTTCTACATATTATATTTGTAGATTACTTTAGCATTATAAAAGAAGAAATAAATACGAAAAGGGATTAATGAGTATTGCAGAAATTGACTTACACTCCTCACTAAAAAAATACTTTGGTTTTTCTGGGTTTAAGGGTCTACAAGAAGAAGTTATTAAAAATGTGGTAGAAGGTAATAACACCTTTGTTATTATGCCAACAGGTGGCGGAAAATCACTCTGTTATCAACTACCAGCTTTAATTAAAGACGGAACAGCAATTGTGGTATCTCCACTTATTGCATTAATGAAAAACCAGGTAGATGCCATAAGAGCAGTGTCAGAGAATGAAGGTGTAGCACACGTTTTAAATTCGTCATTGAATAAAACAGAAGTAAAGCGTGTAAAAGATGACATAATTAACGGTGTTACCAAACTATTATATGTAGCACCAGAATCGTTAACTAAAGAAGAGTATGTAGATTTTTTGAAGACTCAGAAAATCTCATTTATGGCTGTGGACGAAGCACACTGTATTAGTGAATGGGGACACGATTTTAGACCAGAATACCGAAATTTAAGGCATATTATAAAACGGATTGGTGATGATATTCCTATTGTTGGACTTACAGCAACAGCAACACCAAAAGTACAAGAAGATATCCTGAAAAGTTTAGGGATGACAGATGCTGTAACTTTTAAAGCGTCGTTCAACAGACCAAATCTGTTTTACGAAGTTCGCCCAAAAACAAAAAATGTAGATGCCGATATCATACGCTTTATAAAGCAAAACGAAGGTAAATCAGGTATCGTTTACTGTTTGAGTAGAAAACGTGTAGAAGAGTTAGCGCAGGTGCTTCAGGTTAACGGAATTAAAGCTGTGCCTTATCACGCAGGTTTAGATGCCAAAACCAGAGTAAAACATCAGGATATGTTCTTAATGGAAGATACAGATGTGGTTGTGGCAACCATAGCTTTTGGTATGGGTATAGACAAACCAGATGTGCGCTTTGTAATTCACCATGATATTCCAAAGAGTATAGAAAGCTATTATCAAGAAACAGGTAGAGCAGGTAGAGATGGAGGCGAAGGGCATTGTTTAGCGTACTATGCTTATAAAGACATTGAAAAATTAGAAAAATTTATGTCTGGTAAGCCTGTAGCAGAGCAAGAAATTGGTCATGCCTTGTTGCAAGAGGTTGTAGCTTTTGCAGAAACATCAATGTCTAGACGTAAATTTATTCTGCATTATTTCGGCGAAGAGTTTGATAATGAAACAGGCGAAGGAGGAGATATGGACGACAATGTTCGTAACCCTAAAAAGCAGGTAGAAGCTCAAGATGATGTTAAGATACTTTTAGATACCGTAGATAAAACCAACGAAAAATATAAGGCCAAAGATTTAGTACAGGTTATTGTCGGAAAGTCTAATGCCTTAATAGCGTCTCACAAAACAGATTCGCAACCATTTTTTGGTGTTGGAAAAGGCAAGGAAAGCCGTTTTTGGATGGCTTTGATACGTCAGGTTATTGTGGCCGGACTTTTAAAGAAAGATATAGAAACGTATGGTGTACTACGATTAAGCGACACAGGGAAAGACTTCATAAAAAATCCACAATCGTTTATGATGGCAGAAGACCATGTATACGATGATGAGTCTAGCGATAATATTATTACCAATACTAAAGGAGGTGGAGCAGTAGCAGACGAGCAGCTAATGACCATGCTTAAAGATTTACGGAAACGCAATGCCAAAAAGTTAGGTGTACCACCATTTGTTATTTTCCAAGATCCTTCTCTGGAAGATATGGCGTTAAAATATCCTGTAAATATTGAAGAGTTATCTAATGTACATGGAGTAGGAGAAAGCAAAGCTAAAAAATATGGTAAAGACTTTGTAAACCTTATAGCAGATTATGTAGAGGAAAATGATATTATGAGACCAGACGATATGGTTGTAAAATCTACAGGAACCAACTCTGCGCTTAAGCTTTACATAATACAAAACGTGGATAGAAAGTTACCATTAGACGATATTGCTTCTGCAAAAGGAATGGAAATGCCAGAATTTATTAAAGAAATGGAATCCATTGTATATTCTGGTACTAAACTAAATATTAGTTACTATTTAGATGATTTATTAGATGAAGACCAGCAAGAAGAAATCCATGACTACTTTATGGACTCTGAAAGCGATAAAATCTCTGATGCTATAGAAGAGTTTGATGGTGACTATGACGATGAAGAATTACGCTTATACCGCATTAAGTTTATTAGCGAAGTAGCGAATTAAAACTTACTTTTTGTAAAAGAATAAAATTCCTCTTATCCCTTAATTATCTGTGTGATGAGAGGAATTTTTATATTTATATAACCAATTGACATTATGAAAAAACTTACCTACCTACTAATTTCAATACTGCTTTTGAATTGTAAATCTGAAAAAAAAGAAATTTTTCAGGAATATAATGGACAGTTAGTAAAAGTGGAATTTAATAACTCAAAAGCGGATTTAACATTTACTGGATATGGTGGAGAACATTATCCAAATGGAAGTTTAAAATCTCTATCATATATAAAAAATGGAATACCAGCAGACACTGTATTTTTTTACTATGAGAATGGTAAAGTAAAAGAAAAAGGATTGGTTAAAAATAGTTTACCAATTGGTTGGTGGACTTACTTCAATGACAAAGGAATACGAACTGAAAAATCGGAATGGTTAATCTTAAGAGATAGTTCTCATAAAAATCAATCTTATTATTTTGACAAAACTGGAAATATAAAGAACGAACCAAGCTCTTACTTTGAATTAGAAATTCCAGACACATTACGAATAGGAAAAAATCTTGCTCGAGTAAAGAATTATGTAACTAATAATTACGGTAATGAAGGAAATTTGATTAAAATAATCATGGATAATCAATATTCTGAAACTGAAATCAAAAAAGACACATTTAGTGACGGAACCCTAAAACCGTTTTTCGGAATTTACGCTCATAAAACTGGAAAACTAAAAATTAAAGGCAAAATTCAAGAGCAAATTTTGAATAAAGAAAAAGAAGACGATAGCTTATTCACATTGTCAATAACTGACCATTACAAATACTTTGAAAAAGAAATTTATGTTTGGGATAAAGACAAGTACTCTGAATCTGGATTGAGAATTGGTAATCAAATGAAAGCTGAATATAAAAATAACTAATTCCAACAACGAAACCATAGCCAAAACCGTTAGCAATAATTTAATGAAGCACACGAAAATCTTCATATTCACAATTGGATTCATAATGCTGATTGCATGTGAAACAAACGAACGTAAAGAGAATTTAATTGGAATTTGGGAATCATATGAAACCCATCATTCTAAAGCGGTCTTAATTTTTTATAAAGATTCGGTAATAACAGAATATCTGGGAGGAGGAATGCACACAAATTCAAAATGGGATATAGACGAAGAAAAAATCTACTTTAAAAATGTGCGTTTGAAAGATACCGTTCTGAAAAAGAATATAAATTACGAATACAAATTAAACGAAACAGAAGATACTTTATTCATAAAAGTTGAAGGAGGAAAAGAAGATGATTATAGCAAAATGAAAAAAGTTTTGACAAATCCTTTTGATGCAAAATATTGAAAGAAAAACTATTGCAACAACCTTATAAACAATCTCCCTTCGCTAGCGGTCGTTTGCAACGAGTGGATTAGTAGTAAAGAAATTATTACCTACATTTGAAGTTAGCGAGGATTTTAACATGCTTAGTCATACAGAAACCATAAGCTAACACATGAAAAACACACTTACATTACTAATCGTATTGGTTTCAAGTCTAAGCTTTGGGCAAAAAATCGAAGAAGAAAAGTTATGGAGAACCAAAGGGGTTTATGACTCTTTAGGTAATTTTATTGAACGAGCAAAAATTCAAAGCTTTCTCTTTAGTTCAAAATCAAACCAGTTATACAGATTAAGAACACAAGACAGACTAAACATGGAAACAGGAGAAACCAAAGTTTTCGTTTACAGAGATACTTTAAATCTAAAATCTTCCGATAGCAATACGTATCAATTAAGCGATAAAGAAACACTTACCTTGCATTCTAGAGATTCTTTAACAATACAATATAATGGCTATACGTTGCCTTACGTCAAATTAGACCTGCAATCTAATAAAATTGATTTAGAAAAACTTAAGTCAACACTACAAGAAGAACCTTTAATTGAGTCTGTTGAAGGCATTAAAGAATATCAGTTTACATATCAAAAAAATGGACTAGTAAAAGTAAAACCTCTGGAAAGAGACTCAGAGTGGGAATCCGAATACAAAATAATAGATTTTAACGGCTTTATAATAATTCAAGGAATTGTATCAGCACCAAAGCTGATAACTAAGCTTGAAAAAGGAAAAATAAGTTTTATGGAAATCGATTATCGATTTGAAAACAAAAATGGAGAGTTAAATAAATCATATTAGCCAAAAACCAAGTCTTTTTAACTCAAACCTCTCTTCTCTTATAATTCTTAAAGATATACCATGTAATAACTCCAGGAACTATTAAAGTCTGCCACAGAAAAAACAATAACTGTTCCCAGCCATTTAAATCAACACCTTTACCATCAGCAACGTATAATGAATCTCCCAACGGACCAGCAGAAAGAACAACAATGCTAATAACAATCCATCCAAAATGCAACCCTAAAGGCACTAATATAGACTTGGTTTTTGCAAAGGCATAAGCAAACATCCATCCAGAAGCACCAGTCAATATAAATACGTATGCCATAGGTACAAGGCCACGTCCAAACATTTGGTAACTAAACCAATGGTAAATCCCAAAAGCAATAGCACTAATAATACAAGCCCAGTTAATACCCAAGCGTTTAATGAGTAGATAGAGCAATGCACCTCTAAAAATAAGTTCTTCAAAAAAAGCGGCCTTAAAAGTCCACCAGATACCATTCAGGCTTTCCTTAAAGCCGTAGTCTACATTTCGTACGTAGTTAAATTCTTTAAAATAAGCCTGTCCCAGCAAATTAATCAAGCAAAACACAGCCATTACAATCATGCCAAGAGCAAACGCTTTCAGACGTTTACTGTTAGGTAATATACCCAAAACAGTTATATGCTCCCTTTCAATAAGCCAAAGAAGCAACCACGAGATAGCAAAAACAACAATAACACCAATCATAGTATACAATAAATAGTTGCTCTAATATACTGTTATTAATATAATTAGAGGTTACTGTCTTTAATTTTCAATTTGTGTAACTATAGTTGTAAATAGAAAACAGTATCTTTAATCCTGTAACGGATAGTTATACAAAACATTGTTTTTTTATCTAATGAGAATAGTATTATTGACATTATTATTAGTTAGCTCTTTATTTGGATGCTCTCAATCCAAAAATGCTGAAACCAAAATTGATTCGGTTAGTTTTAAAGCTAAGATTGAGCTGAAAAATACGACTAAAGATGGAATTTATTTGAATGGTTACGTTGTAAATATCCCCTACAAAGACTTGAAAAAACTAGATGGAAAAATAATCGAGGTCAATGGAATTGTGACAATTCAGAAAGGGCTTCGAAATGTTCCTGAGCAGTATGATAACAAAGGGAACAAAATAAATAGTCAGGGAAGAAATCAGGATACGAAGCATATCCTAAAACCAAAATATCGAATTGTTAAAGAATAAAACATACCATCCAAAATAAAAACAAAACTAATGAACTACATCGACGGCTTTGTATTTCCAATACCACACATTCGTATAGCCCAATACCAAAAAGTAGCACAGCAAGTCGCAGAAATCTGGAAAGAACACGGAGCTATAGCCTACCAAGAGTTTGTTGGCGACGATATGCACCTAGAAGGCACTAAATCCTTTACAGACGTCATCAATACCAGAGAAGACGAGGACATTATATTTGGTTGGGTAGTCTTTCCTTCAAAAGAAGTAAGAGATCTGGCAAACCAAAAAGTACCTCAAGATCCAAGAATGGCAGCATTGGTAGAACCTTTAATCAACCCAGAGAAATTAGTCTTTGATGCCAGCAGAATGGTATATGGAGGTTTTAAATCCCTTGTATAGATGCAAACATTCACTTTCAATCATATCGCGCTGTCAGTAAAAGATGTCAATCAATCTGTTGCTTTTTATCAAAAAGTATTTCAATTAAAAGAGATACAAAATACAGCCTCAAATTCTAAAACCAGATGGCTTCAACTCACAGAGAGCACCCAACTGCATTTAATACCAAGACCGAATGCAGAAATAAAGACCAATAAAGCCGTGCATTTTGCATTAGCAACAACAGATTTCAACGCATTTGTAAACCATTTAGAAACCTTAAATATCGAGTATTCCGATTGGAAAGATACACCAAACAAAGACTACATCAGAGATGATGGAATAAAACAAGTTTATTTTCAAGATCCAGACGGCTATTGGATTGAAGTCAATAACGATGACTAATAAAAACTACAGAAGAAAAGACTACTTCTCAGAGTTGTACTTTGTAAACAACAACTCCTTTTTCTTTACATGCAATACAATCTCAGATAACGTAGCATTTTGCAAAGATTTAATATCCTTTTCTTCAATCTGAAAATCAATATTAGTCACAAAACGTCCTTTTACTTCGGTATGGTGAGATTCAAACTCAAGCGAGTCAGAGTTTAAGGTCAATTCAAAATTCTTTCCTTTAAAAGTTAGGCGAGCACCATTTTTACACTTCACCTTTAATGAACCAACAACAATAGTCTGAAAAAAGAAATAGCCACCCAACTCATTAAGGCCAGAAAAAAGCACATTGCTATCAGAAACACCATAAGCATCATGCTCTACAGAAGCTATAATAGCATTAATAGTATCCTCAGAAGTTTCAGTTTTATTAAATAATTTAGAAATTGAAAAACCCATAAAATTAAATTTTGGCAAAACTAGGTTTAATTATTTAAATCCCAAATCCCAAATCCCAAATCCCAAATCCCAAATCCCAAATCCCAAATCCCAAATCCCACTTCACACTTCACACTTCACACTTCACACTTCCAACTTTACTTCGTATCTTTGCAGCCTTAAACAAAAGAAAAAACAATGCAAGACGGATTATACGCAAAATTCAACACCTCAAAAGGTAAAATCTTAGTCAATTTAGAATTCGAAAAAACACCAGGTACAGTAGGCAACTTTGTAGCTTTGGCTGAAGGTAACTTAGAGAACTCTGCAAAACCTCAAGGTACACCATATTACGATGGTTTAAACTTTCATAGAGTTATACCAGATTTTATGATACAAGGTGGCTGTCCTCAAGGTACAGGAACAGGAAATCCAGGTTATAAATTTGATGACGAAATTCATCCAGATTTAAAACACGATGCGCCAGGAAAACTATCTATGGCAAATGCAGGTCCAGGTACTAACGGTAGCCAGTTCTTCATTACGCATGTTGAAACTCCTTGGTTAGATGGTAAGCATACCGTTTTTGGTAACGTAGTAGAAGGACAAGATGTTGTTGATGCTGTAGCGCAAGGTGATAAAATTGAAAGCTTAGAGATTGTAAGAGTAGGTGATGCTGCTGAAAAATTTAATGCTGTTGAAGCGTTTAGAACTTTTGAAGGTGCACGCGAAAAACGTATTGCTGCAGAGCGTGAAGCGGCAAGAGCTGAGTTAGATAAATTAGCTGCAGGTTTTGAAGAAACGGCTTCAGGATTACGTTACAAGATTATTCAAAAAGGTAATGGTAAAAAAGCTGAAAAAGGCAATATGGTATCTGTACACTACAAAGGTCAGTTGGCAGATGGTACTGTGTTCGATTCTTCATACAAGAGAAATTCTCCTTTAGATTTTCAAGTTGGTGTTGGTCAGGTTATTCCTGGTTGGGACGAAGGTATCTGTTTATTGAGTGTTGGTGATAAGGCACGTTTGGTAATTCCTAGCGACTTAGGTTATGGTGCTGCAGGTGCAGGAGGTGTAATTCCACCAAACGCTACATTGGTTTTTGATGTAGAATTAATGGATACAAAATAAGACATATTTCAAATTTTGAATAATTAAAAGTCTCACTTAAATAGTGGGACTTTTTTATGTTTATTAACTTAGCATTTCAATTTTTTAGAATGACAAATTACGATTACATCATTTTGGGTGCAGGTGCTTCAGGTCTTATGTTGGCTTATCGTATGGCTTCAGATACTTTTTTTGATGATAAATCTATTTTAATTATTGATAAAGAAAAGCAAAAAGGCAATGATAGAACTTGGTGCTTTTGGGAAAACGGTGAAGGTGAGTGGGATGATATATTGACTAAAACCTGGTCTAAAATCTATTTTGGAAGTGATAATTATAAAGGCGACATAGACATATTACCATATCAATATAAAATGATACGAAGTGAAGATTTTTATAATTCACTTTGGCAAAAAATTGAAAAGAAAACCAACATCACATTTCATAATGATGAGGTCCGTAATTTTACTGAGCTTAACGATTGTGTACAAGTCATTACCAGTAAAGGAAGTTATGTGGCCTCTAAACTTTTTAATAGCATACATGATGCAAATCTGTATGTTAATCAAAAAAAGTATCCTGTACTTCAGCAACACTTTGTAGGTTGGTTTGTAAAAACTGAAGATGCTGTCTTTGATGATTCAACAGCAACTTTTATGGATTTTACTGTGCCACAAAACGGAAATACACGTTTTATGTATGTGTTACCAATAGACAAATACACTGCACTATTTGAATACACTTTATTTTCTAAAGAGTTGCTTCAACTTGAAGAATACGAAGAAGCTATAATAAACTATCTAAAAGAAAGAGGGATTAATGATTTTGAAATAAAAGAAAAAGAAAAAGGTAGCATACCAATGACAGCTTTTAAGTTTTCTCAACTAAATTCAAAACATGTACTTAATATTGGTACAGCAGGTGGATGGACAAAAGCAAGTACAGGTTACACCTTTAGAGATACAACAAAAAAAACTAAAGCATTAGTTGATTTTTTAAAGACTGAAAATGATTTGAGTAAGTTTCATAAAAAATCAAAATTTTGGTTTTATGATTTAATCTTTTTAGATGTGTTGACCAATAATAATGAAGAAGGTGCAGCCTTGTTTGCATCCATGTTTAAAAAAGCAGATGTAAAAACTATCTTTAAGTTTCTTGATGAAGAATCTACATGGATAGAAGATTTAAAGATTATCTTGTCTGTGCCACCAAAACGATTTATTCAAGCCTTTTTTAAACGCCTATTTTAACTCTTTAGAATTTTAATAATCTAATCAATCTAAGAGTCTAAGCTTATCTAAGCATCTAAATAAACTTGTCCTCTATGTGGTTTTAGAGCATCTCTAATTGGTTTCATTTCAGATTCGTCAACAACCATATAAGCAGTATTATGCATATCACCAAAGCTTTCAAGGTCAGCAATGGTAATATCTAATTTGTTTATAGCAATATACTCTTTAAGATGAATTAAATGATGTTCTGCTGTTTTTTGGCTGGCAGGACCTCTAAAGTCCCAAATCAATTTTATTTTACGCATCAGAAACAGAAATACCCTTTTCGGCAAAATTTTTAAAGTTATCCATGTATTTTTTAGTCTGTTTTTTAAAGGCTCTAGGCATTAAAAACAACATAGCGTTCATCATAAATGTTGTTGGTTGAAATTCATTTTTACTAATCCATTTGGTGTGTCCTTCAGGTGTAGTTTCAAAATAATTTTGCTGAATATTCCTAACTCCTTTCGTTGTATACGTAGCATGAAATTCATTTGGAAAATCTTGTTTTGTAATGGTCTCAATAAGTTCCATTTTACGTTTTCCGAGTTGGTATTTTAGTTTCATTTTAGCACCAAACGCTCCAGGAGTGCCAGAAATATGCTCTGCGCTTATTAAACCTTCTTGCCAATGTTTCATGTTTTCTGCAGAGTTCATTTTCTTGGCTACCTCTTGTAGAGGCTTCTCAATAATGATTTCGGTTGTATATTTCATTTAGAATTTAGCTATAAGATTAAAGATAGATAAAAGCTTTATACTAAGTTTAATTTATCGACGTTTCAACCTATTTATAAGTTGTAATAACTGTTTTGATGTAGTTTTGTATTAACAAATTAAGATAGTGCTATAACTTGCGAAATAAGCGATTTATGTTATTTTTGCTCAACCTCTAATTAGAGGACTTTATTTGATAAATAGGAAGATTTAACGCAGAAAATTTATAAACATGAAACTTGGATTTAAATGCTTGCTCTTAGTTTTAATAATGCTCAATGTATCTTTTGCTCAACAAAAAGATGAGGTGTTACTAAAAGTAGATGGAGAACCTGTAATGACTTCAGAATTTTTAAGGGTTTACAATAAGAATTTAGATTTAGTAAAAGATGAAAGTCAAAAAGATGTTGATGGTTATCTAAAGTTGTTTACAGAATATCAATTAAAGCTTAAAGAAGCTAAAAGGCTTAAACTAAATGAGGATACTAAATATCAGCGTGAGTTTTTAAGATACAAAAAGCAGTTAACAAAAAATTATCTTTCAGAAAACAAAGTTACAGATGCTTTAGTAAAGGAAGCTTATGAGCGCAATAGTTATGATATAAATGCCTCGCATGTTTTAGTACGTTTAGATGGTAATGCAAAGGATACAATAGATGTATACAATAAAGTTTTAAAATTAAGAGAACGCGTACTACAAGAAGGGTTTGATGCTGTAAAAGCAGATGTGCATAACGGAAAAACTATTTTCTTAGAAGATTTGGGTTATTTCTCTGCCTTTAAAATGGTTTATGATTTTGAAACAGCAGCGTTTAATACACCAAAAGGTGAAATTTCGATGCCTTTTAGGACACAGTTTGGCTACCATGTTGTTAAGGTTAACGATAAGCGCAAATCTAGAGGAACCATTACTGCAGCTCATATCATGATAGCCTTACAGCAAAAAGATACACTTTTAGATCCTGAAGAGCGCATTAATGATATTTATAAAAAACTACGACAAGGTGAAAAGTTTGAGTCTTTAGCAAAACAATTTTCAGACGATAAAAGTTCTGCTAGAAATGGTGGAAAGTTATCTGCTTTTAAAAGTGGTCAGTTAAGTTCAACAATTTTCGAGGACCAAGCTTTTGCTTTAAAAAATGATGGAGATATAAGTCAACCTTTTAAATCTGAATATGGCTGGCATATCGTTAAACGTATAGAGCTACAGCCAATTCAATCTTTTGAAGAATTAAAGCCTTCAATAGAGTCTAAAGTAAAAAGAGACTCTAGGTCTCAGCTTATAAATGAAGCTATGGTTGATGCCTTAAAGAAGCGTTATCAAATTTCATACAATCCAGAGGCTAAAAAATACTTTACTTCGCTCTTAGATGGTAATTACTTTACACGTTCTTGGAGGTTGCCAGAAGGTTTTGAAAACGATAAAACAGTCTTTACTATTGGAAATCGATCATTCTCTTATGCAGAATTTGGTCGTCATCTTATGTCCGCACAACGTAACTATGCAAACAAAAAAGGAGACTATTCTGTAGTCGTAGATAAAGAGTTTGAAAAGTTTTTCGAAAAATCAATTCTACAGTACAGAGAAGATAACCTAGAGTCAGAGAATGAAGACTTTGCAAATATCCTAAAGGAATATAGGGACGGATTACTATTGTTTGATTTAATGGAAAAGGAAATCTGGAATAAAGCCTCTAAAGATAGTATTGGCTTGCAAGAATATTATCAAAAATATAAAGATAAGTACCAATGGAGTGACCGTATAGATGTGGTTATAGCAACTTCAGCTGATGAGAATTTTGCTAAGAAAGCCTCTAAAATGATGAAGAAAGATAAGTCTGAAGAAGATATAAGAAAAGCTTTGGATACCCAAGGCAAGAAAAATATCATTTTTACAAAAGGTATTTTTAATACAAATGACCCTAAACTTCCTGAAAATCTTAAAATAGAACAAGGTGTTTCTGAAATCTATTCCCACAACGACGCGTTTCATGTTATAAATATTAAGGCAGTACTACCAGCAGGACATAAAACTTTAGAAGAAGCAAAAGGTAACGTGATAAATGATTATCAAAATGAGATTGAAGCGAATTGGATTGATAGTCTTTATAAACGCTTTAAGGTAGAAGTGAACGAAAAGGCCTTAGAAAGGGTAAAGGCAAAAATAAATAATCAATAAATTTTCTTGAAGAAGACGTTCTTTATATTAGTTATATGTTTAGGCTATATCAGCTGTGATTTTTTTAAAAAGACAGATGATAGAGAGCCCATTGCAAGAGTTAATGAAACATATTTATATAAAGAAGATGTAGAAGGTTTGGTGCCTGAAGGAACAAGTAGAGAGGATAGTCTCGTTATTGTTAATGGCTACATTAATCGCTGGGCGCGCCAATTGTTGCTTATGGATGGTGCGTTGTTAAATCTTTCTGAAGAAAAACAAGAAGAATTCTCAAAACTGGTAGCTCAATATAAGAGTGATTTATATACCAAAGCGTATTTAGAAGGCTTAGTGAAAAAAAATATAGACACTTTAGTTAATCCAGAGGAAGCCAAAGTGTTTTATGAAGCTAATAAAGAGTCCTTTAAATTAAATGATGATTTGTTGCAGTTGCGGTACATTAGTCTTCCGTTAAACCCAATAGATTTAGACACCATAAAAAAGAGATTTAAGCGTTATGAAGCTAAGGACAAACGCTATTTAGATTCAATATCCATGCAGTTTAAATCGTACTCATTAAATGATTCTATTTGGGTAAAATACAGTCAGGTTGTAGATAAAGTTCCTGTGGTAACACAAGAAAGTAAAGAGCAACTGTTAAAAAAATCTAATTTCTTACAGCTCAAAGATTCAATAAACCTATATTTGATGCATGTTAATGACATACGTCTGCAGAACGATTATGCGCCATTAGAGTATGTTAGTAAAACCATAAAACAAATTGTAATTAATAAGCGGAAACTAGAGCTTATTAAACAACTAGAAAAAGATATTTCAAAAGATGCAATTAAGAACAATAAATTTCAAATCTATAACTAAGGCTTTAAGCCTTTGTTGTTTTCTTTATGTAAGCACAATAGGTGCTCAAGAAATTATACAAGATGAGGTTGTAAAGGAAAAAGTAAAAGACTCTGTGGTTAATACAACCAGAGTAAAAGCTGACGGTGTAGCTGCTGTTGTTGGTGATTTTATTGTATTAGAGTCTGATTTAGATCGCGAGATAGCCCAGCTTGAAGCACAAGGAGCCGACTTAAGAGGCGTAACACGTTGCGAGCTTTTTGGTCTTCTATTAGAGAAAAAATTATATGCCCACCAAGCTATCCAAGACAGTATTGTAGTAAATGAGCTTTATATCAAATCTATGGTAGACCAGCAATTACAAGGTATTTTGGCGCAAACAGGAGGTGATATGGAAGGTATATTAAACTTCTACAAGAAAGATTCAGAACAAGCCTTAAGAGATGAGATGTACGAGATAAACAAAAATGGTTATCTCGAACAAGAAATGCGTAAGAAAGTTATTGATGAAGTTGAGATAACGCCAGAAGAGGTAAGAACATTTTTTAATGAAATACCAAAAGATGAGAGGCCAACATTTGGAACAGAGCTAAAAGTTGCACAAATAGTTGTAATACCTGAGGTTACAGAAGAAGCTAAACAAGCGGTAATTGATAAATTAAAGGGATTTAAAAAAGATATAGAAGAAAACGGTGCCAAATTTGCAACAAAAGCATTGTTCTATTCCGAAGACTCAGGATCTAAAAACAATGGTGGTTTATTACCAACCATGAATAGAAAAAAGCCAAGAATGGTAAAGGAATTTAGAGATGTAGCTTTTAATCTCCAAGAAGGGGAAATTTCAGAACCTTTTGAAACGGATTTTGGTTTTCATATCATCTATTTAGAAAAAATTAGAGGTCAGGAATATGAAGTAAGACACATTTTATTACGCCCAGAATTATCTCCTGAAACTATTCAAAAAGCACAAGAAAAGATTGAGAAAGTTAGAGAATTAATTGTAAGCGGTAAAACTACTTTTGCAGAAGCAGCAAGAGAGTTTAGTGACGAAGAAGAAACTAAATATGAAGGTGGTCGTTTAACAAATCCAACAACCCAAGATTTTAATTTTGAGTTGACTAAAATGGATACAGAAATGTACACCCAAATACAAGGTCTCAAGGATGGTGAGGTTAGTCAGGTTATACAAGATGAGGACAGAATTAACAACATTAAGTTTAAAATAATGACGGTAACAGATCGTATTGATGATCATGAAGCTGATTACGCAAGAGACTATTTAAAGATTAAAGAACTAGCACTACAAGACAAGCAGGTAAGAGCAATAGAAAAATGGCAAAAACAGGTGATTTCTGAGACCTATGTAAAGGTTAATGGAGAGTACAGAGATTGCGAATACGCTAATAATTGGTTAAAAAACGAATAGTATATGTCTGATGTTGCTGTAATAGAAAACTTCGTAAACAAATACAAAACTCTTAAACAGGAAATTGCTAAAGTTATTATAGGTCAGGAAGATGTTGTTGACCAAATTTTAATATCAATATTTTCTGGTGGACATTCGCTTTTAATTGGTGTGCCAGGTTTGGCAAAAACTTTAATGGTAAATACCATTGCGCAAGCACTTGGTTTAGATTTTAAACGCATTCAATTTACACCAGATTTAATGCCTAGTGATATTCTAGGTAGTGAGATTTTAGATGAAAATCGAAATTTTAAATTTATTAAAGGACCCATATTTGCTAATATCATTTTAGCGGATGAGATAAACAGAACTCCACCAAAAACCCAGGCGGCACTTTTAGAGGCTATGCAAGAGCGGGCTGTAACCGTAGCTGGTCATCAATACAAATTAAGCTTACCGTATTTTGTTTTAGCAACACAGAACCCTATAGAACAAGAAGGGACTTATCCTTTGCCAGAAGCGCAGCTAGATCGTTTTATGTTTGCTATTAGATTAGAATACCCTTCTTTTAAGGAAGAAGTAGAAGTTGTAAAAGCTACAACTACAGACATACAGACTTCTGTTAAGGCATTGTTTTCTACACAAGAAATTATAGATTTTCAGAATGTAATACGTCGTATTCCTGTTGCAGATAATGTTATAGAATATGCAGTATCTTTAGTAGCTAAAACAAGGCCAAACGAAGAAACTGCTGCAGATATAGTTAAGGAATTTGTGGATTGGGGAGCAGGTCCAAGGGCTTCACAAAATTTAATATTAGCGGCAAAAACCCATGCTGCTACGAAAGGGAAATTTTCTCCAGATATAGAAGATATTCAAGCCGTTGCTATAGGTATTTTAAGACATAGAATTATTAAAAACTACAAGGCTGAGGCAGAAGGTGTTTCGGATGAAAAAATCATAAAAAATCTTTTCTAAGTCCAATAGAATTTAATTATTCGGTAATTTACTTCTTTTTAAAAAGAAAAAGTGACTTTAATTCGTTCCAAAAGAGTTTATGGTATAGATGTTATTAGGTCTATAGCCATTAGTTTGGTTTTAATTTCGCATTGTACATATCTACTTTATCCAAATAATAATAATATCATTTTATCTTTTATAAGAACACTAGGAGCTGTTGGTGTAGATTTGTTCTTTGTGCTAAGTGGTTATTTAATAGGAGGATTGTTACTAAAGAATATAGAATCAGGTAAAACGTCTTTATCACATTTGCTAATCTTCTGGAAACGACGTTGGCTTAGAACATTGCCTAACTATTTTTTGGTATTAGTGCTTAATGTCATTTTACTACTAATTCTTGATGATGCTTTACCAAAAAACCTATGGCTTTACATTCCGTTTTTACAAAACTTTATAAGTCCACACCCTAATTTTTTTACAGAAGCATGGAGTTTATCTATTGAAGAGTATGCGTATTTAATGCTCCCTTTATTACTGTACCTGTCTTTTTTTATGTTTAAAAGGCACTTTAAGCAATTGTTTTTAAAGTTGACGCTCGCTATGATAATTGCGCTTTTTGCTTTTAAAATAAGTTATTATTTTAATGCTAATGTTACTAGTTATAAAGAGTGGAGTTCAGGGTTTAGAAAAGTAGTTTTATACCGAATAGATGCTATCTATTTTGGGTTTCTTTTAGTGTATTTTATTAAAAAATATAATACATTCTTCATGCAAAAGAAAAAGTTGTTTAGTGCCATAGCATTATTTGTTTTTGGTTCAACTCATCTTCTGATTTACTACTTTAGTTTGTATCCTCAAACATATTTAGGGTTTTATGTTTTTTTGTATATGCCTTTAGTGTTGTTAAGTTGTGCATTGCTTTTTCCTTATTTTATCGATTTAAAAAAAAATAGGATTTTAGAAAATGTGTTTTATTTTATAAGTACTAGATCGTATGCAATCTATTTGGTGAACTATTCTTTGATTTTATTAACTGTTCAGAGATATTATGAAGTCGATCAAATATCTTTTTTTGCCAAGGTTTTGTTTTTAGTTTTATTCTTGTCATTAACTATTATTATAGCGCAAATAATCTATCTGTTTTTTGAGCGGCCGATACTGTCTCTTAGAGATAAATATGTTAGTAAATAGTCTGTTAATATTGACTAGAAAAAAATATACTTTGTTACGAATCAAGTATTAGAATGAAATCGTTAACAATACTCATTTTAATTAGCTATGCTTATATATAGAAGTTTAATAAGAAATATATATTCATTCTAAATAAGCTGAATTGTTAAATTTTTATTTAAATGGCAATTAAGATGTTAATAGTTAATGTAATGTATGTGAAAAATAACTTTTTGTGATTTATTTTCAACATTTTGGTAATTTCTTTACATATTTTCAAAAGCCCTTACTATTTTGTAATTTTGTGACACTTAAATTTAAAATAATTATCAACCTTTAAATATACTTTATGGCTTTTGACATTGATATGATAAAAGAGGTTTATTCTAACATGACTGAGCGCGTAGATGCAGCCAGAGATATTGTTGGAAAACCATTAACACTTTCAGAAAAAATATTATATGCTCATCTTTGGGATGGTAAACCTACAAAACCATTTACCAGAGGTAAGGATTACGTAGATTTTGCACCAGATAGAGTAGCATGTCAAGATGCGACAGCGCAAATGGCGTTGCTTCAGTTTATGCAAGCAGGTAAGCCAAAAGTTGCTGTTCCTACCACTGTACATTGTGATCACTTAATTCAGGCAAAAGAGGGTGCAGCTACAGATTTAAAACATGCAAATAACACAAGTAGTGAAGTTTTTAACTTTTTAGAATCTGTATCTAATAAATATGGTATTGGTTTCTGGAAACCAGGTGCTGGTATTATTCACCAAGTAGTTTTAGAAAATTATGCATTTCCAGGTGGAATGATGATTGGGACAGACTCGCATACGGTTAATGCTGGTGGACTAGGTATGGTTGCCATCGGTGTTGGTGGTGCAGATGCTGTAGATGTAATGGCTGGCATGGCTTGGGAACTTAAGTTTCCTAAACTAATAGGTGTAAGATTAACAGGAAAATTATCTGGTTGGACGGCACCAAAAGACGTTATCTTAAAAGTAGCCGAAATATTAACTGTAAAAGGTGGTACAGGAGCAATTGTTGAATATTTTGGACCAGGTGCTACATCTATGTCTTGTACTGGTAAAGGTACAATTTGTAACATGGGAGCTGAGATAGGAGCTACAACTTCTACATTCGGTTATGATGATTCAATGGAGCGTTATTTACGAGCTACAGATAGAGCAGATGTTGCTGACGAGGCTAATAAAATTAGAGAATATCTTACTGCAGATGCAGAGGTATATGCAAATCCTGAGCAGTATTTTGATCAGGTAATTGATATCAATCTTTCAGAGTTAAGCCCATTATTAAATGGTCCTTTTACTCCAGATTTATCAACACCTGCAGGTAAAGAGATGACAGAAAAGGCTACTGCAAATGATTGGCCTTTAGAGGTAGAATGGGGACTTATAGGTTCTTGTACAAACTCGTCTTATGAAGATTTATCAAGGGCATCTTCTATTGCTCAGCAAGCTTTAGACAAAGGATTAAAAACCAAGGCAGAATTTGGTATTAACCCAGGTTCTGAGCAAGTGCGTTATACAGCAGATAGAGATGGAATATTAGAAGTTTTTGAAAAATTAGACGCTAAAATATTCACTAATGCTTGTGGGCCTTGTATTGGGCAATGGGCTAGATATAGCGATCCTAAAAATGCACCAAAAAACAGTATAGTTCACTCGTTTAACAGAAACTTTGCTAAACGTGCTGATGGAAACCCTAACACTCATGCCTTTGTAGCATCACCAGAAATGGTTGCAGCAGTTGCTATTGCAGGTCGATTAGACTTTAACCCTATGACTGATAAGTTAATTAACGAGAATGGGGAAGAAGTAATGTTAGATGAGCCAACAGGATGGGAATTACCACCAAAAGGTTTTGAAGTAAAAGAAAATGGATACCTAGAGCCGGTTGCAGATGGTAGTGATGTAGAAGTAACTGTAAAGTCAGATTCAGAAAGGTTACAATTACTTACACCTTTTGAGCCTATTGGCGATTCTGTTACAGGTGCTAAATTATTAATTAAGGCATTTGGAAAATGTACAACTGACCATATTTCAATGGCTGGTCCTTGGTTACGTTTTAGAGGGCATTTAGATAATATTGCAAATAACACTTTAATTGGTGCTGTAAATGCTTTTAATAAGAAAACAAACTTCGTTAAAAATCAATTAACTGGTGAGTATGGTGGTGTGCCAGATACCCAAAGAGTATATAAGAAAAATGGTATTTGGTCTGTTGTAGTTGGTGATCATAATTATGGTGAAGGTTCCTCTAGAGAGCATGCAGCTATGCAACCTAGACACTTAGGTGTTGCTGCTGTTATAGTGAAATCTTTTGCACGTATCCACGAAACCAACCTAAAAAAGCAAGGAATGTTAGGTCTTACTTTTGCTAACGAAGCAGATTACGATTTAATTCAAGAAGATGATACATTTAACTTCTTAGATTTAAATGAGTTTGCACCAGATAAGCAACTACACGTAGAAGTTGTACATGCAGATGGTTCTAAAGATGTAATCGCTTTAAATCATACTTATAATGATGCACAAATTCAATGGTATAAAGAAGGTTCTGCACTTAATTTAATTAAGAAGCAAAATGCTTAACTAGTTTAAGCTTAATAGATAAATTGAAAACTCTCAGTTATTGGCTGAGAGTTTTTTTTTTGTTTTAAGTTGAAAGGATTGTAGAAAAGGGGCGACTTTATTAATAACTCAATTAAATCTTTCTTTAGTCATGAATTCTATCTGGATACTCGAAGATGTGAATTTGTTTAATTTACTCTGTCCTCATAAGTTTAAGCAGTATAAAGCGTGTCATACATTTGATGCCTATAAAAAAAGTGATTATATATATTTTGAAGAAGATGCCGCCAATAAGGTATATCTTATAGAAAAAGGAAAAGTGAAAATTGGCTATTATAATGAAGATGGCACAGAAGTGGTGAAAGCCATATTAAGAAAAGGGGAATTATTTGGAGAAAAAGCAATTCTAGGTGAAGAAAAGCGCGATGAATTTGCTCAGTCCTTAGATAATCAAACATCAATTTGTCCTGTAGGAGTAGATACAATGCACGATTTAATGAGGGACAATAAGACTTTTGGTCTTAGAATATATAAGTTTATTGGTTTTAAGTTTAAAAAGTTAGAACGAAGACTTCAATTATTACTCTTTAAAGATTCTAAAACTCGATTAATGGAATTTTTGCAAGAACTCTGTTCAGATTATGGCTATGATTGTGAGAAAACGGGAGACCACATTATTAATCATCCTTACACACAAAAGGATATAGCATCTCTAATAGGAATTTCTCGTCCCACATTAAATATCTTAATGAATGAACTTAAAGAGGCAGATGTTATAGATTTTAATCGTAGGCAAATTAGAATTTTCAGTACTTCGGTTTAATTTTGTTGTTAATGAAGAATAACTTTAAAAAGAGCAATATTATATTTATAATTTTAATCTTATTGCTCATAATTCCGCAAACGAGACAATCTATTCAAATATGGCTTCATAAGGGAATCGCCTTAATTAATCCCGTAAATGAGGTTTCGCCAGATAAAAGAGTTAGACTAGAAAGTTATGATTGGCAGTTGGTAAATGAAAACAAAGCTACTTATAATTTGAAGCAAGCTGAAGGAAAGGTAGTATTAATAAACTTTTGGGCAACTTGGTGTCCTCCTTGCATTGCTGAAATGCCAAGTCTTCAGGATTTGTATAATGATTACGGTGATAAGGTGGAATTTTTATTTATTACTACCGACAGTTTTGAGACAGTACAAGCATTCAAAACTAAAAATAACTACACGTTTCCGGTTTATATCAGAAGGTCTGATTATCCAAAAGAATTAATTACAAGGTCTATACCTCGTACCCTAATTGTTAATAAACAAGGAGATATCATTATAGACAAATCAGGTGCTGTAGATTGGAACAGTGATAATATTCGTGCCCAATTAGATCAATTGCTAGCTGAATAATTATTTAAAATATTTAAAAGGTACAATGAGCATACCAAAGTTTTCACCATGTTCTTTTCCTAGATGTTTATGGTGAATTTTATGAGCACGTCTAACGCCTCTTGCATATTTGTTATCAATATTTCTTAGCCATTTAAAACGCTGATGAATAAAAATGTCGTGTACAACAAAATAGGCAATACCATAAAATAAAATGCCTAAGCCAATAGGTAGCGTGTACCAAACGTCTTCATAGCCCCAAAGGTAAAAGCATGCCATACTAACTACGGCATAGAAAATAAAAAAGGCATCATTGCGCTCAAACCAACTGTCATGGTCTTTTTGGTGATGGTCTTTGTGTAAGCTCCATAGAAATCCGTGCATGATATATTTGTGCGTAAACCAAGCGTTAAATTCCATGATAAAAAACGTTCCTAAAAAGATTAATATCCAATAAAAAGTCTGCATAATACTTGGGTTATGAGTTATAATAAATTTAAATGAAATTTGACGTAACTACGTGTAAGTAGCTCAATTTTTTTATAATTAGGTACTCTAATTCTAGCTGATTTTATTTCTAAAGCAGGTGTTTGCTTTAATTTTTGCAGCAATTTGTTGTAATAACGATAAGCCATAAATACACCAAATCGAGCCTCGAGAGGTAAACGTTTTATGCCTTGTAAGCCTTTGGCAAAATCTGCTTCAATATCGTCTATAATTGCTTTTTTTGAGGCTTCATCTAATTGATTTAAATCTGTGTTAGGGAAATAGGTGCGACTCAAATCTTCAAAATCAGCTTTTAGGTCTCTTAAGAAATTTACTTTTTGAAAAGCAGAGCCTAAACTCATGGCAGAGTCTTTAAGATCTTCGTATTTTTCATTATCTCCTTTTACAAAAACTTTAAGGCACATTAACCCTACAACATCGGCAGAACCGTAAATGTAATTTTTATATTCTTCTTCGGTGAGATAGTCTTTTTTATGCAAATCTAATCGCATACTGTTCATAAAAGCTTCAACAAGATGTTTGTCTATATTGTATTTATGATAGGTATCCTGAAAAGAATTGAGAATAGGGTTTAGACTTATTTTATCAGCTAATGCAGCCTCTAAGTCAGCTTCAAAATTATTGAATAACTTTTCTTTGTTATAATCATGAAATGTGTCTACAATCTCATCTGCAAAACGGACAAAGCCATATATATTGTATATATCTTGTCTAATACTGTCTGAAAGCATCTTTGTGGCCATAGAAAAAGATGTACTGTAAGCATTGGTTACTAACTTGCTACATTCTTTGGAAACGTTGTCAAAAATTGATTTCATAATGCGGTCTTTTTCTTAGGGATTAAACATTTTTTTTATGAATAAGTTCAGAAACTAATTTACCAGATATTAACGATGGTGGAACACCAGGTCCTGGTACTGTTAGTTGTCCTGTAAAGTAGAGTCCGTCTACTTTTTTGCTTTTTAAATTTGGTCTTAAAAAAGCAGTTTGTCTCAAGGTGTTTGCCATACCGTAGGCATTTCCTTTATATGAATTGTATTCACTTATAAAATCCTTAACACAAAAGGATTCTTTAAATAGAATATTGTCTTTTACTTTTTGGTTAGTTAAGCTTTCAAATCGATTTATAATTATATCAAAATATTGTGTTCTTAACTCGGCAGTGTCTTCTAAACCTGGCGCTATAGGAATAAGAAAAAAACCTGTTTCACATCCTTCTGGAGCCATACTTTTATCTGTTACTGAAGGGAAGTTAACATAAAATAATGGATTTTCAGGCCATTTTGGATTATCATATATATCCTCAGCATGTTTTTCAAAGTCTGTATCAAAAAATAAATTGTGATGCTCAATATCATTCAGCTTCTTATTAAAACCAACATAAAAGAGCAGAGAAGAAGGGGCAAAGGTCCTCTTGTCCCAGTAGGCTTCAGAATATTGTCTGTAGTTTTTATCTAATAAAGTTTCAGAATGATGATAGTCAGCACCGCTCAAAACAACATCTGAGGCTACAAATTTACCGTTAACAGTAATTCCGGTAGTTTTTCCGTTTTCAACATTAATCTTTTCAACAGTACTGTTGGTGTGTATAGTTACACCTAAGCTTTCAGCTAAACTTCTCATGGCCTTAATGATTTCGTACATACCTCCTTTAGGATGCCATGTACCTAGGCCAAAGTCAGCAAAATTCATAAAACTATAAAATGAAGGAGTTTGACTAGGTTTTGCTCCTAAGAACAAAACAGGAAACTCTAGTGTAGATATTAATTTAGGATTTTTAAACTTTTTTCTAACCTCAGTACTTATTGTTTTAAAAAAACGATCCACACGTGTAATGGTGTCTTTTGTAACTAATTCTAATGGTGATATACCAGGTTTTAAAACTACTTTGTTTATAGCAATATTATAATGGTCTTGTGCTTGGGCAATAAATTTACGCAATGGTTTAGAACTACCAGATTCTATGCGTTCAAATTCTTCACAAATTTGATCCATGTGGTCGCCAATAGTGATAACATCATCCGAAAAGAAAATTTTATAGGCAGGGCTTAATTTATCTAATACATAGTAGTCGCTGGTACTTTTGTTAAAGTCGTTAAAGAATTTTTCAAAGATATCTGGCATCCAGTACCAGCTTGGTCCTATATCAAATGTAAAACCATCTTTAATCAGTTGTCTCGCTCTTCCTCCTACGGTTTTATTTTTTTCGAATATGGAAACATTATACCCTTCCTTAGCAAGGTAACATGCCGCTGATAGCGAAGAAAAGCCTGAACCGATTATTGATATGGTCTTATTCATTAGTCTATTGAGCTTGTAAGGGATTTTATGGACTTAAACGTTTTTATTTGTTTTGGTAAATTTTCTGTATCAGAACTTTCTAGTATTTTACCCAAAAGCCATAGACTTGAGTTATTATTTTTAAGTAATGTATCTTCAAAATTCTCAAGGTATTTATGTACATCTTCTGTGCTTGGACTTACTGTTAAATATGAAATAAATATGATATCATCATAATAGTTTTGTAAATCGCTTAAGCTTGTAATGGGTACACTTTGACCTAAATAAATGCAATGACACCCTTTTTTAGACAAGAGGTAATTGACAAACATTAAACCAAGTTCGTGTATTTCATTTTCAGGTAAATAAAGTACAAAGGTTTTTGTTGACTTATATTCTTGTTTGACTTGTATTAGCTCTGTGTTAATTAAAATTTTCTGCCTTATTAAGCCTGAGATAAAATGCTCATGCGCTGGCGTAATGGTGTCTGTTTGCCAAAGCAATCCTATTTCAGTTAAAAGCGGAATAAAAATATTGTAGAAAATACTTTCGAAATCTATATCTTTTAATAGAGATTCATAGGTTTTGTAAAATAAAGATTGATCAAAATTTAGCATTGATAGCTTAAACGCATTAATGGCATGACTTTCTAAATTGTTTTCGTTTGCAATCTCTTTAACAAGGTTTGGTATTTGTTCTTCGTCTATTGTGGCAATTTTAGATATTTTATATCCATTGTTATTAAGATAGCTAACATTAAGTAGTTTTTGAAAATTAGCTAAGTCGTAATATCTTATATTGGTGTCGGTTCGTTTAGGTTGTAGTAAATTATAGCGCTTTTCCCATATTCTTATGGTATGTGCTTTAATTCCAGTAAGATTTTCTAAATCTTTAATACTAAATTGACTCTTAATATTGTTCATTTATTTTCAAAATAAGTTAAACAAAAATAAGATTTTAAATAATAGCATTAATAGAATTAACAAAAATTAATGAAAAATTTGTTGTTAAGGTATCTTAGTTAGAGTAGAAGATGATAAATTTTTAGAAATAAGAAAATAATTGTGCGCACGAGAAGACTCGAACTTCCACGACCTAAACGGTCACTGGCCCCTCAAGCCAGCGCGTCTACCAATTCCGCCACGTGCGCAAAATGAAAAGTAAATATAAAAAAAAAGTTAAGCAATGATGCTTAACTTTTGTGACCGGGCTGGGGCTCGAACCCAGGACCCTCTCCTTAAAAGGGAGATGCTCTACCAACTGAGCTACCCGGTCTAACATTAAATGTGCTTCTCTAATGCGGGTGCAAATATATAATGTTTAATTAATAAAACAACACTTTTTTTATTTAAATTTTTGTTTTTTTATTTTGATTAAGTTTGGTGCCTAATTTTTAAATAATTAAGTCTTATGATAGTTGCTTTAATGGGATATATGGGTTCTGGTAAATCTACAATAGGTAAGAATTTAGCTACTGTGTTGAATTACAATTTTTTAGACTTAGATGACTATATTTCTGGACAAGAAAACAGTTCAATTAATGACTTATTTAAGAATAAAGGTGAAATATATTTTAGAAAAAAAGAAGCCTATTATTTAAATGATGTTTTAACTTCAAAGGATGATATAGTCTTAGCCTTAGGTGGTGGTACTCCTTGCTATGGTAACAATATTACGTTGCTTAAACAGTCTGAAAAAGTTAAGTTATTTTACTTAAAAATGTCAATTCCACAGCTTACGGAAAGATTATTTAAAGAAAAAGATAGCAGACCTTTAATAAGTCACCTTAAAACTAAAGAAGAGCTTACAGAATTTATAGGTAAACATCTATTTGAGCGTACACAATATTACAATCAATCGCCAAATATTATTTTATCAGACAATAAATCTATAAAAGAGCTTTTAGAAGAAATTGTTAAGACTTTAATCTAAATAAGCCTCATAGGGTTGTTTAGAGAGGTTGACATGTACATGCTCAAAAAGAGAAGTAGATAAAGAAATACCTTTGAAATCTGCCTTTACAGGAAATTTTTTGTGATTACGGTTTACTAAAACAGCAGTTTTAAATTGTTTTAAAGGGACATCTAAAAAGTGCTTTATTCCATAAATTAATGTGCTGCCTGAGTTTAGAACATCATCAATTAAAACTATAGACTTATTAGCGTAGTCTTCACTTTTTATGGATGTTTTAATTGGGTTGATTGGTTCGTTTTTATCAACAGTAACTTTACAAAGTGTAGAATTGATATCAGAAATTTTATCGAGCTGTGATTTTATTTTTTTAGCAAGGATGTAACCATTACTTTCAATACCTGCAATTACAATTTCAGTTTCATTTACGTTGCTCTCGTATATCTGGTAAGATATGCGTCTTATTTTGTGCTCAATTTCTTTATGGCTTAAAATAGTATTCTTTGTAAGTGCCATGGTAGGTATGTTGTTTTTTAGTAAGTAAATAAAATTACAGTCGTTCAAAGATAAAAAACAGTTCTTTACCTTGTCTTTCTTTTATAGAATTTGTTGCGCGTTCTAGTATTTTAATTTTAAAATATTTACTGAAGATTGCTTCGTATTCGTCTTTGTTACCTCCAAAAGGTGGACCAGACTCTGTTAATGGAAAATCGAACAGTAATCCAACTAGCTTACCGTTAGGCTTTAATAGTTGATACATTTTTTCTACGTATTGCTTCCTTAAATCAGGGTTTAATGCGCAGAAAAAAGTTTGTTCTATGATAAGATCAAATTTACTATTAAGCTCAAAGAAATCATGATGTAGTAATTGTTCGTCAGGAAAATCTTTCACCCTGTTTCTTAAATTTTCTAGCGGTTGTTTGGCAATATCTAGGACAAAAGTATTTGTAAACCCTTTACCCCATAACAATTCGGCTTCAAAACTATTACCAGCGCCAGGAATTAAAATTGAAATAGACTTATTATCTAATTGTTCTATATATTTTTTTATTGGTGGTGATGCATATCCAATATTCCATCCAGTTTTATTTTCTTCATATCTGTGTTCCCAATAAGCTTTGTCAAATTTATTCTTCATCATCGTTATAAAAACTATTTATATCTCGTCTATCTTTTTTAGTTGGTCTTCCGGTTCCTTTTTTACGGTAGTAGTCTTTACTGTACTTTAAAAGTTCTTTGGCAGCAAAAGCTTCTTTAGGAGTAGTGTCTATTCTGTAGATATCTACTAACTTAGCGCCAACCCGATTGGGAGGTATGTCATTAACTGTTAATTGATAAGTGATTTGATCTTTTCTTAATTCAATTTTATCAGTTGGGTAGACTTCCCTCGACGGCTTTGCTACACTATCGTTTATCTTAATTTGTCCTTTTTTGCAGGCTTGCGTTGCCAAACTTCTAGTTTTGTAATAGCGTATACACCATAAATATTTATCAATTCGCATATATTTTTAACTAAAATCTACGTTAACCTTTTGGCATAAAAATATTAATTTAATGTATCTTGCGCCACATAATTAAAGCAATAATGAATATTTGATATGATTTGTGGTTAATCCTATCAAAAAATAGTAATTAGAATATGAAATCAATAAAATTTATAGTTTGTTTATTATTAGTAACAGTTTTTGTAATTTCTTGCAAAGATGATGATGTTACTGTTCCTGATGTAGTGGTAAGAGATAGAGGAGAGCAGCAATTAGCAGATAGCGACTCGCTTGTAGCTTATCTTTCTACGCACTATTACAATTCAGATTTCTTTCTTACAGGAACGAATCATAAATATTCAGATATAGTTATTACTGAGCTCGCAGAAGGCGAAGATGTGCCAGCAGGACATACTTTACTTTTAGATGCCGTAGAAACCCATAGTACTACTTATGAAGATACAGATTATGATTACTATGTTTTAAGATTAAATCAAGGTGCTGGTGACTCTCCAAGATTTACAGATCAAGTAAGAATGCGATACGAAGGTTTTACACTAGTAGATGGAACTGTTTTTGATTCCCTTGCTACACCTGAAGATTTATTTTTAACAGGAGCTGGATTTACTCCAGGTCTTATCAGAGCTTGGCAATTAGTTGTACCAATGTTTAATTGTGCGGACAGTTTTATGAACTCAGGTGGTATAACAAACTATAACAATTTTGGTTTAGGTGTAATGTTTGTACCTTCTGGCATTGGATATTTTTCAGGAACTGGCTCTGGTAGTATAGCATCTTATTCTAATCTTGTATTTAAGTTTGAACTGTTACAATACGAAGAAGTAGACCATGATGCAGATGGTATCCCTTCTTATGTGGAGGATTTAGATGCTAATTTAGATGTATTTGAAGATGATACAGATGAGGATTTAGCTCCTAATTATATAGATCAAGATGATGATAATGATGGTGTATTAACTATTAATGAGTTAGTGCCTACTACTTACACTGTTGACACAAATATGGGAGAAACAGAGCCAACGTTAGCAAGTAATGAGTATGAATTAAATAGATCTACTTCCAACGGTATTATTACAATAAATACTGTTACAGCTGTAGACTCTGATAATAATGGTACACCAGACTATTTACAAGAAGACATTGCTATAAATTATAATGAAGAGGAGGAATAGAAATATGCTTCATTAAGAAATAAAAAAAGCCGCTTTTAGCGGCTTTTTCTATTTATATGGTTTGCTAATTTATAAAGCAATAGATAAACTTAGTATTAACTGATCTGGTCTTGTATCAATTCTACTAGAAACACTGGTGCCTAAATTATTATTTATAAACGTAGCTTCGTTATCATTAAAACCTCTTTCGTATCTCAGGTCAATCCCTACTTTATTAAAATTAAGACCTATACCAAAATTTAACCCAACAGAGAAATCGTCTTCAACATTGTCAATATCAATACCTTCAAACTCTGTGTCTAGAATATATTGTAGTGAAGGACCACCAAATACACTTACAGGTCCTAAAACTTTAATTCCAACTAAAAGAGGTGCATCTAATTTCTTAATATTAAATGCGTTGTCATCGTAATCACTTTTTGTTGCTGTATAAACAAGCTCTGGCCTAAAGTAAAACTGGTTTCCAATTTTGCCAAATAGTCCTACATGATAGCCAATGTTTCGGTCTGGATTTTTGGCGTTATCACCAATGGATTCAAAATAATCACCATTAGCGCTGTAATTTAAACCACCTTTAAAGCCAAAGGCACTACCTTTTTGTGCATGCGCACTTAATCCAACAAATGCCAGAACTACAGCTAGTAGAGCTGCTTTTTTCAAATTTTTCATATTGTTCGTTTTTAAGATTAGGTATCTAATATCAAAAACGTTGCCAAAATGAAGTTATTTTCTTTTCAGTACTTTTTTTGCAGCTTCTTGTATGGCAGAGCTGTTTAAACCGTACTTGTCCATAAGCTGTGCAGGTGTGCCAGATTCTCCAAATGTGTCTTTTGTAGCAACAAATTCTTGAGGTGTTGGGTTGTGCTGCGCTAATACTCTTGCAACACTTTCTCCAAGACCACCTAAATAATTGTGTTCTTCTGCGGTTACGACACATCCTGTTTTAGAAACTGAATCTAAAATTGCTTTATCATCTAATGGTTTTATAGTGTGAATGTTTATCACTTCAGCACTAATTCCATTATCATTTAAAACTTTTGCAGCCTCTAAAGCTTCCCAAACCAAATGGCCTGTTGCTACTATAGTAACATCGTTTCCGTCAGTAAGTTTTACAGCTTTTCCAATTTCAAATTTGCCATTTTCTGGTGTGAAATTAGGTACTTTAGGACGACCGAATCTCAAATATACAGGACCATCGTGTTTTGCTATAGCTAAAGTTGCAGCTTTAGTTTGGTTATAATCACAAGTGTTAATTACAGTCATTCCTGGTAGCATCTTCATTAAGCCTATATCTTCTAAGATTTGATGAGTTGCACCATCTTCACCCAATGTAACACCAGCATGCGAAGCACAGATTTTTACATTTTTATGAGAGTAAGCAACACTTTGACGAATTTGGTCGTAAACTCTACCAGTAGAAAAGTTAGCAAATGTGCCTGTAAACGGAATTTTACCTCCTATTGTCATACCTGCAGCCATACCAATCATATTAGCTTCTGCAATACCTACTTGAAAGAATCGTTCTGGATGATTGGCTTTAAAATCATCCATTTTAAGAGATCCAGTTAAATCAGCACAAAGCGCTACAACATTTTCATTTGTTTGTCCTAACTCTGTTAAACCAGCTCCAAAACCAGAGCGTGTATCCTTATTTCCTGTGTTTGTATATGTTTTCATTCTGTGATTTTGAAACTATGATTAATAGTAAGTGTTTTTTTAGTGTTATCTACGTTGATGGCTTCGATTAAAACAGACCCTTTCTCGTCTAATGCTTTTAAAATTAGACCATCAGGTAAATCAACTGTTATTTGCCCTTTGCTAGAGGTCATTCTTAGCATTAAACCTACAAACTTTGAAAAAAACACGTTATTCTTACAGTTTAGATTATCTGCTACTGAAATAGTAATTGCTTCAGAAGGTTCGAAGTCTGGATATAGTTTGTAGGTACTAGTTTTAAAATCTACAACACTATCTTCTTCTTTTATATCTTCAGTAATAAGATTAATATTTTCATTTATTGCATCCTTTTCATCTACTGGTAGTATGTTTTCAATATCTAAATTGGCATATATTATGCTTTCAGCGAATTTGAAAAAAATAATTAGTTTATCATTTTCAGCACTGTAGATTAAATTAAATTGTGATCCTTCTATTTTATTAGCACCACCTAGAAAAACAGATTTTCCAAACTCATTTGTTAGTAAATCATCATTAGTCCATAGGTACTTTCCATCTTTGTCAAAACCTATAGAAATTGTGTCAATTGTTTTTTTTCGCTCATTAGGAATAGCGTAGTCAACAGTATAATCTATATCGATTACAGTTTCTTGCGAAAAGGAAACTAAAGTTGCTAAAAGAAATATAAATAGTAATTTTTTCATCTTAATAGTCTCCAAGAGTTTCTTCGTTCTGTACTAAACCTGTTGCTAATTGCTCATCGTTTGGTGCTTTACCATGCCATGCGTGTGTGTGCATCATAAAATCTACACCATTACCCATTACAGTTTTTAGTAATACACATACAGGCTTGCCATTTCCTGTTAAGGATTTTGCGTTTTGCATACCTTCTAAAATAGCTTCAATGTTATTACCATCTTCTATTTCTACAACAGTCCAACCGAAAGCCTCAAATTTTGCCTTTATGTTGCCCATAGGTAAAACAGTATCGGTTGACCCATCTATCTGTTGTCCGTTCAGGTCGATAGTAGAAATAAGATTATCTATTTTATTTCCGGCAGCATACATAATGGCCTCCCAGTTTTGACCTTCTTGTAGTTCACCATCTCCATGTAAACTATATATAAGATGGTTATCGTTGTTTAATTTTTTAGACTCAGCAGCACCAATAGCTACAGACATTCCCTGACCTAAAGAACCAGACGCTATTCTTATACCTGGTAAGCCTTCGTGCGTTGTTGGGTGACCTTGTAGTCTAGAATCTATTAATCTGAATGTGTTTAACTCTTCAACTGGAAAATAACCAGTTCGTGCAAGTACACTGTAAAATACAGGTGAGATATGACCGTTAGATAAGAAAAATAAATCTTCGTCTATACCATCCATATCAAAACCGTCTTTGGTTTCCATTATTTCATTGTAAAGGCATACGAAAAATTCTGCACAACCTAATGATCCTCCAGGATGACCAGAATTTACTTTGTGTACCATGCGTAGGATATCTCTACGAACTTGAGTGGTTAAATCTTCTAATTGTTGAATATTAGACATGTTTTTTAGCTTAAATTAATGCTGCAAAAGTAGCTTTTTAATAGTCCTATTCAAAAACCCTAAACTCTCACTTATTAACGATTTTGAAGAATTGCTAACAATTTTTGAATTTAATTAAGACTCGAATGTATTTGAGTTATTTATATTTGCCACCAGACTTATATATATGAAATTTAATCGCGTAGCAGAAGATAAGGAAACGAAGGCAAGAGCAGGTGTTATATCCACTGATCATGGTCATATAGAAACACCAATTTTTATGCCTGTTGGTACAGTAGCAACAGTAAAAGGTGTGCATCAGCGCGAACTAAAGAATGACATTAATCCCGATATTATACTAGGGAATACATACCACTTATACCTTAGACCTCAGACTCCTATTTTAGAACAAGCAGGAGGACTTCATAAGTTTATGAATTGGGACCGCAATATTTTGACGGATTCTGGTGGTTATCAGGTTTATTCTTTATCCGCAAATAGAAAAATAAAAGAGGAAGGTGTAAAATTTAAATCTCACATAGATGGTAGTTATCATGTGTTTACACCAGAAAATGTTATGGAAATTCAACGGTCAATTGGTGCGGATATCATTATGGCTTTTGATGAATGTACGCCTTATCCATGCGATTATAACTATGCAAAACGATCAATGCATATGACGCATCGTTGGCTAGAGCGATGTATGACGCATTTAGAAAAAGTACCGTTTAAGTATGGTTACGAACAAACATTTTTTCCAATAGTACAAGGTAGTACCTATAAGGATTTAAGAATACAATCTGCTGAATATATAGCAAATGCCGGAGCGCAAGGAAATGCTATCGGAGGCTTGTCAGTTGGAGAACCAGCAGAAGAGATGTATGCTATGACAGAAGTGGTTTGTGATATTTTACCAGAGGAAAAGCCTCGTTATTTAATGGGAGTTGGCACGCCTATCAATATTTTAGAGAATATTGCGTTAGGTGTAGATATGTTTGATTGTGTTATGCCTACCAGAAATGCCAGAAATGGTATGCTGTTTACAGCACATGGCACCATAAATATTAAAAATAAAAAATGGGCTGATGATTTTTCGCCTATAGATGAAATGGGAATTACCTTTGTAGATACAGAGTACAGTAAAGCATATTTAAAGCATCTATTCTCAGTAAATGAGTTGTTAGGAAAGCAAATAGCTACAATTCATAATTTAGGATTTTATTTATGGCTGGTAAGAGAAGCTAGAAAACACATTATTGAAGGTGATTTTAAAATTTGGAAAGAAAAGATGGTTAAACAAATGGATAAAAGATTGTAGTAAGTGAAAATCTTAGATTGGTACATACTTAAGCGCTATTTGTTAACATTTTTAATGATGTTATTGCTGTTTATTCCTATAGGAATTACAGTAGATTTAGCCGAAAAAGTAGGGAAAATAATAGAAAATGAAGCACCTTTTAGTGAGGTTACAGCCTATTACATAGACTTTACGGTCTACTTTGCCAATCTGTTATTTCCTTTGTTCTTATTTTTATCTGTAATCTGGTTTACATCTAAGCTAGCCAACAATACAGAGATAGTAGCTTTTTTAAGCTCAGGAGTATCTTTTACTAGATTTTTAAGACCCTATTTAATAGGGGCAACAATTGTAGCTGCCATTGCTTTGGTTTTGGGAATGTATTTGGCGCCTATAGCTAGTCAAGGGTTTAATGAGTTTAAATACAAATACCTTAAGAAGCACAAAAAAATACAAGAAACAAGGCACGTTTACCAGCAAATAAATGATAATGATTATATATATGTGAGCAGTTTTGTACCAGCAAGTAAGATAGGTCAAAACTTCACTTATGAGCATTTCGAAGGCAACGAACTAAAGTATAAAATTTTTGCTGACAATATTAGATATGTTGAAAGAGATAGTAGTTATAGACTTATCTCATATGTAAAACGTTCATTTGAAAACGGAGTAGAAACTGTGGAAAAACTTCGTAGAAAGGACACCATATTTCCTTTTGAATTAGAAGATTTAACACCAGTTGAATATGCAGCAGAGACCAAATCTTATAGTGAACTTTTAAGGTTTATTGAGTCAGAAAAAAAGAAAGGATCAAAAAATATAGGAAGATATGAAGTGGTAAAACTTAAAAAATGGAGTTTACCAGTTTCAATATTTATATTAACTATTATTGCCGTCGCAGTGTCGTCAGTTAAACGTAGAGGTGGCATGGGAGTTAACTTAGCGTTTGGTATTGCTATAGCTATGATTTATGTCTTTTTTGATAAAATATTTGGGGTTATGGCAGAGCAGTCCAATTTTTCGCCTGTTATAGCAGTATGGTTTCCTAATATAATATTTGGTATTTTAGCTGTATACCTCCTACAAAATGCCAAACGCTAGATTAAAGGATTATCTTCATTTACATTTTCTGGTTTTTATAGCTGGTTTTACAGCAATTCTAGGTAAGGAAATTTCAGCAGGTGCTACAGCAATTGTATGGTATAGAATGGCAATAGCAGCTGTTTTAATGTTTATCTATATAAAAATTATAAAGCTCAATATTAAGGTGAGTAAAGAGGCAGTTATAAAGTTCTCTGTTGCTGGCGTTATAATTGCTTTACATTGGATTACCTTTTTTGAATCTATAAAACAATCTAACGTTTCTATTGCGTTAGCTATGTTTTCTTCAGGAGCTTTTTTTGCGTCATTTATAGAGCCAATATTTTTTAAAAGACGTGTTTTGGTTTATGAAATAGGTTTTGGATTAATAGTAATACTTGGAGTATTTCTAATTACAAGTAGTGAGTTAAAATATATCAATGGTATCATATTGGGATTACTATCTGCGCTTTTTTCAACCTTATTTGCTGTTATAAATGGACGATTTATCGAAAAGTATAATTCAACAGTCATTTCATTTTATGAGTTTATAAGTGGAGTTTTATTTTTAAGTTTATTCATACATTTTTCCGGAATACATTTTAATGAAAGTTTCTTCACACTTACGCAAATAGATTGGGTTTACATTTTTATTTTAGCTTCGGTATGTACAGCTTATGCTTTTATTGGTGCAGTTGAGGTAATGCGATACATAAGTCCTTTTACGGTGATTTTAACCTACAACTTAGAGCCAATTTATGGTATAATATTAGCGTTATTTCTTTTTCCTGAAACCGAGCAGATGTCTTCTCAGTTTTATTTTGGAGCAACTTTAATAATAGTAATAGTCCTGTTTGATGCTTTGTTGAAAAACAATAAAGCTCGAAAACGAAAAAAGATGCCTGTTAACAATTGAAGTTTGTATATTTGTAGACTTAATTAACTAAAAACTAACTTCAAATTGTATGGAATATTTAGAGTTTGAATTACCCATAAAAGAATTAGAAGAGCAGCTTGATAAATGCCAAATTATTGGAAAAGAGAGTGATGTAGATGTTACAGAAACCTGTAAACAGATCGAGAAAAAGCTAGCTGAAACTAAAAAAGAGATATACAAAAATCTTACGGCTTGGCAACGTGTTCAGTTGTCTCGTCACCCTAACAGACCATATACACTAGATCATATCAAAGCACTTTGTGGAGATTCTTTCTTAGAATTACATGGAGACAGAAATGTTAAGGATGATAAGGCTATGATTGGCGGTTTGGGTAAAATCGGTGACCAAACATACATGTTTATTGGTCAACAAAAAGGATACAATACCAAAACAAGACAATATAGAAACTTCGGAATGTCTAACCCAGAAGGTTATCGTAAGGCATTACGTCTTATGAAGTCTGCTGAAAAATTCGGAATACCTGTTGTAACTTTGATAGATACTCCTGGTGCTTATCCAGGATTAGAAGCAGAAGAAAGAGGACAAGGCGAAGCTATTGCAAGGAATATTTTAGAAATGTCTCGTTTAAAAGTGCCAATTATAACGATTATTATTGGTGAAGGAGCTTCTGGAGGAGCTTTAGGAATTGGAGTGGGAGACAAGGTTATGATGTTAGAAAACACTTGGTATTCTGTAATTTCACCAGAGTCTTGCTCGTCTATTTTATGGAGAAGTTGGGAATATAAAGAGCAGGCAGCCGAAGCGTTAAAACTTACTGCAAAGGACATGAAACGTATGAAGCTTGTAGACCAAATCATAAAAGAACCACTTGGTGGTGCGCATACAGACAGAGAAAAAACATTTTTAGCGGTCAGAGATGCTATAGTAAAGACTTATGAAGAGTTAAAAAACTTATCACCAAAAGAATTAGTGAAAAATCGTATGAGTAAATACGATGAAATGGGAGTCTATAAAGACTAAATCCACTAGACATAAGCAACTAAAAAAAACTGAAGTTGAGTCTTCAGTTTTTTTTGGCACTATTAACAATATATTTAAGTTATTAACAGTTAGATTGTTGAAGACCTGTTGAGATTGCAAACAAAATAAAACACATCTCATCGATACTATTTAACTACTTTTGTTATTTATGAAACAACCCAATCCAATACCAGGTTATAAAGTCGATAAAAGCACTATTATTAGTTTAGAGAAAGGAAAAATACCTCCTCAAGCTATTGATTTAGAGGAAGTTGTGCTTGGTGCAATGATGATAGATAAAAAAGGTGTTGATGAGGTTATTGATATTTTAAGCCCAGAAGCTTTTTATAAAGATGCCCATAAGTACATCTTTGAAGCTATTTTCAAATTATTTGAAAATAGTGAACCTATTGACTTATTAACTGTTTCATCTCAATTAAAGAAGGATGAAAAATTAGAATTGGTTGGTGGTGATTTTTACCTTATTTCGTTAACTCAGCGTGTATCTTCTTCAGCACATATTGAGTTTCATGCACGTATAATTCTTCAAAAGTATATTCAGCGAAGTTTAATAAAAATTTCAAACGAAATTATTGAAGAAGCTTATGACGAAACTAAAGATGTTTTTGACCTTTTAGATAATGCAGAAGCTAAACTTTATGAAGTAACTCAGGGAAATGTTAAGAAGTCTACTGAGACAGCACAAAGTTTGGTAATACAAGCAAAAAAGAAGATTGAAGAGATTTCAAATAAAGAAGGTCTAAGTGGTATACCAACTGGTTTTGATAAGTTAGATAAGTTAACGTCTGGTTGGCAACCATCAGATTTAATTATTGTTGCAGCGCGTCCTGGTATGGGTAAAACAGCTTTAACGCTTACCATGGCTCGTAATATAGCTGTAGATTTTAATCATCCTGTGGCATTCTTTTCTTTAGAGATGTCATCTGTGCAGCTAATTACACGTTTAATTTCGAGTGAAACAGGTTTGTCCTCAGAAAAGTTAAGAACAGGAAAACTTGAAAAACACGAATGGGAACAGCTTAATGTTAAAGTTAAAACCTTAGAAAAGGCACCGTTATATATTGATGATACACCATCATTATCCATTTTCGATTTGAGAGCGAAGGCGCGTCGTTTGGCATCGCAATATGGTATTAAGATGATTATGATTGACTATTTGCAGTTAATGACAGCAGGTGGAAGTCAAAAAGGTGGTAATCGTGAGCAGGAAATTTCTATGATTTCACGTAACCTTAAAGCTTTGGCAAAAGAATTAAATGTACCTGTTATTGCATTATCTCAGTTATCGCGTGCTGTGGAGACACGTGGTGGTAGTAAAAGACCATTACTTTCAGATTTACGTGAATCTGGTGCGATTGAGCAAGATGCCGATATTGTATCATTTATCTACAGACCAGAATATTATAAAATTGATGAGTGGGATGACGAAGAGCGTTCGCCAACTGAAGGTCAAGGTGAATTTATCGTAGCAAAACACAGAAATGGTGGTTTAGAGAATATTAGATTGAAGTTTATTGGTCACTTAGGTAAGTTTGATAATTTGGATGATTTTGATACCCCTTTTGGTGAATTTCATTCAAAAATGAACACAGGTGCTAACGACGATACTTTTACGCCAGATAGTTTTCCTTCAGCAAGTGATGCTTTTGGTGGTCCTGATGATGATGGTGTACCTTTTTAACATCATTTTATAAGTATTAAGCCTCTTTTTTAACCTATATTTACGCTTCGCTATTTAAGAAGAAAATTGCCTCATGTTAGATCAAAGACGTACAACCAATATCTTGTTGTTAATCATAGTTATTCCATTAGTGTTTTATTTACTTAAAGTACTGTCTTTTATATTTATACCTCTGATTTTTTCAATGTTTATTGCATTGTTGTTTTTGCCTATAATGCGACAACTTGGGAGGAGAAAAGTACCTAAATTTCTGAGTATAATAGTCGTATTGCTTTTAGTAACTGTTGTAGTGTATCTAGGTGTTGAATTAATTCAGTTATCTAGTAGAGAAATCTTGGCTACCAAATCAGAATTTATTCCAAAGGCAGAGGAAAAAATGGCAGACTTAAAAGTATATTTATCCAACAGTTTTGGTATTGATTTTGAACAAGATAAAGGTTTTTTAGCTCAGTTTTTTGAAAAGGAAAACTTGGGTACTACATTTGGTTTTTTAAGAACGTTTTTTACAACACTTTTAATGACAGCCTTTTTTGTTGTATTATGGTTAGGCGAGTCTATAAATGTCCATAATTTACTTAACAATACCATATTAAAACAAAAGCATACTTCTATAAAGGCTTTTATGAAGATTGAAAAAGATCTGATCAAATTCATTAAAGTAAAGTTTTTGGTAAGTGCGTTAACAGGGTTATTTACAGGTTTAATGTGTGTAATGTTTGAGGTGAGTTTTCCAATATTTTGGGGACTATTTGCCTTCGCCATTAACTTTGTGCAAATGGTAGGTTCTTTTATTTCGGTGATTTTGCTTTCAATTTTTGCCTTTGTAGAGTTAGATCCAACAAGTACATTACTTTTCTTTATAGTTTCAATTTCTATGGTTCAAGTTGTTTTTGGTGCAATCTTAGAGCCAATTTTTATGGGAAAATCCTTTTCAATAAATATCATTGCAGTATTGGTTATGTTGATGTTTTGGGGATTTCTTTGGGGAATTCCAGGACTAATAATGGCTATTCCTATAACTGTTTTTATCAAGATTATTTTAGAACAATTTCCAAGCACTAAAGTCATTGCGAGTTTGCTTTCAGGTAAGGAAACCACTTTAAAATAAGAGCATTACTTCATAAAACTATTATAATTTTTTTCTTCTCAGAATAAAATTTGGTTATATTTCGTTCTAAATCTATGAACTTGAAAAAATTAACCTTCATATTATTTGCATTATTTTTTGGTGTTAATGCCTATGCATCCTACATTCTAATTCCTATGGACGCAGAGTCACAAGAAAATCATTTAAAAGCCTATGGAGTCACCTACTGGACTCTAGAACGAGAACTGAAAGTAAATTGGCTATTAAATTATAGAGGCGGTTCGTTTTTGTTGCCTGATGCAGAAATCATTCAGCGTGAATGCCAGATAAGAGGTGTATCTTTTGAAGTGATTTCGGACAGTAAAGCAAAGAAAATATTAGATGAAATTGCTAGTCCTGCAGTAAATCAAGAAGCTGTTGTATTAGAAAAAGCACCTAAGATTGCTGTTTATACACCTTATGGAAAACAACCTTGGGACGATGCAGTAACTATGGTTTTGACCTATGCTGAAATTCCGTATGAAACTATTTATGATGAAGAAGTGCTAAATGACGAATTGTTACTTTACGATTGGTTACATCTGCATCACGAAGATTTTACAGGTCAGTATGGAAAATTTTACAGAACATATCGTTCTGCAGCTTGGTATATAGAAGAAAAGAAAGAGGCAGAAGAACTAGCAAATAAGCTAGGCTATGATAAAGTTTCGGATGCAAAATTAGCCGTAGCCTTAAAAATTAGAGATTACGTAGTAGGAGGAGGATTTATGTTTGCAATGTGTTCTGCAACCGATAGTTTTGATATTGCTTTATCAGCAGAAGATGTTGATATTTGCGAGCCTATGTTTGATGGTGATGGAAGTGATCCAGGATATCAAAATAAAATAGATTATTCTAAAACTTTTGCGTTTAAGGATTTTATTTTAGAGCGTAATCCTAATGTTTATGAATTTTCTTCAATAGATATGACATCTAAACGTCAAATTCCATTTAAAACAGATTATTTCTCGTTGATGGAATATTCAGCAAAATGGGATCCAATTCCTACCATGCTAACACAAAATCATACATCTTTGGTTAAAGGATTTATGGGACAAACCACATCATTTACAAGAGATGAAATTAAATCTAATGTATTAGTGATGGGAGAAAATAGAACTAATGGCGAGGCAAAATACATTCACGGAATTAAGGGTAAAGGTTTTTTTACATTCTATGGTGGCCACGACCCAGAAGATTATACACATAGAGTAGGAGATCCTAAAACGGAACTCGATTTACACCCAACATCGCCTGGTTATAGGTTAATATTAAATAATGTTCTTTTTCCAGCTGCTAAGAAGAAGAAGCAGAAGACGTGATTCTAATTATTTACTAGTGCAGTTTAACTATAATTGACTTTCAAAAAGATTTAAAATGTCTACAAAAGAACAAATACTTAATAAGATTCAAATTCTAATTACAAATCACTTTAAAACGCCAGAAGAAGCATTTGCTTTTTTTGATGAAGACGGAGATAGAAAATTGTCAAAAAATGAAATTAAAAAATTGTTGAAACAAGCAGAGATCAGTGGTTTTCTAAGAGGGATTGTGTCATCAATGCTCATTGAGGGTTATGATAAGGATGGCGATGAATTGATAGATTGGAAAGAATTTAAGTTTGCTATTGATGAAATTTCTGATGGTTCAAAATAAAATCGAATGAAATTCTTTCAAAAAGAAATCAAACTAGAGGCTTACCCAAGAGGTTTTCATCTCATTACTTCGAAAGTAATAAATGTAATTCCTGAAATAGAAGAGATAAGAATAGGTCAATTACAAGTTTTTATTAAGCATACTTCTGCAAGTTTAACCATTAATGAAAATGCAGACCAAACAGTAAGATTAGATTTTGAAAGCCATATTAATAAAATGGTACCCGAAAATCAGCCGTATTATAAACACACCTTTGAAGGGCCAGACGATATGCCAGCACACATAAAAGCATCTTTAATGGGAGCTTCAGTACAAATACCAATTACCAATGGTAAACTAAATATGGGCATTTGGCAAGGTATTTACCTTTGTGAGCACAGAGATTATGCTTCAGGAAGACAGTTGATTATAACCGCTTTTGGAAATTAGAATTTTAGTAAATAAAAAATCCGACTCGTAAGAATCGGATTTTTTTAAGCGAAATGTTGTTATTAATTTGGCTAAAAGCCTTACTTTACTTTGTTTACTATTGCTTCAAAAGCTTCTGGGTGATTCATTGCTAAATCTGCAAGAACTTTACGGTTCAATTCGATATTGTTAGCTTTTAATTTACCCATAAACTTAGAATAGCTCATTCCGTGTTGTCTAGCACCTGCATTAATACGCATAATCCATAACGCGCGGAATGTTCTTTTTTTGTTTCTGCGGTCTCTGTACGAGTATTGCATCGCTTTGTCAACCGCATTTTTTGCTACTGTCCAAACGTTTTTACGTCTTCCGAAGTAACCTTTTGCTTGCTTAAGAACCTTTTTTCTTCTAGCTCTTTTAGCAACTGAATTTACTGATCTTGGCATTTCTTTTAATTGTTTTTTGTAGTAGGCGACCAAAAATATGGTACTTGCTAAATAATTTTGCCTAACTCCAGGGTTTATAAATTGTTTTAACCGATATTAAAACGTTGTTACTTTAAACGTAACATTGTTTTAATATTATCTTCGTCAGCCTTATGTACTAATGTATCATGGGTTAACGCAAGCTTACGCTTTTTAGACTTCTTTGTTAAGATGTGACTCTTAAAAGCGTGCTTTCTTTTAATTTTACCAGTGCCAGTTAGTTTGAAACGTTTCTTAGCACTCGATTTTGTTTTCATTTTAGGCATTTTGTCCTAGTTTTAATTTACGTTTCGCTTATCTTTTATATTCTATTGAAAAAGCAACAGAATATTTTTTATTTTACTTTTTTGGGAGCAATAAACATAATCATACGTTTACCTTCAAGTTTTGGCATTTGTTCAACTTTACCATACTCTTCAAGATCTTGCGCCAATCTTAATAATAAGATTTGTCCCTGTTCTTTAAACACTATTGATCGGCCTTTAAAGAATACAAAAGCTTTAAGTTTTGCTCCATCTTTTAAAAACTTCTCAGCGTGTTTCTTTTTAAATTCATAATCATGATCATCTGTTTGAGGACCAAAACGAATTTCTTTTACAACAACTTTAGAAGCTTTTGCTTTTAAAGCTTTTTCACGTTTCTTTTGTTCGTAAAGAAACTTTTTATAATCCATAATCTTACAAACAGGAGGCTTCGCATTAGGCGAAATCTCAACAAGATCTAATCCTTGTTCGTCAGCCATGGATAATGCTTTTTTGATAGGGTAAATGCCTACTTCGACATTTTCTCCAACAACTCTAACTTCTTCAGTTCTAATTTTGGAATTTATACGATGCTTATCCTCTTGGGCTTCTCGTCTGTTGTAACTCCTTCTGTTTCTACGTATTGCTATGGCTTATATTTTTTAATTAAACTTTATTTATTAAAAGCTTTTTAGGCTTTCTTTTATTTTATTATTGATCATTTCAGAAAATTCTACAACACTTATTGTGCCAAGATCTCCACCACCGTGTTCTCTTACGGTTATTGTGTTGTCATTTTCTTCTTGCTCGCCGACAACTATAATATAAGGAAATTTTTGTATTTCTGCTTCTCTAATTTTTTTCCCTACAGTTTCGTTTCTGTTATCTACGAGGGCGCGAATTTCGTTATTTTCTAACAAATTTAAAACTTTTTCGGCGTATTTTTCATATTTCTCACTTACAGATAATATCATAACCTGTTCTGGCATAAGCCAAAGTGGGAAGTTTCCACCTGTGTGTTCTAACAAAATTGCAACAAATCGTTCCATACTTCCAAATGGCGCTCTGTGTATCATTACAGGTCTGTGAAGCTCATTATCACTACCTTTATATGTTAAGTCAAAACGCTCTGGAAGGTTGTAATCCACCTGGATAGTTCCTAATTGCCATTGACGCCCTAAAGCATCCTTAACCATAAAATCTAGTTTAGGTCCGTAAAAAGCAGCTTCACCAGTTTCCACTACATAATTTAGACCTTTGTCTTTTGCTGCATTTAAAATCGCTTGTTCAGCTTTTTCCCAATTTTCATCACTACCAATATATTTTTCTGGATTTTGGGGATCTCTTAGAGAGACTTGGGCTGTAAAATTTTCAAATCCTAAAGAGCCGAACACATATAATACCAAATCTATTACTTCCTTAAATTCAGTGTCTAATTGATCTGGAGTACAAAAGATATGAGCATCATCTTGAGTGAATCCTCTAACACGAGTTAAACCATGTAACTCTCCGCTTTGCTCATATCTATAGACAGTACCAAACTCAGCGAATCGTTTTGGTAGCTCCTTGTAAGAGTATGGTCTGTTATTATATATCTCACAGTGATGTGGACAGTTCATTGGCTTTAAGAGAAACTCTTCACCTTCTGCAGGAGTGTTTATTGGTTGAAAACTATCTTCACCATATTTAGCGAAGTGACCAGAAGTTACATATAAATCCTTATTGCCAATATGTGGGGTAACAACCATTTCATAACCAGCTTTCTTCTGAGCAGCTTTTAGGAAATTTTCTAATCGTTCTCTTAATGCAGCTCCTTTCGGTAACCATAGAGGTAGTCCTTGACCTACTTTTTGTGAGAAAGTAAATAGCTCTAATTCTTTACCGAGTTTTCTATGGTCTCTTTTTTTAGCCTCTTCCAGTAAGTGTAGATATTCGGTTAATTCTTTTTGTTTAGGGAAGGAAATTCCATAAACTCTTGTTAATTGTTTTTCATTTTCATCACCTTTATAATAGGCACCAGCTACACTAAGTATTTTTACAGCTTTAATGATACCAGTATTTGGTATATGGCCTCCACGGCATAAATCTGTAAATGAAGAATGATCACAGAAACTTATAGTACCATCCTCAAGGTTTTCGATTAAATCTACTTTATATTCATTCTTACCTTTATAATATGAAATAGCATCTGCTTTAGAAACATCTCGCATTTTAAAATCATGTTTACCACGAGCTATTTCTATCATTTTGTTTTCAATGGTTTTGAAGTCTTTTTCTGAAATAGAATCTTCACCTAAATCAACATCATAATAAAAACCGTTTTCAATTGCAGGACCAACCCAAAGTTTTACGTTCGGATAGAGTTCCTCTAACGCTTGCGCTAAAACATGAGCCGAAGAATGCCAAAAAGCTTTCTTTCCTTCATCATCTTTCCATGTATATAAGGTAAGGCTACCATCAGTTGTTAATGGAGTGGTAGTTTCAATAATGGTATTATTGAATTTAGCTGAAATAACATTACGCGCAAAACCTTCGCTAATATCTACAGCCACTTCATAAGGAGTTACTTCTTTATTAAAAGATCGAACCGAACCATCAGGTAGAGTAATTTTTATCATTTAATTGTCTATATAATTTTAGCCCACAAAGATATACCTATATATATAAAGGACAAAGTGAAGTTTTTAATAAAATTAAATATACTGTAATCTGTTGTAATTTAGGTTTGTAGAATATTTCTTCAATAAAATTTCAAAAAGTATTTGGTAATAACGAAAACCGTTATATATTTGCACCCCCGAAACGGCCAAACAGGCAGAGATATCGGGACGTTCATTAACAGTTTAGGCATCTCGAAAAAAATAAATTTAATTTTTTTCAAAAAGATGTTGTGGGAATGAA